>MDSV01054572.1_pt1 | contig 10823 bp, 2 predicted proteins | sample 810851 | NCBI WGS metagenome assembly MDSV01 (sample SAMN05326640, study PRJNA326480) | marine metagenome | isolation source: seawater | place: Atlantic Ocean: North East | collected 2012 | reverse complement strand
GGCGACGGCGTGTACCTGTGCTACGACCGCGAGAACACGTTCCGGCAGGAGAACTTTCTGAAGGCCATCAACGCGGTCGCGCCCGCGAGCGACGGGTACGCCAGCGGCAGGGTCGCGAACCGGGGTTCCGGGGACGACGACGGCGGCGGCGGCGGCGCGGGAGGGCGAGGCGGCGCAAAAACCGGCGCCGGCTCTGACATTCAGAAGATCATCAAGATGATCACGGCGAAGAACTACGACCCGTGCATCGTGTTCGCGTTTTCCAAGAACGAGTGCGAGCGGTTGGTGGAGGACTGCGAAGGGATCGATCTGAACGGCGACGACGAGAAGACCATGGTGAACGTCATCTACGAAAACGCTCTGGACGACCTCTCGGACGACGACAAGCGCTTGCCGCAAGTCGCGAGCTTACTCCCCGCTTTGCGGCGCGGGATCGGGACGCACCACGCCGGTCTGTTACCCCGACTGAAGGAGATCGTGGAGATTCTGTTCCAGGAAGGACTCGTCAAGGTTCTGGTCGCCACGGAGACGATGTCCACCGGCCTGAACATGCCCGCGAAGACGGTGGTCTTCACGTCGCCGCGCAAGTTTGACGGGAACGGCTATCGCTGGATCAGCTCGGGCGAGTACGTGCAGATGAGCGGCCGCGCCGGTCGGCGCGGCCTGGACGATCGTGGGCTCGTCATCTTGATGATCGACGAGCGCATGGACCCGAAAGTGGCGCGGGACATGCTGCACGGTCGGTCCGACCCGCTGGACTCCGCGTTCCGACTGACCTACGGCATGATCACCAACCTCGCGCGGCTCGAGGGGCACGACGCCGCTTCGCTCGCCAAAAAATCCTTCGCGCAGTTCCAGAGCGCGCGCCGAGTCCCGGCGCTGGAAGCCGAGGCGGCGCGGCTGGAGCGCGCGCGGGACGACGTGTGCCTCCCGAGCGCGACGCAGAAGCACATCGCGGACTACGTCGCCATCGAGGACACGCTCTTAACCCTCAGAGCCGATCTGCGGACCGTCCTGACCGACCCCAAGACGATCGCGCCGTTCCTGTCGCCGGGGCGGATGGCGCGCGTCCTCGTCGCCGACCCGGCGGCCGCGGCGGAGGAGGCGCGCCGCGCGGGCGCGGACGGCGGCGCCGCCGCGCTCGCTTCGGCGGGCATCGCGAGCGAGTGGGGCGTCCTGGTCAGCCACGACCGCGAGCCGGGCACGAACGCGTTCGAAGTGGAGGTGCTTTGCGTCGCCGAGGAGACGCGAAGGAGACGCGGTTCGGGCGGATCCGCCGACGAGAATCGGATCCGCCCGATGCGCGCGCCGGAGCCGCCCGACCCGCGCGCGTTCGCGCGGGACGCGCGGGGCCGCGAGGCGCTTCGGGTCGCCGAGGAGGCGTTTCAGGCGGCGCGGACGCGGTGGCACCCTACACTTCTGCGCGTGAACTTGACCCAGCTCGACGCCCTGAGCTCGGTGCGCGTCTACCTGCCCGACAACCTGAGGGCGTCCGCGGAGGCGCGCGCGCGATTGGCGGCGAGCGCGCGGGAGGTGCTTCGCCGGTTCCCGGACGGCGTTCCGCTGCTTCGAGCGGAGGAGGACATGAAGGTGGACTCGAAGCGGTTCCGGTCGCTGGACGGCAAGATCAAGCGGCTGGAGGAGATGAAAGCGACGCACCCGTTACGACGCGACCCGGACTTACCGAGATTGAAGGCTTCGCACGCGAGACGGCGGGAGTTGGCTTTTGCGGCGCGCGCCGCTCGCAAAGCGGCGAGCGACGCGCGCGGCGCCGTCAAACGCGACGAGCTTCGGAAGCGCGCGCGCGTGCTGCGGCGATTGGATCACCTGCACCCCGACGAGAACGTGGCGCTGGTGAAGGGCAAGGTGGCGTGCGAGATGAACACCGGGGACGAGCTCGTGGCGACCGAGCTGATGTTCGACGGCACGTTCAAGGAGCTCGACGTCGGCTCGGTCGTCGCGCTCGTCTCGGCGCTGCTCTGGCGCGAGGGCTCGGGCGACGCCGAGGACGCCGTCAAGAAAATGTCCAAGGAGGCGCAGCGGGCGTACGCAAGGCTCCAGGACGCCGCGCGGGTCGTCGCGAAGCACGAATCCGACGTCGGGCTGGACGTCGAGGAGAGCGTCGACGCCGCCAAGTTCCGCCCCGAGTTGATGGACATGGCCCGCCGGTGGATGGACGGGGCGCCGTTTTCCGAGATCGCGCGCATGGCGCCAGTCGGCGAGCGGAAGATGTACGAGGGGAGCATCGTGCGCGCGTTCCGCCGCACGCAGGAGTTTCTGCGGTTCCTCTCCGCGGGGGCGCGGGTCGTCGGCGAGACGGAGCTCGAAGCCAAGTTCGACACCGCCGCCGACAAGATGATCCGCGACATCGTCTTCTGCGACTCGCTCTTCGCGCCCAAGTGACGATGGGAGATATTTAATAGCGCGCGCGATATCATCATATACCTGACGCGATACTACGAAGGAACGATTCGCTTCTTCCGTGACCGTATCACAACGAACGCGCCCGACTTCGCCGCCTAGTGCGGCCCGCCGCGCGCGCCTCCGCGCCAAACAATCGTCGCCCCGAAAGACGCGAACCGTCTTCTTTTTTCTTTTTTCACCCCCAGTCTCAGCATTTCCGCGCGCGAAAAAACGTCACTCACGCGTTGGTGGAGCCGTTCTTGAGGCGCGCGGCGGCGCGGCGCGCCTCCTTGGCGCCGACGCGGCGAGGGTTCTCCGCCTCCTTCTTCACAGCCTCCACAGCCTCCGAGAGCACAACCTCGACGTGGCAAGGCGAGCTCATGTAGGGGTTGATGCGGCCGTGCGCGCGGTACGTGCGGCGGCGCTGCTGCACGGCGCGGTTCACCTGGATGTGGAACACGGAGAGCGCTTCGGTGTCGAGACCCTTGACCTGTTCGGCGTTTCGGTTTCGCGCGGGTGGATGAAAGAGACGCGTGGCAGGGGAGAGAGGAGAGAGAAGGTGAGCGACGCGTTCGTGATGACGCGTTCAAGTGACGCGTTCGCGGGCGAGGGGAGTAGAGGATCATCACATCCGCCCCGTCGTCGCGAGAGAAGAGAACTCGGCGCGGTTTTTGCGGCGAACGCGCCGAGTCGGTGCGTTTCCAGTCTCGAAAAACGGAGAACGCGCGTCGGTCGCGAAAACCCTGGGGTGGCGGGTGGCGATCCCGACGGCGAACGCCGCACGGCGCCGCCGCGACGCGCGGACGCGGGCAGGGTTCGCGTCGTTCGGTCGTGCGGATCATAGAGGCTCTTCGCCGCTTCGCGATCGACCCCGCGGCGCGCGTCGCGGGCGCTCGCCGGCGCGCCTCGACGCCCGCGCGCCTCGAGAAAAAACCCCGCTCGCTTCCGTGAGCCGCTTCGATGCCGCGCGTACCTCCGCGTTGGACTCGGCGTTCTTCAGGATGTTGAGGAGCATCTCCGCGGACTTCTTGGGCCAGCGGCCCTGGCCGTTGGTCGAGCCCTCGTTCTTCGCCTGCGCGGTGCGGCCGACGCCGCCGCAGTAGCGGCGGAAGACGATGCAGCGGCGCATGGCGATGACCTCCTCGAGGTACTTCTTCGCCTCCTGCAGCTCCATCTTCTTGATGGCCATCGCGGTCTCGCGCATGTTCTTGAAGTGCGTGCGGAGGTCCGAGCCGCGCGCCTTCGCGGACTTGGTCACCTCGCCTTCCCGAGCGTAAGCCACCATGTTGGCTTCTGTACTGTTCACGCACGACCGTGCGTGCGCGTTCCAAAGAGGGCTCCGGGGCGGCGTGCGTCGCGGCTTTTCTTCGTTCCGACAAGTTTTTTAGGGTTCCCTGGAATTTCGTTCTTCTGGTACCGAAACCGATTTGAAGCAGACGTCGCCCCCAAAACACAAAAGGCGGTTGGTTGGAGACATGCAGTCCGACGCTCCGCGAGGGAAAAAAAAAGCGCGCGCTCGTGACGACTGCAGTCGTGCCGTCCGGGACCTCCGGGCGCCACGATGGCGGCGACGCACGAGTCGCTCGCGATGCTGGCGGCGGTGCGCGCGCTGGACCTCGACGGCGTCGTGAGCGACGTGGAGATCGAGGAGACCCGCGCGGCGCTGCGGGACGCGCGCGAGATGCTGGCGAACCCCCTGGCGTACCCGCCGCGCGAAGAGAAAGATCGCGCCGTCGTCAGGCAGGGCGAGGTCGAGGTCCGCGGGCGCGAAGTGAGGCTCGGGGCGCTGGACATCGAGAACGCGCTCGTTCTGAGGTGCGTCGGCGTCGCTAGATCGGATCGGTCACGGCTCGGACGGCGCGCGAACGGTTCCCCTCCGAACGCCTCACCGCCTTCGGAGGAGACCCCGACCGAGACGAGATTGCGATTTTCTGCCCGTTTCCCGAGGGCTCGGGGTTGGCACGCGCGAGAGACGCTCTCGGCGCCTCTCCCCGGAGCCCACCCGCGGCGCGCGTCGTCTGATCCCGAACGACGAGAAGCGGTCAGATCGTCCGTCGCGTCCCGCCGCGTCCTCCCGCCGCGAACCCGCGCTCCCGACCGCGCGTCGCTGACGCGTTTTCCCCTTTCCAAACGCGTTCGTCGCGTCGAAAAACAGCGACGCTTTCGACTTGAACGAGCTCGTCTGCGTCGAGCTGCTCGTCGCCGCGGTGGAGCGCGGCGCGCCTCCGGAGCGGTGCTTGCAGCCCGCGGCGGGGATGTTCCTGCGCGAGCGCCAGAACAGGGTGGAGTGCCTGGAGCGCCTGTTGCGCCGCCTCTGCGCGTCGCGCCGAGGCGGGGATGAAGAAACGAATCGGACCTTCGCCGCGACGGATCCGCGGCTCGCGCGCGTCGTCGACGAAAGCGCGCGGGACATCTTGAGAGGCTCCGGCGGCCGAACGTTGATCGGCCGCCTGTGCGAGATCCTCGCGTCGCCGTACCCGGGGGAACTCGCGGCGGCGGCGGCGCGGGCGAGCGGCGCGTACGTGGTGCAGACGCCGGGGGGGAACTCTTTGACGCCCGGCGGCGGCGTCGCGCGTCTCGGCCCCGCCGCGAGTCCGTCCTCGTCCTCGACGCCGGGTCTGATGACGGACGCCGCGATCGCCGCCGCCGCCGCAGACATGACGCATGTGGTGGACGAGCGCGGCCGCGCGTGCCGCAAAAAAGACTGGCTCGCGCACGAGCGCAAGCTCCTCGCGGAGTGCCTGTTCCGCGCCGTCGCCGTCGCCAAGCGCGAACCTAGCGACTCGGGGACCGCCTCTCCGTCGCTGTCAGCCTTCGCGACGCGCGAAGACTTCGAGAGCCTGGCGCGGCTCTTCGCCGAGACGGCATCGCCCGCGCTGGCGACCGCCGCCGCGGACGTGCGCGCGCGCGCCGCGGCGGTGGAGAGCGGCGCGGCGGTCGGTTCCGGGCCGTCGGGTTTCGGTTCCGGCGCGTCGGAGTCGGGCGCGGAGCCGGGTCCGCCGGCGGCGCGCGGCGGTCGGTTCCGGTCCGCCGGTTCCGGAATCGGTTCCGGAAGCCTCGCTCATGGGACAGGAGGCGGCTACGACGAGGCGCCGAGCGCGTTTGAGGCACGCGTCGGATGCGTAGACGAGCTCGGCGACCTCGCCGCGGGCGCGGCGGACGAGCTGCCCGCCGCGCTCGCGATTCTGTTCGCGACGCTCGAGGCGGTGACGCCGGAGGACGGCGTCACCGACGCGGGCGCGTCCGCCGCCACCTTGGCCGCTGAAACCTTCGGGCCGACGCTGGAGGCTGCTTCGGCGGCGGCGGCGGCGCAGTTCCGCCGCGCGCGCGACGGCGACGATGCCGACGCCGCCGCGGAGATGGCCGCCGCGAACCCCCTCCGCTCGGCGGCGCTGGGCGGCGGCTTCGGCGGGCTGATGTTCGGCCGGCCGCAAGACCGCTCCGCGGTGGACGACGCCGTGACGGAGGTGAGCGGCGCGCGCGTGTGCGTCCTGGAGCTCGCGCGCTTCGCGCGCGGCCTCACTCTGCTCTCCGCCTCCGAAGCGCGGACGGCGGAGATGGCAAAGAAGGAAATCGTCGCCGCGTCGGACGACGGCGCGCTCGTCGCGCTGCGGTGCGTGCTCGCCACCGGCGCCTTCCGCGACGACGCCGACGCATCGCGGCGCGCGTACCTCGCGCTCGCGCGCGAGACGCTGCGTCGGGGCATGCGCGCGGCGCTGTCGGACGCCGACCTGGGCGAGGCGCTCGCCGCGGTGACGCCGGCGATGACGGCGGACCAAATCGCGCGCGAGGAGCGCCACGCCGCCGACGACGCGGCGCGCGAGGAGCGCCACGCGGGCGATCGGCCCAATGGACCGATCGCCGGTGCGTTCGACGCCTACGGCAACCCCGCGTACGGCAACGACGCGTACGACGGCGATGCGAACGTCTCCGGGAACGACGTGCACGCCTCCGAGGGCGAGCGTCTGCGCGCCATGCGCGAAGACGAGGACTCGGCGCGCGAAGCGCCGCTCGTCGCGCTCTGCAAAGCGCTGGCGGAAGTGTACCGCCAGAGCCCGGAGTCGGCGCGGGAAGACGCGTCACCGGCCCCGTCGACGGCGCGCGCGTTCATCGACGCCGTCTGCGAGTGGGAACACGGCGTGGAGTCCCTGTCCGCGGCGCTGGAGGTGCTGGCGGCGCTGGCCGCCTCGGGCGACGCCGGCGCGCGCGACGCCTGGGAGCGACTGCGGGCGCCCCCGGCGGGCGCGGCGGCGGCTTGGGACCACTTCCTCGGCGCCGTCGCCGGGTATAACCGCAGGTTCGCGTTCGGGGACGAGCGCGAAGACGAAACCGTACGCGAGCATCAGTACGGTCGCGCGCCCGCCGGCGCGCGAGACCCCGGCGCGCGCGAGCTCGCGCGCGCGCCCGATCGCGAGATGCCCGACGCCGACGCCAAAGGCTTGGCGGCGTACCTGGACGTGCTGACGCGCTGCCTCGGCGGCGGCGATTCCGGGTCGCGACCCAAGACGGCGTCGGCGATTTCGCCGGCGGAGTCGCGGGACCGCGTGGCGTGGCTCTCGCAGAGGTGCGGCGCTGCCTCGGGGTCCTTTATGGACGCACTCATGCGCCTGCACGCCAACCCCGTGCCCTCGCGGCTCAAGGCGGCGCTGCTGGCGTGCGTCGGCGCCGCGGCCGGGGACTCGGCGGCGGGCGCAGCGGAGGCGTGGGCGCGCATGGAGGACGCCGCGATTCTGCAGACGCGCGCGAACGCGTCGTCCGTCGCGGGGTACGACGCGGGGTACGACGCGGGTCGGAGCTCGTCGCCTCTGCGGAACCACGGGTACGGGTATGAGCCCGGATGGATCACGCACGGGTCAACCAACCCGGATGGAGGCTACGGGGGGTACGGCGCCGCCGCCGCCGCGCGCCAGCGTCGGCTTCACGAGCTTCGCGCGTCGGAAGGCGCGGACCGCGCCGCCGGCGGTTGGACCCGGGACCAGCTCGCCGTTCCCGGCGCGGACCTGGCGTACGAGTTCGCGCACTCGGAGGCGCGCGCGCGCGCGTACCCGCACACCCACGCGTACGTCCAGCTGGTGAACGGGCTCATGCGCGCGTGCGAAGCCTCGCGGACCGGCCCGTGCGCGGGCGCCGGACGCGCCGCCGCCGCGCAGTTCGCCTTCATCCGCGACGGCGTGTTCGGCGAGCTGCGCCGCCGGCGGCACACGTCGCAGGAGGAGCGCTGGTGGCTGGCGCGCGACGCGCTCGAGCACTTCCGCATCCAGCTGCGCGTCTGGCGCGACGCCGTGCGGAGCGGGGACGAGGCGGCGTCCGGGGTCTTCTCCGGCGGCGAGGGCGTCGAGACGTCGGAGCTCGCGGGCGCCGGAGCTCGCGGAGGGTTAGGCTCGGACGGGTGGCGCGCGCCGAACGCGCGTTCTCCGTTTTTCGAGACTGGAAATTCGCCGCGCCGCCGAGCGCTCGCCCCGAGCCTGCTCTCCGCCGGCGCGGACGCGCCCGGCCTGGAGATCATGACCGACTTCATGACGGACGGCCCTCTGTTCCGCGGCGTCTGCGCGGTGCTTGCGGTGGGCGCGGAGCGGCTCGCCGCCGAGCGCGCGGCGGCGCACGGCGAGGCGCTCGAGGCGACCGCCGCCGAGGCGCTGGCGCTCCTGACTGACGCGCTGGCGCTGGACGCGGCGACGCTGGAGGAGACGAGGAAAAGCCTCGCGGTGGACGCGGACGAGCGCGCGTTCGTCACGGACGCGGAGTCGTCGCGCGGGGGCGTTCACCGATCGGCGGGTTTCGAGCGCGAACGTCGATTTCCGTACGGACCGCGGGGAGGGCGGGGAGGGCCTCGCGCGGACTCGGGCGCCTACGAAAACGCCGACGTCGTCGAAACCGCGTCGAAAACGCGTCGGCGCGTCGTCGCGATGCGCGCCGAAACCGTCGACCGCTCGCTTCTGCGCGACCCCGCGACGTGCGCATGCGTGCTGGGCTTCTCGCGCTACCGCTTCGACGCGCGCGTGTCTCTTCGCGCGATCCAGATCCTCGCCGTCCTGAGCGAGCGCAACGAACGGCTTCTGGACGCGTTGCCCGCGAACGCCGTCGACGATTTGGCGGAGGGCGCCGCCGGGGTTTTGGAGACGGCTTTTTTGTCCTCCGCCGAACCGGCTCGCGCCGAGCTTCGAGGAAGCGGGTCCCGCCACGCGTTCGGTTCCGAACCCGAAGGCTTCGGGTCAGAGACCATCAGAGGTCAGAAGAGGTCGGAGGAGGACGCCGTCGCCGCCGGCGGCGCCGCCGTGCTGGACGTCATCCTGGACGCGCTGCCCCGGCGCGCGCCCAACGTCGCGCACGCGCTGCTCGGCTTCGACCGACGAATCTCGACGACACGAGACGTCCCCGCTTCGTTCGAGAAGTTCACGTGCCTGACTGTGCTGCTGGAGCTGCTGGAGGCGACGCCGCCCGGCGCGTGCGTGGGCGACGGCGACGCCGCCGGCGCGTGCCTCCCCCCCGAAGCCGCGGCGCGCGTCCTGTTCGAGCTGGTGGCGGACGAGCGCACCGCCCCGGCGGCGCTGGAGGCGGTCACCGACTGGCCTTCCGGAGCGCCGGGCAGCCAGCAGCGTTTGGCGCTTCTCGCCGCCGACGCGTTGGCGGCGACCCCGCCCGCGGACCCGCTCCGCCGCGCAGCCGCCGCGCACCACCGCGCGTGGCTGCTGCGCGTCGCCGCCGCCGCGCTGGACTACTGCACGCCGAGGCGCGGTTCGACCGGGGCGGGCGTCGAGACGCTGGACGATCTGCCCCCGCTCGCCGCGGCGCTCGCGCGCGCGGCGATGCGGTCGGACGCGAACGCCGAGCACGCGGGGTTCGCACAGCCCCCCGCCGCGATCGAGAAACCGCGGCTCGCCGCGCTCGAGGCGCTCGCGACCGTTCCCGCGCCCCCGCCCCCGCCGCTCGCCGCCGCCGCGGAGGCGCTGGAGGCGTTTTTCGCGACGGTACCCGCGGCTCTGGCTGACGAGACGCGCGCGGCGCGCGCGGCGCTGGGCGTGGAGGCTTTGCTGGTCGACCGCCGCCCGACCGCCGCGGGCGGGTGTTTCGAGGTGACCTCTCGCGGCGACGCCGTGGTGAGCGTGCCCGCGCTCGGCGCGAGGCTGCTGGAGCACTCGCGAGAGCTTCTGCTGAAGCTCGGCGGATCGGCGGAGTACTCGCGCGACGCGCACAAGCTCGCCGTGCAGAGCGCGGTGCGGCAGGCGCGCGCGTTCAACGCCAGCGCCGAGGAGCACGCCGCGCACGCGCACTTCGTCGGCGCCTGGGCCACGTTCGTGGGGCTGGTCGCCGTGCGGTGCCTGCCCCGCGGCGCGCCCGCGGAGCCGCTAGACGACGTGGACGACGGCGAGACGGACATGGAAAAACTTTTTGAAACCGCAGACCCCGACCGCGGCTCGGACGCGCCGGATGTGCTCTTCGCGCTCGCGGAGGGCGTCCTGGCGCGCCTGGCGCAGACGCCCGAAGCGATTTTTTGCGCGCGGAAAAGCTCCGGGTCCCTCGGCCTCGGGGACGGCGGCGGGGACGCGTGGTGGCGCGCGCTGGACCCGCCGCTCGCGCGGCTCGCCGCGACGCTGCTCACCTGCCTGCGGGACGGCGCGGAGGCCCACGTCGGCGTGAGCGCGGACGCGACGGAGGAGGCGGCGGAGACTTTTTTTGGCGAGGAGAGCGACGGGTCCTCGCGCGCCGCCGCGGCGGCGTCCCGCGCGCTGGACGCGGCGGTGGGCGGCGGCGCGCCCGGCGCCGGCGTCGTCGACGCCGCGGCGTTCGCCGCGCACGGTTTCGGGTCGGCGCGCGCGTCCCCGCCGCTGGACCCGGGCAGGTGCAAGGCGCTGCTTCGCGGCTTGCTCGGCGCGTTGCGGCGGGGCACGCGCGAAGGCGCCGCCGGCGCGTTCGGTTCCGTCGCGGAGACTTCGTTCGGGAACTCGGACGGCGTCGCGCTGGACGTCGACGCGCGCGCGCGCGCGTACGAGTCGCTGCTGGCGTTTCTGCAGTACGCGCGCCCGCGACGCGCCGCCGGGCGGTTCCCCCGCTCGGTGCTGCGGCTCGCGGAGGGGGGCGCGGAGGGATCCATCGCGGAGGGCTCGGGTGGCGGAACCGCGGGCGGGTTCGGCGGCGACGACGCGGACGGTCGCGCGGGTCGCGCGGGTCTCTCCCGCGGGACGAGAACGAGCCCCGAGGAGACGGACGCCCGCGCGTCTGACGTTCCGATCGAGACGCGACGCGCGCGTCGCGCGGCGCGAGCCGCCGCGCGCGCGCAGGACGAGCTCGAGGCTGGCGTTGGCGCGCTCTTGCGCCGCGACGCCGTGCGTCTGGTGGACGTGCTGGGAAGAGACATCGTCGACCCGGCGGTGGACGACGCGACGCGCGCCGCCGCGCTCGCCGTCGCCGAGGCGCTGCTC
>MDSV01027180.1_pt1 | contig 10823 bp, 6 predicted proteins | sample 810851 | NCBI WGS metagenome assembly MDSV01 (sample SAMN05326640, study PRJNA326480) | marine metagenome | isolation source: seawater | place: Atlantic Ocean: North East | collected 2012 | reverse complement strand
TAAGAAGAAAAAGACGGCCTAGCAGCCGTCTTGAATCGCGCTCATTTAGCCATCAGATTTGCTGGCGAATGACGCCCACGGACAGACCTTCGATGACAAAGCTCTGTTTTGCCAAATCCACTTCGATGGGGTCGTAAGCCGAATTCTCTGGCAGCAACAGCACCTGATTGCGCTTGCGTGTGCGCTGAAAACGCTTCACCGTGACTTCTTCTTCAATACGAGCCACCACAATTTGACCGTTGGTTGCTTGTTCCGTTTTGTGTACTGCCAGCAGATCACCATCCAGAATGCCCGCATCGATCATGCTGTCACCACGGACCCGCAACAGGTAGTCGGCATGGGGCTGAAAAAAGCCAGCAGGCAGATCGATTCGGTCTTCGATGTTCTCTTCGGCAAGAATGGGGTTGCCCGCCGCGACGCGCCCCACAATGGGTAGCCCCTCATCCACCAGATCAGGTATGCGTATGCCGCGAGAGGTACCGGGTATCATTTCAATAGCGCCTTTGCGTGCCAGCGCTTTGAGATGTTCCTCAGCGGCGTTCGCTGACTTGAAACCCAGCTCGGCGGCGATGTCTGCCCGTGTTGGCGGGTAGCCGGTGTCGTTGATGTAGCGTCGGATCAGTTCCAAGATTTGGGCTTGGCGCGCTGTGAGCAGCTGAGTCGATGTATTCATTGAGGCCATAACAATCCTGATGATTTGTACAGTGCTGTGAGTATAAACAGCATACTGATTTTTTGTACAGCCTTTAATGCGCGGGCTGTTTCGCTTCACGAACTCAAATTGAGACGCGGCTGAGGCGTTTAGCTTTGGTACTATTCGCAACTTGTGCTGATATCGTGCTGTTCGACGAGAAATAGAGGAATGTTTATGGACCAGTTGCTTACGTTGCTCGATACCTACAGCTGGCTGGGTACCGCGTTCGGCATTTTGGTGCTCACGGGAGGCGTCCGCTATCTGGCGACCCGCATGCTCAATCAGGCCCACCTGCGCGCTGAGCGTACGGACAATTTGTGGGATGACGCTTTTGTAGAAGCGATCAAGAAGCCCCTGGGCTTTGGCGTTTGGGTGATCGGTATTTCCTTTGCCATTGATTCCATGAAGCTTGAAAGCCAGGCGGAAATCTTTTCATTAACCGACGAGGCTCGCGATGTCGCCGTGGTTTGGTTGATGATTTGGTTCGCCGTTAACTTTACCGAGAATGTGGAGAAGAGCTTTGTTGACGGGAAACAAAAGCATTCGGTAGACGCTACGACGGCTACGGCAATCGGTAAGTTACTCAGGGCGTCCATTATCATTACCGGTGTTCTGATGCTCCTGCAGGCCTTCGGCTTTTCCATCTCTGGTGTGCTGGCGCTGGGCGGTGTCGGCGGCATCGCCATTGGTTTTGCTGCGCGGAGCTTACTGGCAAATTTCTTCGGCGCGTTGATGATCTTTTTGGATCGCCCGTTTTCTGTTGGCGACTGGATTCGATCGCCGGACCGTGACATTGAGGGTACGGTTGAATCCATCGGCTGGCGGGTCACCCAGATTCGGACCTTTGACCAGCGGCCTCTGTATGTGCCGAACTCGGTCTTTACCGAGGTGTCTGTCGAGAACCCCTCGCGCATGAACAATCGTCGGATCTACGAAACCTTTGGTATTCGTTACGACGATTTAAGCCGAATGCCGGGCATTGTTGCTGAGGTGCACCAAATGCTGGTTGCTCACGAGGACATCGCTCAAGAACGAACGCTGATGGTGAATTTCGTGACCTTCGGTGACAGCACCTTAGACTTCTTTGTTTACAGCTTTACGAAAACCACGGACTGGGCGACCTTTCACGCGGTGAAACAAGACGTGCTGCTCAAAATTGCTGACATCGTTGCTGCGCACGATGCGGAGTTTGCGTTTCCAACACAGACCCTGCAGTTGCAAACGCCTGAGGCGTTGGAGCAACTGGCTCAAGAGCAACAGAGCGACAATCAAGGGGTGGGCTAGGGTCTATGGCCGACTTGTTACAGGAACTGATCACGACAGCCGACTTCCCTACGCCGGTATGCCGTGCATTGCAGGGCGCGAGGTTACTGGTGGATGCGGGTGATACGGCCGCCGCCATTGATCGAATGGCGGTCACCCTGACGGCCGAGCTGCAGGATCAATCCCCGGTAGTACTTGGGGTGCTTCCCGGCGGGGCCTATCTGCTCGGGGCGCTGATGCAGCGCATGGTGTTTCCGTTGCAGATTGCCCACTGTGGCTTTGACGAAGATGAACCCACCGTGGCGGGGGCGTTGCCTTCCTTGACTGACCGTCTGGTGGTGGTAGTGGATGATGGGCAGATGAGCGAGAGTCAGGAGAAGGCCCTGCTGGCGGCGCTATCCGGTCTGCAGGTGGGACCCGTCTGGCACTGCAGCGTGATTCAGGGTGACGACTCATCTGGGTTTGCTCGACAATTGGGTCTCGTGACGACGGATCCATCCGGCGTGTTCGGCTGCGGATTGGATGTATTGGGCTACTGCCGCAACCTGCCGAGTCTGTATCGAACCGCTTAGCGCGCTAGGGGGGCTGGTTCTCAAGCCCCGACTGGAAGGTTTCAAATTGCGCTTGTAGCGCTGCCGGTGGCGAGACTTTGTCGATTCGGACCAACAATCCGAACAGTGGGTGGTCGAAGTAATGCAGCTCACCGCTGCGCATGCGCTGACTTTGGTCTAGCTGGGCATAGGCGGCGGGGTCCGAAGTTGGTGCCGTTGGCGTCGGCTCCAGCCACAATGTGGCTTGGGTATGCAGATATCGGCCAAGGGTGACGGCCAAATGTCCCTGAAGCTCGCCATTGCTGAGATTCACATAAATTGGCTGCGGGTTACCACGTTCGGGAACCGGCTGCTGCCAAGCCAACTGTTCAAGCACCTCAAACTCTCCGGAATTCTCCAGCCGTCGAACCAGATCGTGAAGCGCGAGTTCCTCATCGGGCAGCCGTCGAAAAGCCGTATGTTCCATCCCGTTTGTAAAGGCCGTAACCCCGTGGATAAGCGCCAGATACGGGGTAGGCGTTATCTCGGTCTGGTTTTTCGGTAGGGCCAGAAATTGAGGGTTGGGAGGTGATGCCAGGCTGTCGCTGACGCGAGAGTCTTCCGTCAGATCGGCTAGGAACGCTGCCGAAAACGCCCCGTTCTTGATGCCAAATAGGGTCGTCGGCGCAGACTGTGATTCGGCTAGAACGGGGGTAGGCAACCCACTAAGGCCGACCGTTTGATCGACTGGTTCGAGTACGTTCGGGGATGGAGCGAACTCTACTGGCTCGAGGGACTTCTGAATGTCTGGCCCAATGCAGGACTCCGACTCCGCCGGTAGCAGAGGCTCATCAAGAGCTTCCATTCGCGCTGCTGGGCTCAAGTCGAACAGGTTAGCCGGCAGTGATCTGGGAGCAGCGATCAGCAGTGGTTCCCGGCTGTCCAGTGTCTCTGCGGTAGCAGACCCACTGGTTTCAGCCTGCGCCAACAAGGCGTTTGATGTGTCCAGACGTCTGAAGATGATGGCTTCAACAGTGAATCGGTCTTGCGGCACCAACTCGTCGAGGGACTCAAGTTGTGCCAGTTGGCTTGTGCTGTAGTCGACGAGTGGCGCGTCGAACTGAACTTGGGCGTACGAAAGCAGGCACGCAAGGCTGAGTCCGCAGCCTGTAATGGCGGCGAGTCCTCGTTTTAAAACAACCGGTAAACGATGACCTTGGATGCGGTGATTTTGCACAGGCTTAGCTTTTCTCGTTTGTTCAGGCCGCGGTTAAGCCGCTTCTCGTTGCGGCGACAATAGCTTAAATAGCGATTGAATGAACGCGATCCGGTCGGCGAACTCGGGAAGCTCCTGAACAATGCGTAACGTCGACGCGCCGTCGAGACGATAGGTATCGCTTTGCTGCTGCACGAGCCGCACGATTTCCATGGGTTCTACCGACGTTGTTTTGCTGAACTCCAACTTACCCTTAGCGTCACCTAAATCCACTTTGAGAATGCCCAGGCGCTGGGCCTGCAGTTTGATGTCGGTGATCTGGAACAGGTTCTGCACGGAAACCGGGAGCAGGCCGAAGCGGTCGATGATTTCGCCCTTCAAGTCGTCCAGCTCGCTGCCGTCGCTGGCGCCAGCAATACGCTTATACAGAATCAGACGGCTTTGCACATCAGGCAGATAGTCCTCGGGAATCAGGGCAGCGACATGCAAATTCACTTCTTGGCTTATCGGCTCCAAGGGCGCGTCTCGGTCTGGAATTTTGCCGGCTCGCAAGGCTTCCACCGCACGATTGAGCATGTCCATGTAGAGCGAAAAACCAATGGATTCAATTTGGCCGGACTGATCGTCACCGAGCAGTTCTCCGGTGCCGCGAATTTCCATGTCTTGAGTCGCCAAGGTAAAGCCGACGCCCAGCTCGCCCGCCGCCTCAATGGCTTCCAAGCGTTTCACCGCATCGGAGGTCATACTTTTGCGATCCGGCGTCAGCAGGTAGGCGTATGCCTGACGGTTGCTGCGGCCCACGCGGCCGCGCAGCTGGTGCAATTGCGCCAGGCCAAATTTATCAGCACGTTCAATAATGATCGTGTTGGCATTCGGAATGTCGATGCCGGTTTCAATAATCGTGGTGCACACCAGCACGTTCAGACGGCGGTGATAAAACTCGCCCATCACCCGTTCCATCTCGTTTTTGCCCATCTGACCGTGGGCCGTGCCTATTCGTGCTTCAGGGATCAGCTCTTCTAGGGCTGCCGCCGCTTGCTCGATGGTGCGCACTTCGTTGTGCAGAAAAAAGACCTGCCCGCCCCGCATCAGTTCCCGGCTGATGGCTTCCTGAATGCTCTGTTCTCGGTGCGGCTGCACGAAGGTTTTGATCGACAAGCGTTTTGCCGGCGCCGTCGCGATAATCGACAGGTCACGTAAGCCGCTCAGCGACATGTTGAGGGTTCTTGGTATCGGTGTGGCGGTCAAGGTAAGCACGTCGACTTCGGCGCGTAGTGCACGAAGGCGCTCTTTTTGGCGTACCCCAAAGCGGTGCTCCTCATCGATGATGACAAGCCCAAGGTCTTTGTATTTGAAGTCCGAGTTGAGCAGCTTGTGAGTGCCAATCAGGATGTCGATGTTGCCCGATAGGCAGCGGGCGGTAATACCGTCGATTTCCTGCTGGCTTCGCTGTCGTGAGACCACGTCGATACTGATCGGCCAATTCGCAAATCGGTCGCGGAACGATTCGAAGTGCTGTTGGGCAAGCAGGGTGGTGGGCACCAGCAAAATAGCTTGTTTGCCGCTTTGAACTGCCGTGAAGGCCGCGCGCATGGCGACTTCGGTTTTGCCAAAGCCTACGTCGCCGCAGACCAGCCGATCCATGGCACGTTCGTCGCCCATATCCTGCAGCGTCTCTTCGATGGCAATGCCTTGATCGGGGGTTACCTCAAAGCCGAATTCATCGGCAAAGGTTTGGTAATCCTCGGCATTGGCGCGGAGCTTATGAGATTTGCGTGCGGCGCGACGGGCATAGATGTCCAGCAGTTCCGCTGCAACATCGACAACCTTTTCAGCCGCTTTTTTCTTTGCCCTGTCCCATTGGTCTGAACCCAGTCTGTGCAGGGGCGCATGCTCTTCGTCTGCGCCAGCGTAACGACCAATAAGATGCAGGGACGTCACCGGCACATAGAGTTTGGCATCGCCGGCATAACCCAGTGTTAGAAATTCTTCTGCGTTGTTGTCGATGGTGAGGGTTTGCAGGCCCAGATATCGACCCACGCCGTGTTCGACATGCACGACCGGTGCACCCATGTTCAGTTCGGTCAGGTTGCGGACAATCTGCTCGGGGTCGATTACACGCTTGCCGCTGTCTCGGCGCTTTGCCGCCGGCTTCGTGCCCAGCACCTGTGATTCACAGACGATGGTCGTATCAGCGGTGATTAGGCCCTCTTGGATTGAACCAACGCATATGCTGTGCTCGATGGCCTGCCGGTGGTCTGCAAAGCGTTCAATGTGGCGGGTATTGATTTGGTGCTTGCGCAGCAGCTCATCAAAGACCTCCCGTCGACCTGCGGATTCGGCAACGAAGAGCACGGGTCCGGCGCTGGCGTCGACAAAGCGTTGCAAGTTGGCTGCTGGCGTGGCGGCCTTGGCTTCAATGCGCAGGTCCGGCAGGGGGCTGGTGGCAAATCGCACCTGATGCTTTGCATGCTCGCCGCCAAGCACGATGCGCCGGCGCTGCTGTAAGCGTTGATTCAGTTCATCTGTGCCCAAGTAGAGCTGTTGCGGTGGCAGGATAGGGCGTTCAACATCGTGACGCAGGGACTCGTAGCGGCTCCGCACATCTTGCTCAAAGGTCTGGGCAGATTCCGCGATGCCGTCTTCAGTCAGAAAAATGGCGTTTTCCGGCAGGTAATCAAAAAGCGTCGCCAATTTGTCAAAAAACAGCGGCAGGTAGTACTCCACGCCATTAGGTGCGATGTAGCTGCTCACGTCTTGATACACACTGCACTGCCGAACATCGACCTGAAATTCGTCGTGCCAGCGGTCGCGAAACCGGGCGATTGCAGGATCATCAAATGGAAACTCTTTGGCGGGCAGCAGGCTCATGCGTTCAATCCGATCCACGGTGCGTTGAGAATCCGGGTCGAAGGTGCGCAAGGTATCGATTTCATCGTCCAGCAAGTCGATACGCACCGGCAGGGGGGCACCCATGGGGTAGACGTCCATCAAGGCACCGCGGACGGCGTATTGCCCCCGCTCGGTTACGGTCTCTACGCTTTGGTATCCCGCAGACTCTAAAATCAGGCGCTGATTAGCCACGTCAAAGGTTTCTCCACACACCAGCTCAAAGCAGGCTCCGTCGAGATAACTCAGCGGTGGCATCTTTTGCATCAGCGTGGAGACCGGTACGGTTAATACACCGTGGGTGGCGCTGCGTAACGTTTGCAGGGTAGCCAGCCGTTCCGAAATGATGTCCTGATGAGGCGAAAAGGCGTCATAGGGCAAGGTTTCCCAATCGGGGAAACGGAGGTTTTCGAGTTCCTCAGTACTCGAGAAAAAACCGATGCCGTCGCGCCACCGATCCGAATGCGCTGGCTGATTCGTCACGATCACACACAGCTCATCGACCTGCTTGGCCAGCTCAACCGCAGCGAAGAGGTCCGCGCTGCCTTGCAACCCGGTCCAATGTAAGCGCATGCCCGGCTGGGGTGGCAGGCAGTGTGCCGGCGTAATGTTTCCCGGATGAATGAGGTCGGATTGCTGGGTTTCAGACCCTGGCGCGTTGGTTGCCAAATACTTGTCCTTGACTGCGGTGTGCGGGTTGCTCACGAGGCGCGTCATTTTAACCGCTGCGTCGCGGTCTGTCAGCGTTTAGCCAAGGATTGGTGGGCGCACCGGACTACGAAAATACCCATCGAGGGGTACTAGCGTAACAATAATGGCTGGGCTACAGTCTCCCGATACCCCCTGCGGTTGTGGAAGGACGCTGTCGAGGGTGGTGCGTAAAGGGATAAAAAGAGGAAGGGAAAAGAGCCCGCCGGTGCGTGCGTATGCACAGGCCCGTGGCGCTCGAAGCACGTATGGAACCAACAAATATTTTTGATCCAAACTACTTTCACAAAGTAGTCGATTGCCAGCACGCCTGTCCGGCACACACGCCGGTTCCGGAGTACATCCGCTTGATTGCGCAGGAGCGTTATACCGAAGCCTACATGCTCAATTGGGACTCCAATGTGTTTCCCGGTGTATTGGGGAGAACGTGTGATCGTCCTTGCGAGCCGGCCTGTCGGCGTGTTCGCACCGAGGAAACGCCGGTGGCGATTTGTCGCCTCAAACGCGCTGCAGCGGACAACAAAGGGGATGTCACCCCTTACTTGCCCCATGTGCCCACCGAAAAAAATGGCAAGCGTATTGCCTTGATTGGTGCCGGGCCTGCCTCGCTGGCGGTTGCTCGGGATCTGCTGCCCTTCGGATACGAAGTGCATTTGTTCGAGCAGGACGAAAAGGGCGGCGGCTTTATGCGCAGCCAGATTCCCGCGTTCCGCTTACCCGAAGAAGTGCTCGATGAAGAAGTTGATCGTATTTTGAACATGGGCGTGCACTGCCACTTCGGTCAGGCCATCGACAGCATGAAAGAGCTGATGGAGCAAAATTTCGATGCTTACTTCATTGGCACCGGAGCACCTCGGGGTAGAGATTTAGAGCTTACCGGCCGAGAAGACGTCAACGATTACATTCACATCGGCATTGATTGGTTGAGCAGTGTGGCGTTTGGGCACATCACCGAGATCAAAGGCAAGGTAATTGTCATGGGTGGTGGTAATACCGCCATGGACTGCTGCCGGACCTCGCTGCGACTGGGTGCGGAATCCGTCAAAGTGGTCGTGCGCTCTGCCTTTGAGGTGATGAAAGCCTCGGAGTGGGAGAAAGAAGATGCCATGCGCGAGGGTATTCCCATCATCAATAACCGGCCACCTAAAGAGTTTGTCCACGAGAACGGCAAGCTCAAGGGCGTGTTGTTTGAGTGTGTGACACCCGTGCGGGGCGAAGACGGTCGTTTGCGTTACGAGCCATCTGGCGAACCCGATGAGTTCATCGAATGCGATCATGTCTTGATGGCCATTGGCCAAGACAACCACTGTCCCTGGATTGAACGCGATTTGGGCATTGAATTCGACAAGTGGGACTGCCCAACACTGGACGAGGTGACCTTACAGTCCACCAATCCAAGCATTTTCTTCGGCGGTGATAGCGCCTTTGGTCCGGAAAACATCATTTGGGCGTCAGCCCACGCGCACCGTGCGGCGATCAGTATTCATCTGTATTGCCACGGCAAGGATCTGAAAGCCGACAGGCCGCCAGAGGGCGTGAATTTGCTGTCAACCAAGATGGGGGTTCACGAATGGGCCTATGATGCGGGGCATGACCCTGCAGCCCGGCAGCTGGTGCCCTTGGTTGAGCACGAATCGTCTTTGAACAATTTGAAAGTAGAGGTGGAACTTGGTTTTGATGCCCAGTTGGCCGCTCAAGAAGCTCAGCGCTGTCTGAACTGCGATGTGCAAACCGTGTTCACCGATAACTTGTGCATTGAATGTGATGCCTGCGTCGACATCTGTCCGATGGACTGTATTTCCTTTGTCGAGAATCAGCCAGAAGTCGAGCTACGCCAGTCTCTGATGGCTCCGGCCCTGAACGTTGATCAGGATTTGTATGTATCCGATTCGCTGCAGACGGGGCGCGTGATGGTGAAGGACGAAGACGTGTGTTTGCACTGCGGTTTGTGTGCAGAACGCTGCCCAACCAACGCATGGGATATGCAGCGGTCAGTGGTTCATATCCCGCAACTGGGTTCCTTTGGAGAGTAGGGCAACATGAGTACCAAAATAAACGACTTCGTGATTCGCTTTGCGAACGTGAACGGCTCGGGTTCGGCCAGCGCCAACGGCATGTTTGCCAAGGCGTTATTCCGCATGGGTATCCCGGTGGCCACCCGGAACATTTTTCCCTCGAATATTCAGGGGTTACCGACTTGGTTTGAGGTTCGCGTCAGTGAGCAGGGCTATTTGGGGCGCCGGGAAGGCGTCGACATCATGGTGGCCATGAATGCTGAAACCTTCGCCGAGGACATTGACAGTATTTTGCCCGGCGGCTACTTGGTCTACGACAATTCCAAGCCCCTCCCGCGAGAACTTGTGCGCAGCGACATTCACGAGATTGGCATTCCCATTGCCACCATGATGTTGCCCGAGTTTGCGGACCCAAAACAAAGAAGTTTGTTTAAGAACATCACCTATCTTGGTGCTTTAGCTGGACTTTTAAACATTGAGTTCGATGTGATCACCGGCATGGTCTCGACTCAGTACAAGGGCAAGGATGCGCTCATTGAGCCCAATATTCGTGCCTTAGAGATCGGTCGCAACTACGCATTGGAGTATCTGCAAGCGCCTTTACCATTGCAGGTGCAGCGCAGCGATGCGGTGGGCGATCGCATCATGATCGATGGTAACGATGCCGCAGGTTTGGGTAGCGTTTATGGCGGGGCAACGGTCTGTGCCTGGTATCCGATTACGCCGTCGACCTCGGTGGCCGAGAGCTTTGAAAACCACAGCAAGCGGCTGCGGATCGATAAAGAAACCGGACACAAAAACTACGCCTTCATGCAGTCCGAGGATGAGCTGGCCGCCATCGGTATCGTGATCGGTGCGGCCTGGAACGGCGCGCGTTCGTTTACCGCAACCAGCGGTCCCGGTATTTCCTTAATGTCGGAGTTTTTTGGGCTGGCCTATTTTGCCGAAATTCCCGCGGTGGTTTGGGATATTCAACGTTCTGGTCCATCCACGGGTATGCCCACACGAACCCAGCAGGGTGATTTGATCGGTGCTGCCTATGCATCCCACGGTGATACCAAGCACCCGTTGCTGTTTCCAGCCACGCCCAAGGAGTGTTTCGACTTTGCAGCGGACGCCTTGGATTTGGCGGACCGGCTGCAAACCCCGATTTTGGTCCTCAGTGATCTGGAACTGGGTATGAATGAGAATTTAAGTGATCCGCTGGAATGGGATGACAGCCGTCGCTACGACCGGGGTAAGGTCCTGTCTGCCGAGCAACTGGACGGCCTAGAAACCTTTGGTCGTTACCTGGACGTAGACGGTGACGGGGTAGGCTATCGAACGTTGCCGGGCACTCATCCGGACAAAGGGGCATTTTTTACTCGTGGCACCTCACGGGATGAATACGCCGCTTACACCGAATCGCCAGATGCGTATCAGCGCAACATGGAGCGTCTGCAGTTGAAATGGCAGACCGCTCGTGGCCTCGTGCCGGAAGCAGAAATCAACGGGCGCGGAGGGCGAGT
>MDSV01227469.1_pt1 | contig 10824 bp, 8 predicted proteins | sample 810851 | NCBI WGS metagenome assembly MDSV01 (sample SAMN05326640, study PRJNA326480) | marine metagenome | isolation source: seawater | place: Atlantic Ocean: North East | collected 2012 | reverse complement strand
TTTGGAGGTTATCATTGGCATAAAAAATATCAAATAGAAGAAAAGATTATTGAAGCAATTCAATTTATTTCTAATAGTGAATTATATATTTTTAAAGATTGTCCTTTTTTTGAATTATCTGAATGTGATAAGGAAAGAGAAAAATTATTTTCTAAATGTCTAGGTCAAAATAGGATTTTAGAGTTTGAGTCAAAAACTCATATGCAAGAGCTTTTATTGAGGCAAGACAAGATGATGATGTCAGCATCAATAGAATCTAGGGTCCCTTTCCTTTCAAAAACTTTGGTACAAAAAATCTTTTCTATATCGGATATGGAAAGATATAGTCAACTTGAAACAAAGTCTGATTTAAAAAAAATTCTAATATCAATGGGTTATGAAGTCGATTTTGTTATGAGAAAGAAAATAGGATTTAGATTACCTTATAATGAATGGCTTTTATCTAATATAGAATTAAAATTACAACAGATTAAGCATAATGAAATAGCTAATAAGCTTTTTGGAGAGAAATGCATTAAAAAAATAATTAGTTTCTCTAAGATTGATAATCAATTCCCTTTATTATGTAAATACATTTGGGTTATTGAGGGATTGACTAATTTTGTTGAAACTTTTGATTTGAGTATTTAATAATGAAAATTAAACATGCAGTAATTCTTGGTGGTACTAAATTACAAGAACCACTAATAGATTCACTTCGAAATTATGCTGTAGAACCTTTAGTTTTAGATAGAAATCCCTCATGTTATTTAGCTAAAAAACAAATAAAATTTATTGAATGCGATATCTCTTCTCCAAAAGATTGTTTTCAATTAATAAAAGACCTTAACATAATAGGCTGCTTTACTGCTCAGTCTGATATTGGGGTCCCAAGTCAAGGCTACATTAATTCGGAATTGAATTTATTGGGAGTAGATTACGAAACAGCAAAAGTTGCATCAAACAAATATCTTTTTAGAAGATTAATGAAAGAAAATAATATACCGCAACCCAAATTCTTCAAATGCAAGGATTTTCAAGATGTATTGAAGGTGATTCCTAAACTCAATATCCCTTTCGTTTTAAAAGCAGTAGATTCCTCTGGGAGTAGAGGTATAACTATAATTAAAAAGTCATCTGAAATTAAAGCTGCTATTGATGAGGCATATAGAAATTCAAGAGAAAATTATTTTATCTGTGAAGAATTTATTAGCGGTATTGAATATGGAGCTCAGACCACAAGTATTAATGGCAGTTTATGTAATTGTTTTTTGCATACAGATTGGACTGAAAACAATATTCCCATAGGTCATTGTATGCCTTTAGATACCTCTAAAGAAGTAACAAGAAAAATGAATGATGTAATATCAGAAGCTATAAAAGCATTAAATCTATATGGCCCATCTAATGTAGATTTAATTTTAGATAAGGATGATAATGTTTTTGTATTAGAAATTGGTGCGAGAATTGGCGCTACATGTCTACCTGAATTAGTAAATTTATCAACTAATGTAAATTTATTTGATAGGCAAGTTTCAATGGCTTTTGGAAAAAACTTACTTAAAGATAATGAAGAAGTTAAATTTAAAAATGCAGGAGTAAGAATTATTACTTCTGAAAACACATTCTCATTTCAACAAGATCAAAATGGTGTAATTAATAAGTTCCTGAAAAAATTAAAAAAGGATTTTTCGTTGAATACATTAAATTTAAGTCCTGAGAATAATAATTCTTTAAGAAGACTCAATTCTGGTATTGATAGATTTGGTGAAATTAGTCTTATAAATCAAAATATGGCTATATCAGACATTCAAAAAGAACTTGATAACGTTAATGCATTATTGATTCAATTCTTATATGATATGCGTGTGGAATGATTTCATATGACCAAAATTGAACATTATAGAAATTCATTTATATCAGTTATATCTAATGAAAATAAAGTATTATGGTGTGATCCATGGTTGAATGATGCAAATGGAGGATTCTGGGCTCCTTCTGAAATATCTATAGAAAATTTTTTAAATAACTACAATTTGCCCAACTTAATCTATCTATCCCATATCCATGAAGATCATTTTGATCTTGAATTTATAAAATCGATTTTCAAGAAAAAAGAATTTAAAATAATAATCCCAAAAGGAGATAAATCATATGAAACAATGTATAGAAGGCTAATCTCAATAAGTATTCCGGCAGAAAATATTTTAAGGTTATGTTTCTACAAAAAAGCTAATATTGATAACTTTGACCTTGTTATTTTACCTCAATATAATCATTCAACTTCTAGAGATAATCTATCATCTTTAATCGATTATGATATTGATAGTTCATTATTAATTAATGTAGATTCTATCCAGATATTTAATCAGAATGATAACTTTTATAATTCTGAAAATATCCAATTTATTAGAAAAAAACTTTATTCTCAAGATATAGAATTTAGACCTAATTTGTCTTTTATTCCTTATTGTTCAGCTTCTTGTTACCCTCAGTCATTTCTCGACGTTGATAGATTATATCTTAGAAAAGATTTATTAAAAAGAATCTTTAATGATTGTTTTTTACAGCCTGCGAAAACCCTAAATAGTGGAATATACATACCCTCAGGTGGAACATATTCCTTATGTGATTCTTATAAATTTATTGATATTTATAAAGCTGTTCCATCTCAATTTGAATTGTCGGAACTAGCAAATCAACAAAATCAAGTAAGTAGGAATTCTATTTTCATAGGTAATCAAACTAATTCAGAAAATTATGAATTAAGAATGCTGAATTTAAAATCTGATATTCATAAGAAAAGCGAAATTATGCAAAACCAAGAATTAGTTTCCTTAGAAAGTTACAAGGTTTCTTTTATACAGGCTTCAAAAAAACTTGATAAATTCATAAATCAGCTACCTTTAACTCTTTTTATATATTTAATTAGCTATAAACAATTAGAAATATCCTTGAAATCAGGAGTCTCATCTGACATAGATAAATTTGAAATGATATATAAGAAAAATAATTCTAATACTCAAAATAAATTAAAAATATTTTTAACACCTTTCTGCTTAAAAGAACTAATTAATGAAGCAGTTTCATGGAATGCAATTAATTTTGGAGCGGTTTTTGTTAGAGAACCTAATATATATTTCCCAAGTGTAGATATGTTTTTGTCATTATTTTTTAAAGTTACCTCAAATTGTTTTTTATCAGAATCACATAAGAATTGAATATAGAGTATTAATGTATAATCATTAGATCTATGCAAGTTATTAGCAATGTCAATATGTATTGCAGGAAAGAATATAGGTATAAATAGTCCTCCTTTTATTATTGCAGAAATGAGTGGTAATCATAATCAGTCATTAGAAAGAGCATTAAAGATTGTAGAAGTTGCCGCAGAATGTGGAGCGGATGCAATTAAATTGCAAACTTATACTGCAGATACAATGACACTTGATGTGAGAGGTGGCAGTTTTGAAATAGAAGATAAAAAGTCCCTTTGGAAGGGAGAAAATCTTCATCAACTTTTTAGCAAGGCTTATACCCCTTGGGAATGGCATGAATCAATATTTAAAAAGGCAAAGGAACACGGCATAATCTGTTTTAGCTCGCCTTTTGATGAGACTGCGGTGGATTTTCTAGACTCTTTAAATGCACCTGCTTTTAAAATTGCGAGTTTTGAAAATAACCATACCCCTTTGATCAGAAAAGCTGCTAGTAAAGGGAAGCCTATAATTATTTCTACTGGCATGGCTGATGTTGGAGAAATATCTAAGGCAGTAAAAATTGTAAATTCTTATACCGATCAATTGATTTTACTTAAATGTACTAGTAATTATCCTTCTCAACCAACTAATGCGAATATTAGGACTATTCCTCATATGAAAAATTTATTTAAATGTGAAGTTGGACTTTCAGATCACACAATGGGTATTGGTGTACCGGTAGCTAGTGTTAGTCTTGGGGCAACAGTTATAGAAAAACATTTCACTTTAGATAGATCAGAAGGAGGAGTAGATGCTGATTTTTCTATGGAGCCAAAAGAACTTCGCTCACTTGTTATCGAATCTAGAAGAGCTTGGCAAGCTCAGGGAAATATTGTTTATGGCCCTACTCAAGAAGAAGAGAGAAGCTGTATTTATAGAAGATCTATTTATATTTCATCAGATATTAAAAAGGGAGAGTTCTTTAATGAAGAGAATATAAAGATCATAAGGCCAGGAGATGGCGCTCCCCCGGATTTTTACGAGTTTATAATTGGCACTAAATCAAAAAAAGACTATCAGAAAGGGACTCCATTTAATATTAAAGATATTTTTAATTAAATTTATAAATTGTTCTTATAAATATTATTTTTTATTAGATTTCTAAACCCCAATTTGATTAATAAATAATTTAATCTCATTATCAAATTCTTTATTTACTTTATTATTTTTTTCTATAATGCCTATACTGAAGCTATTGTTAATTGTTTTATAGTTAAAGTTTTCTAAGAAAAACTTTTTTGCTTCTAATGCTAGATCAATTTTTGGTGTGATTAGTTCCAAAGGGATATTATTTAAATCGTAAGGATTATTATATAAATTTATCGTCCCTGGCAAACCTTCCCACCATGGATGACCAGTATAGATTGTATGTAACCCGCAAAGAGATCTTTCAATCGCTATTGAACCACATAATGTAACTGGGAGTATATTTTTAAATTTAAGAATATCTGAATTAAATGGTAAAAGTATGCAATTCATCCTTTTCAATTCTTCGATATAGCCAAGATTTCTGTTTATTCCTACTCTTGATGGAGCCGTTATAAATTTTTTAGTTTCACCTCCTTCAATGAAATATCTTGAAGCTGGATGTTCTTTATAGAAAATCTCATCACTAATGCCAATATTTCTAAGATGTGAAATTATAAATAAATGGCTATAAATCCTCCCACTTTCTGGAAATGATGTTGCTTCAGGCTGGTAATGCGCAGCAATTAATAATGATATTTTTGGTCTGTTTTTGAAGTTGAAATCTACAGATTCTCTTTTATATTTATCTAGAAAATTTTTCTGGTTAATTAATAACTCAAAATCTGATGAAGATGTTTCTTTAAAGAAAATATTATCCTTTTGAACAAATAAATTATATTTAAAGCACTTTATTGAATATATAAAAATTCTTTTTAATTTTCTAACTATCAAATAAAGAAAAGATAAATAAAAGTTTGATTTAATATAATTATAAAACTTCTGAAATTTGCTATGTGGAATCCAAACTTTATTTTTTCTACTAATCTCTGTAATTAATTTATTAAACTTAAAATTTGAAATTTCCAAATTCAGCCTTTTTCTTGTTTCCACTCCATTGTTCTGTTTAAAAGGTATTAATCTTGAGAAAATCGGGTACAAAAAAATTTGATCTAAATTTAATATCCTTAATGCTAATTCAAAGCAATAATTATCTAAGTGATGAGAACTTGCCGTTAGAAATAAGCCCCTTTTTAAATTGTATTTCTTAATAACATTTATTAACCGTTGAATTCTAAATATATATTTTTCTTTTAAATATTCATGTTGATGAGCTTTATGCAGCCATCTTGAAAAAATTGGTGAATATGAATCTAATAAATTTAATAAATTTTCTATTTTTGATTTTCCCAGAAAATAAATTTCAACATCATCAAGTATGAATTTTTCTATTAATTTTTCACCCCTATAAATATAGAAGTTATAATCTTGATCACAAAATATAAATTCTTTATTTAGATTTTTTAAAACATTAATTAGTATCAAAGGAGGAGAAATAAAAAGAGTTTGCATAATAATCTCTTATTTTCATTTTTACAATTTAACATAAAATAACTTCTTAAGAAATTTTTTTAGCTTGGAAAAATTAGAATATGAAAAATATTTTTTATTAGATTTATTTCCCAATTCATTTCACATTGAACTTTAATTAAGCATCATTTTTAAAGATTTTACATACCCTACTAATACCTTTGCCATCCCATATAAATTTACTTTTTAGAAAGGCTTCATTGCTCCGATTAAAATAATCATCTATAAAAATAACATTTTCTTTAAATTCTTCTATGTTTTTAAAGTACTTTATTAGGCCTATTCGATCCATATATATTGATGGATTTTTTTGATTTTCGGCAATTGGAATAACAATACTTGGAAGATATAAACATGCCCTTTCCCACATAACACATCCCCCACTTCCTAAGGCAATATCAGCTTTGGCAATAAATGGCGCCAAGCTATTTTGATTTTTATAAATAGAAACATTTGGATTATTTTTAATCAACTTACTTAGTTGTTTCTCATATTGAAATTTAGTTCCAATTATTATATCTATAGGGTTTTTTTTATACTTGCTTTCTAATACAGTTTCTAAGCATTTACAAGTAAAGTTTTTTGGGTCAACTCCACCAAAAAATATAAAAATTCTTTTGATTTCTTCTCTTAAAGAAATCTTTGCATGTAAAAATTCATATTCTTTGCACATTAAAACGTAATTTAATCCAAGCAATTTTTTACATTGCTTGTTTAAAAGCTTTTCATATTTTAATTTAGTTTCCTTTAGTGGAGATGAATCAAGAAGATAATCTGCCAAATGTTCTCTATTCGCAAGATCGTCGATAACAAATATCTTGGTTCTATTTTGTGGCGTCATTATTTTTTCAATTTCTCTATTTAAATTAATTTCCCAATTTATATCAATCCCATAATGATCTAAGACAATCCAATCTATATATTTTACATTCTGTTTATTTATTAGTTTTAAAGTTTCTATACAATCCTTATTTTGATCTAAATAAAAAGGATCTGGATTATTTAAAATTTTTTCTTTTTTAAAGTCAGAGTATTTTAAAACTAATACCTCAAATTCTTTCTTTAATTCATCAATAAGATTACCTTCGTAATTTTTACATATAAAGAAAATCTTGTATTTTGATTTAGTTAATTCTCTTGCTAAATTTCTACAGCGTATAACATGACCACTTCCTATTGTCAGAGATGAATCACACCTAAAGAATATATTTTTCATTCAATATTTCTTAATAGCTTAAATGCTTCCACTAGAGGCATGCCAATTTGACTGCCCCTCCATTTTCCTAAAATTTCAAGACCCTCTATGGATCTTGGATGAGGCCATTCTCTCATTTCACTTTGATATGCTTTTAATGCCTTCTTTTTTTTTGGCCAGTATTTTTCAATATTGACAAACCAATTTGGATGGAAGGAGGAATCTGAACCTTCAGGTTGCCATTCAGTACTACTCACAGTCTCAAAACTTAATATCCTTTTTACTTTTGATTCAGGAGTTGGACGGCAGGCAGTAACGGTAGCTTTATGCAATCTTCTATGGTCTATATTTACATCTCCTGAATGATGAGTATAAACTATGTTAGGTTTAAATTTTCTGATTTTACTTTCTATTATTTTTGTTAAATCTAAAAGATCTATACTGTCTAATCTATTATCCGGTAAGTTATTTAATTCAAGGGATTGTATTCCTAAAATATTTTGAACTTTTCTCGCTGCTTTGGATAGATCAGAGATTTCTTGGAGATGTAGATCTCTATCTCTTTTATTTGCCCTAGAAGTAGCACCCTCAACCATAATTAGAACATTTACCTTATCACCTTTTTCAACATGGTGGCAAATAGTCCCTCCGCAACCTAGGACTTCATCATCAGGATGAGCTGCAATAATAAGTACTGAATTAGACATTAAAAACTCAATTCAATCTTTTAAAACCATTATGACAAATTTCGCTTTCTAGTAACTTATCAATATCTTTACGACCTTCTTCACAGTCTTTTATTAATGAAAAAATTTCATCTAAGGCATTTAAATAAGAATCTATTACATCATCATTATGAGCAATACTTACATAAACACAATTTGCAGAGAGAAATTCTTTTTTTAACATTTCTTGGCTTATGAGGGTTTTATAAGCATTATGGTTGTCTGAATCAAATCTAAAATTGGCTAATGAAGAGAGACCTCCTATTTTTAAAGGTAATAAATGTTTCTTCCCAAGTTTATCCCAGCTATCTTTTAACTTCTCTCCTTTAGCCGTAATAGTATCCCAACTCTTCTCTTTTTCCATTACTTCCAGAGTTTTTATTGCAGCGGATGGACCAATCCTTTCTGTCCAAAAAGTACTACTTATAAAACTAGATTGTGCGGATTCCATAATTTCTTTTTTCCCAATTATTGCCGTAATCGCATATCCATTACCCAAGGCTTTCCCAAACATTGCCATGTCTGGTTCTATTTTATATTTTTTATGCAAGCCACCAAAGTTTTCTCTAAACCCAGAAGTGCATTCATCAAAAATAAGAATTATGTTGTTTTTATCGCAAATTCTTCTAACTCCCTCTAAAAAACCTGATTTGGGGGGCTCAGACCTCTGAACTTCCATTTTTACGGCCCCTATTTTGTTGTTCTTAATAATATTTTCTAGTTGTTCTAGTTTGTTGTAGCTAAAAGGATGAACTGTACCAATTAATCCTTTAGGTACGCCATTAGGATTTAATCCAGGTAAAAGATGCTCTTCCAACCTTGAATTATTTTCAAGATTGGTGGCTAAATACCAATCGTGCCAACCATGATAACCACATATGGCAATCTCATCTAAACCAGAAGCGGCTCTTGCAATCCTAATCGCAATTGCATTTGCCTCGCCTCCACTTCTGGCAAAGCGAACCATATCAGCCCAGGGGTGAAGCTCAACTAATTTTTCGGCTAGTAAAACTTCCTCTGGGCAATTTAATGTTGACATATTACCTTTATTAATTACTTCTTTTACAACTGAATCGACTTCAGGGTGACCATATCCAAGGATATTTGTGCCGATTCCCATAATGCTCATATCCTTATATTTAATTCCCTCTAAATCCCAAATATTACAACCTTTTGCTTTTGAATAATAAGCTGGCCAGATATTAGGCAAAAACATTTCAGGTCTTTTAGATAAAAGCATATTTCCTCCAGGGATTACTTTCTTAGCTCTTTTCCAAAGTTTTTGTCCCTTACTCAATTTGGCCCCTTCATTTCTTATTAATTTTAAATTGGCTTTGAAAAGATTTGGCTTTTTTGTGTATAAATCAATAACTTCGGTCCATTTAAAATTATGTTTACCATCAAAAAATTTAACTATATTTCTTACTACTTCTAAATCCTCTTTTTCGTCTACTGTCCACCTAAAATCTCCTTGATTATTGCTATTTTTTATTGAGCCAATATTTAATGATTTATTGTTTTTAATCCACGGTGTTACATGTTCTCTATCTTCTTTATTAGTACAATATTTGTTTGCTTTTAATAAAGCTTCTTTAGTAAAAATTTCTATGTCTAGTCCATCAGGATAAGTTTCCTCAAGTCCATTTGACAAATAGTCATAAGAATTCGCTCTGAAAATATCTATCGCTTCATTTATTAAAAAGGGATCTATTAGAGGACAATCTCCAGTTATTCTTATCAAAATATTAGATTTCGTGTTTCTGGCAGCAATTTCAAATCTATCAAGTACATTATTTTCACTTCCTCTAATGACTTTTATATTTAGTTTCTTGCCAAGATCAACTATTAGATTATCTGACGAATTTAAAGTGGTTGCGATTATTATTTCTTCAATATTTTTACAAAGCTTTAACCTATATATTAGAAATTCAAGTAGGGGTTTACCTGCTAAATCAGCTAAAACTTTTCCAGGAAGACGACTAGAGTCCATTCTGGCTTGAATTATCGCAGTAAAAGAATATTTATTAGTTAGAGAATCTATTTTCATTATTTTTCAGGCCAAAGTCGCGGATCTAAATCAGAATGATTTCTCCAATGCCAAAAGTTATCTCCAAAAGGAAGTTCATTTTTCAATAAAGATTCATTTTGTAAAACTCCAATTATTTCACATAGTTCATCTAAATTACTAATACCTATCAAAATAAAATCTATTAATTCTTTTCTTAAAGCAAAGCCTAGTGAAGCTTCAAGTAAAGATACATTTTCTTTAAGCAGACATGCATTTAATTTCTTATGGAAACGGGCAAATTTTGGGTTTATGAATTTAGGCCAATTTATTGATTTTTTTAGAAGCAACCCTTGCAAAAAAATACTTCTAGCTAATAATTTAATGCCTTGACTTTTTAAAAATTGCAATGTCCCATCTTGGATAAATCTTTGATCAAAAATAGATACAGGAAATTGTATCATTTGGATTTTTTGTAGTGGAATATATTTTAGTTCATCTTTCGAATATAATGATACTCCGATATTTTTTATTAGAGAACGGGATTTTAAACTATCCAGCCAATCTATTAATATTTGACTGTCTTTTCTTAAAAGATCTATAGATCTATGAATAAATAATGCTTCTAAAGATTCTTTTTTAAGTAATTGTAAACTAAATTGAAATTGTTTCTCCCAATTTTCAACATCACTTTGATTCCAATATTTTTTCTCATCAGGTGAAATTTTGGAAATTATTTTAAAATTATTATGTTTTGGTTGTGTTTCGCCTATTATTTTTTCGGAATTTCCATATGATTGTGCCGTATCAATAAATTCAATATTATTAGAATAGGCTTTAGCAAATATTAATTTAGCCTCATCCTTAGAAATCTGTCCTGAATCATTTGTTATCCCATAGTCCATACCAAATTGAACGGTTCCAAGACAAATTTTGGGCATTTAAATTTTTTAATTAAACTATTTAATTTTACGTTATAACCTCTTATAAAAATAAAACTAATTTTTTATTTTGGATAAAAATCAGGATCGATATTTTCCTTAATTAATTCTCTTATTTCATCTATTTTAAGAAAATCATTATTTGTACCTGAATTATATGAAG
>MDSV01019148.1_pt1 | contig 10824 bp, 12 predicted proteins | sample 810851 | NCBI WGS metagenome assembly MDSV01 (sample SAMN05326640, study PRJNA326480) | marine metagenome | isolation source: seawater | place: Atlantic Ocean: North East | collected 2012 | reverse complement strand
TTTCAAGAATAATAAACTCACAGGTGTAATTGATTTTTATTTTGCATGTAATGAATTTTATATATTTGATATCGCAATCTGTATAAATGCTTGGTGTTTTGAAAGTGACTACTCTTTTAACATCACTAAAGCTTCCCATCTACTAGAAGGCTATCGAACCTTGAAAGGCTTAACTGAATATGAAATACAGTATTTACCTATTATGTGTCGCGGCAGTGCGCTAAGATTCTTACTTACCCGCCTGGTCGATTGGAATAAGAGAGATCAAAATGCTCTTGTAATACCAAAAGATCCAAATGAATATTATAATAAGCTGCAATTTCATCAATCTGTAACGAGTCCACTGGATTATGGAATTTATGATAAATAAGGTTATAATTTATACAGACGGTGCCTGTTCGGGTAATCCAGGATATGGTGGCTGGGGGGCCTATCTAATTTATGAAAATAACAAAAAAAAGATTTCAGGATCTGAAATAAATACGACGAATAATAGGATGGAACTTATGGCAGCAATTGAGGGATTAAATGCCTTAAAAAGACCATGTAACGTTATGCTTTTTACTGACTCGGTATATCTAAAGGACGGGATCACAAAATGGATTATAAATTGGGAAAAGAATAATTGGAAAAATGCCAATAATAAAGAAGTTAAGAATAAAGACTTATGGGTTCAGTTACTGGAAGCGGCAAAGAAGCACAAAATTGACTGGAATTGGGTCAAAGGTCATGAAGGAAATGAAGGGAACGAAATCGCAGATGAACTAGCAACTCAAGCTATTTTAAACGCTAAGATTAATCAATAGTAAAGTCCTCAATAAAAAATTCCTTATCATTTAAAATAATTACCGAAAACCTCTTTTTACTAATTTTTTCATTTCTCTTTTTCGGGCTATATGAGAAATTGTAACTTTTATATGAATCTTTAATATTCTCAATATCTGAAAGGTAAAATTTATCAGAAATCATGGGGTATATTTTTCTAATTGGTTCGGAAAATTCTAAATTTATAATTTCGTTATTGTCTAATTGCATTAGATTAATTGCACTAATAAATTCCATGCCGTCAGGCCGATAGGTAGGAGTCATTTCTAATGCTTTTTGAATTCTTGTATTGGATTTTTTTCTATAATAACGATAGCTATCAAGGATAGTAATTTTAATTTTACCATCAATTGGTATGCAGATATTGTTACATACTCCTAAATTATAGTATAAATCAAGATCAAAGGGATCATTTGTGTTTCCTAATGAAATTTTGATTGGAATTATATTATTACCGTAATATCCATAATTTGTGCCAAAATCATCTTTAATCATCTCAGGAAGGGGCCAAAGTACCTTATGATTTTTTATGTTCTTTGCGCTTATAGAAATATTTGGCTCAATACCACTATCGCCTGGATTTGACCAATAGGTGTATGTTTCATCATCTAAGCTAATCTCAAAACCTATATATAAAGTATTGTCTTTGAACTCGGACATAACAATTCGCATTTTTGAATTTATATTGATATGCCAATCTGTTTTCATGGGTACAGCTGCATTTTTATTAAAATAGGCAAGAATAATCAAAAATAAAATAAATAACAATCCAAATATTATACTTAGATAATTCCTATTTGTGTTGACCATGATAACTTACTTTCCTTAATGAAAAGAGAATATGGTCTTCCCATCTTCCATTTATTCTTAAATAATCCTTTGCGTAGCCTTCTTCGTCAAATCCAAGTCTCTTGAGGAGGCTCTTTGATGGAATATTGTTCGGCACACACGCGGCTTCAACTCGGTTAAAATATAAATTATTAAATAAGTGATAAAGTAATGCTAAAAGGGATCTTGTCATATAACCTTGATTAGCATGCACCTCACCTATCCAATACCCAATTGTACAGCTCTGTGATACACCCTTTTTTATATTAAAAACGTTTATACCACCTAGTAATTCATTTTTTTTATTGAAAATAAAATAAGAATATTGAGTATTATTTTTTCTTTTCTGAGAGTATATCGTTAGAAGCTTGAGGTATCTTTTTAAACTATGTTCTCCCGGATACCAAGTTGGCTCCCAAGGCGTAAGAAAGCCTTTACTTGACTCCCGAATATTTTTCCATTTCTTATAATCAGCCAATCTGGGATATCTAAGAATTAGATCTTGAGAATATATATTATTTTTATTATTTCTAAAAATTTTAACTCACCTCGTTATTAGTGGTAAAAATTTTTTATAACATCTTGATCCGAGAGTTTTGAGATTGCTCCAAGAGCACTAATTGTAAGTTTTTCTGATTTAAAAGTGTCTGATATGAAATTAATTATGTTATCTTTTTTAATGGCATCTATCCTTTCAAGAGTTTCATTTATGTCAATAATCCTACCATATATTGATATTTGTCTTGCAATTTGATTCATTCTTGCCATTGGACTCTCTGATGACATAAGTAATCCCGCTTTTAATTGTTTCTTTGCCTTAATAATTTCTTGATCGGTTATATTTTTCTCACAATTTAAAATTTCATTTGCCACAGCTTCACTATACTCATTCACTTTATCTGATGAAGTGGCCGAATAAATTCCAAAAATACCCGTATCTTTGTAATTTGATGAAAAAGAAAACACAGAATAAGCCAGCCCGCGACTCTCCCTTATATTTTGAAAGAGCCGGGATGACATTCCACCTCCAAGAATATTAGAGAAGAGGTGAGCTACATAGAGATTGTCATCATGGTAAGAACAACCTTCAAATGCATAAATGATATGAGCCTGCTCTATGTCTCTATTTTCTAATATTTGACTTGGTTTGTAGTGTGCTTTTTTAGTTTGAGGCGTATCACCACTTTGAATAAATTTGAAATATTTTTCACAAAAATTATGTAACTGAGTGTGGTCAACTGAACCAGTTGCAACTATTGTTAGGTTATTAGAATGATAGAATTTGTTTAAATATGTTATCAAATCATCAGATTTTATATTCGTCAGAGTTTCCTTGTTACCAAGTATGGATCTCCCAATCGCCTGATCCTGATAAGCGGCGCTCTGAAAGTTTTCGAATACTGTATCATCTGGTGAGTCCCTGTAAGAAGCAAGCTCCTGATAAATAACGTTCTTTTCTTTATCCAATTCGATTGGGTCAAATATAGAATTTTGTATTATGTCTGATAAAATTGAAATACCAATTTCAATATCATTCTTTAGCAACCTCACAAAATAGGATGTTCTTTCAACGCTTGTGGCGGCATTTATATCACCGCCAACATTCTCAATTTCCATTGCAATCTGCCTTGCTGTCCTCGTCTTTGTTCCTTTGAATGCCATATGCTCCAAAAGATGGGATATTCCCTGCTCTTTCTCTGACTCATTTCGTGAACCAACTTCAGCCCAAATTCCAAGGGAAACTGAACTGAGGTTTGGCATGTGCTGAGATATTATTCGAATATTATTGTATGTTCTGCTTTCTGTTATTGTCATTTAATTACTCACTAAAATTTTTTTTTATATATGAACTTATTTCGTCTATGTCACTCTTGAGATTGATAATGTTTTCTTGCATTTGATATATATCATCGCTTTTTATTGGAAGTTCTGGATATACCCCAATAGCCTTTTCAACAGTATTCGGAAATTTTGCAGCGTGCGCGGTTGATAAAACAATAGAATTTTCGTAACTATTTTTGTTATGAACTCCTACCCCTATTGCAGTATGTGGATCAATTATATTATTAGTATGTTCATATACGTCTTTTATTATGTTTATGGTTTCATCTTCTTTTAGTGATCCTGCATCAAACAAGTTCTTAAACGACTCTGCCTCCGATAAACCTAATTCAAACTTCCCGTATTTATTTAAGTCACTCATTTTTTTTTCTACATTTTCTGAATTCATATCTAATAAATCAAAAAGTAAGCGTTCAAAGTTACTTGATATTTGTATATCCATCGATGGTGAATTTGTCTGTATTGATTCAAAAACTTCATAAATTCCTGTTTTTAGGCACCTCTCCAGGATATTGTTAATATTTGTCGCAATAACCAGTTTATGAATTGGTAAACCCATTTTCTTTGCAATATATCCTGCAAATATATCGCCAAAATTACCTGTTGGAACAATAAAATTTATATTCTTTTTTTCACCAATATATTGCGATAAAGCGCTAAAATAATAGATTATTTGTATCATTATTCTTGCCCAGTTTATTGAATTGACAGCTGTTAAGCTGACTTTTTTTGAAAACTCTCTATCATTGAATAAGGTTTTGACAATATTTTGGCAGTCATCAAAATTACCATCAATTGATATTACTTTTACATTATCAGCATGAACTGTTGACATAAACCTCCTTTGAACTTCTGATATTCTATCTTTTGGGTACAAAACAAATAGTTTGATATTTCTTTTATTTGCGAATGAAGTTACAGCTGCCCCTCCAGTATCGCCGGATGTTGCGCATATTATTGAGGCTTTTGACTTATTCCGAGATAAAATCTCCTCTATCATTCGTGATAATAGTTGCATTGCCAAATCTTTGAAAGCGAGAGTTGGGCCATGAAATAATTCTAATATCGATAATGAGTCATCTATTTTTATTAATGGCGTGACAACATCACTTCTGAATGAGCTGTAGGATTCATGGATCATCTTCTTCAGTACATCAGATGTAAAGGTTTGACCTGTAAATTTTATAATTATTTCATAAGCAATTGTTTCATAGTCATAACTCAGTAATCTATTTATATCATTAACTGTCAATGTTGGTATTTTTTCGGGAATGTACAAGCCACCGTCTTCCGCGAGTCCATTGAGAATTATCTCTTCAAATGTAAATTTTTCTTCTGTATTTCGTGTGCTAAAATATAACATTTTAAGTCATTTTTTTTTACGTCTATTCCTTGAATAAAAATATATAAATAATAGAGCTGTTGCAAGAACATACCATGTTATTGCATAAGAAAGATGATTATCAGGAAACTTTAATAGTGTTTCATTTGACTGCGGTATATTTTGATCTAAATCAATCAGATCTATAAAGTATGGCTCGATTTTATTTAAATTAAATATTTTTTTTATATCAGTTTTCTCAAAGAGATATAATATTTTCTGATCATAGTCTGTTGTGGGTGTAAAAAAATTCTTTTCGTCAAACTTTCTTACGTAGCCTGTTATTTTTTCCTTATCATATTGATTTATTCCTTCGAAAAAGTCATCAAACATATTCTGGGGTATGAAGCCACGGTTTATAATTATTAATTTTCCATTATTAGCCAAAAATGGGGTCATTATCCAATACCCCGCACCCCCATAGGAACCGCGCGGTTCTGATAAATGAGCGAACACGAAAAGGTTTTTATCAGAGATAAAATTACCGTCAATTTGCAACTTTCGGTATAGCCAACTATCAAGATTGTCTTCATTTATATTAACTGACTGAAGTTCAATAATATCTTCATTAACTCTCTCTAACTTTTCCAGAAGCGCTGCCTTTTGACCTTTTCTATCCATTTGCCACGTGCCAAGGGCCAAAAGAATGACAAGAGCCAACAGTACAGAGAAATTCATTATTATATTTTTCGAATTGGTCATCTTATAATTTTTCAGTTACTAATATAGGAGAGAATATATCAGGGAAGGGTTGTTTACAAATACACTAAAATACGCTGCTCTTGAATTAATGCGGTATTATGTCGCCCGCTCCCCAAACATAGATTGCTGCAAATAAGAATAGCCACACAACATCAACAAAATGCCAGTACCATGCTGCGGCTTCAAAACCAAAATGCTGATCTTTCTTGAAATGACCCGCCCCAACACGAAGTGTGCAGACAATCAAGAAAATTGTACCAACCAGAACATGAAAACCATGAAAGCCAGTTGCCATAAAAAATGTTGCCCCATAGATATGGCCTGAAAAATTAAATGCAGCATGAGTATATTCATACGCCTGAACACAAGTAAATATTGCACCAAGCCCGACTGTAATCAGTAAGCCAAGTCTTAGACCTCTTCTATCGTCATGAAGCAATGAATGGTGAGCCCATGTGACAGCTGTCCCAGACGTTAATAATATCAGTGTATTAAGTAACGGCAAATGCCATGGATCGAATGTTGCTATTTCATCAGGTGGCCAATGACCACCAGTAAGCTCAGTTCTAAGATATTGTTGCGCTTCACCAGCGTAAAGTGATGCATCGAAATAAGACCAAAACCAAGCAACAAAGAACATAACTTCTGACGCGATAAACATAATCATGCCATATCTGAGATGTAACTGTACAACTGGGGTATGATCGCCCTTACTTCCTTCTTTTATAATTTCACGCCACCACCCGTACATTGTGTAAAGTACAGCAATAAGACCAATAATTAACAGCCAATAGCTACCTTGATGAAAATAGATGACGGCTCCAATTGCCGTTACAAATGCTGCGATTGCACCAATAGCTGGCCATGGACTTGGATCAACTAGATGGTAGTCGTGATTTTTACTATGTGATTCACTCATTATTGAAAACTCTGCATCTTTTGAGGGTCAATTTTTTTTTATTATATACATTATTTTTTTACAATAAATCCTTATTTTTGAAAAAAGTATATGAAATTGTAATCGTATCAACATTTCTCAACTCTTCATCACGATCAATCGCAGGATCAATATAATAGGTCAAAGGCATCTTCATTTCTTCTCCAGAACTTAGCTCCTGACCATTAAAGCAGAAGCACTCTACCTTTAATATATATGCAGCTGCCTCAGCAGGTATTACATTATAAGTAGCGATACCATTATTTGTATGTGATAATAAATTCTTTGCATTATAAAATGTAAAAATATTATCTCCGGTCGTGACTTTTTCAGAAATTTTATCAGGCGCAACGTCCCAACCTAATTCAGATGATATGTTTACATCATAGCGTATTATAAAGTCTCTCTCTCCTGACTCCGATGAAACAACATTTATTATATTTGGAGTTCCCTTATACCCCGTTACTTTACAAAAAAGTTCATACAATGGAACAGCAGCAAGTGACATTCCGCCCATGAACAAGATGATGGAAAAGCACATCATAAGTATTCTTTTATTTTTTCTATTTTCTGTCATGTATTAAAAAATTATGAAATATTTGATGATATTTTTATAACTGTTGTCAGGAAAAAAATAAAAACTAAAAGAAATAAAATTATTGCAATTGCCTTTGATTTCTTTTTACGATTTTTTAAGAATTCCTCTTGTCCAGGACTTATGGATTTTATGTCTTCATTATTATTTTTCAAATTAACCCCCATTTATATTTTATATATAGGTAATCTATAAGAAAAAAAGTGAAAACTAAAAATAAATATAATATTGAGTAAACAAAAAGTCTTTTAGAGTAATTCTCAATTTTTTCTTTTATCTTGGCTCTATAAAGTTGTACTGAAAATCCAATGAATACTGCACTCAATATGAAAACTGGAAATAAGTATATTACTGTAACCATATCCAAATAGTATGGAAGTAACGCAGAGGCTGACATGATTACTGAATACAGGAGAATTTGTTTGATTGTTGACTCACTTCCTGCAACATTTGGCATCATGGGTATACTTGCCTTTTGATATTCATTAGAAGTAAGAATTGCTAACGCCCAAAAATGTGGTGGAGTCCATAAAAATATTATCAAAAATAATAATACTGGCTCAATAGTAAGGGATGCGCTTGTTGATAACCAACCAATAACGGGAGGGAATGCTCCTGCTGCTCCGCCTATAACAATATTTTGTGTAGTTCTTCTTTTGAGCCACATTGTATACACCACAGCATAAAAAAATATCGTAAATGCAAGAAATATTGCAGCAGCCCAATTTATTAAAACTCCCATTACAAAAACTGAACCAAAGGACATTACCAGGCCATATGTTAACGCTTCAGACCTTGTTATATTACCTGAGGGTATAGGTCTTCCTATAGTTCGTTTCATCACACTATCAATATCTGCATCATACCACATATTTAAAACGCCAGAACCTCCAGCTCCGATTGCAATACAACAAATTGATATAATTGCCAGAAATGGATGCATATTTGATGGGGATAATATCAAGCCAACAAGACTTGTAAATATGACAAGCGACATCACTCTAGGCTTCATGAGCGCGTAATAATCTTGCACGCTACCTGATGAATATTCCATGATAAAACCTACCGAGGTTTAAAAAATTAATGCTCAGCGTCCCTTGTCACAGCTGATGTCTTCTGCAGCGGTGAATCTGGTGAAATAAAAGATCCGAAATCGACTGGTTCAGGTAAATCTTCAAACTGGTGGAACGGTGGCGGTGAAGATAGAGTCCATTCTAATGTTGATACCCCTTCACCCCATGGATTATCACCTGCAGGAACCTTCCTAGCAAATGCAAGATAGACTCCAAATAAAAATACCAGAACTGCGAATGATGAGATATATGAACCCATTGATGATACAAAATTCCAGCCCGCGAACGCATCTGGATAATCGACATAACGTCTTGGCATACCGGCTAATCCTAGAAAATGCTGTGGGAAAAATATCAAGTTGACACCAATGAAAGTTAACCAGAAATGTGTTTTGCCAACAAATTCAGATATCATGTATCCAGATATCTTAGGAAACCAGTAGTACCATCCTCCGAAAATTGCAAATACAGCTCCCATTGAAAGAACATAGTGAAAGTGAGCTACAACATAATATGTATCATGAAAAGATCTATCAACACCTGCGTTAGCTAAAACAACACCCGTAACTCCACCTATGGTGAAGAGAAAAATGAAACCAATTGCCCACAACATAGGTGTCTTAAATTCAATCGAGCCACCCCACATTGTTGCAATCCATGAGAAAATTTTAATCCCTGTTGGCACAGCAATTATCATTGTAGCTGCCACAAAGTAAGCTTGTGTATTAACGCTCAGACCAACAGTATACATGTGATGCGCCCAAACTATAAATCCTATTAGACCGATGCCAACCATAGCATATGCCATTCCAAGATAACCAAATACAGGCTTTTTTGAGAAAGTTGAGATAATATGACTGACCATACCAAAACCTGGAAGAATTAAAATATAAACCTCTGGGTGCCCAAAAAACCAGAAAAGATGCTGGAATAGAATTGGATCGCCGCCGCCAGCAGGGTCAAAAAATGTCGTTCCAAAGTTTCTGTCTGTTAGCAGCATAGTTATTGCGCCGGCAAGCACTGGAAGAGAGAGTAATAGTAAGAAAGCCGTGACTAAAACCGACCAAACAAATAACGGCATTTTGTGCATTGTCATGCCGGGCGTTCTCATATTCAATATAGTCGTTATAAAGTTTATGGCGCCGAGTATTGAAGACGCTCCTGCAACATGTAGAGATAAGATTGCAAGGTCCATTGCCGGGCCCGGTTGCCCCATTGTTGAAAGCGGTGGATAAATTGTCCAACCCCCGCCTACCCCATTTGCGCCTGGAGGTCCTGGAACAAACATCGAAATTACTAATAGCGCAAGGGCGGGAGGCAGTAACCAGAATGAAATATTATTCATTCGTGGAAAGGCCATATCTGGTGCACCTATCATAAGTGGCACAAACCAATTACCAAATCCCCCTATCATAGCGGGCATCACCATAAAGAAGATCATTATCAAGCCATGTCCCGTCGTGAAAACATTGTAAACATGAGGATCTCCAAAAATTTGCAGCCCTGGCTGTTGTAGTTCAAGCCTCATAAATAATGAGAGCACACCACCAACTATACCACTAACAATGGCGAAAATCAGATACATAGTGCCAATGTCCTTATGGTTTGTTGAGTAAACCCAACGCTTCCATCCTGATGGATTTGAATGATGACTTAACGCTTCACTTGACATATTTTGCCCTCTTAATTTATTAACTCTACTATTTGCATATTTTCATTTTCAACTTCGACTTGAGCAAACTCTTGTTCTGCTTTATTCAACCATGCAACATACTCTGCTTCATCAAGCACATGTACCTCAATTGGCATATATGCGTGACGTACCCCACATAGTTCAGAGCACATCCCATAATAAATGCCAGGTTCATCAACTTTAAACCAAGTCTCGTTTAATCTACCCGGAATTGCATCCGTTTTCACTCCAAAAGATGGTACAGCCCAGTTATGTATAACGTCACCTGAGGTCACTTGAACTCTCACTACAGCACCACTTGGGACTACAAGTGGATTATCTACTGATAACAGTCGTAACTTACCCTCGGTCAGTTCATCTTCTTCAAGAGGCAGGGAGTCGAAATAAATACCGTTGTTGTCTGGGTATTCATAGGCCCAATACCATTGGTATGCTGTAGCTTTTACAGTTAGATCTGCATCAACAGGAATCTCCTGTTGAGTGTAAAGAATACGAAATGAAGGCACTGCAATCGCAATAAGTATTATGACCGGAATGACAGTCCATAAGACTTCAATGAGTGAATTATGGGATGTTCGAGAGGGTTTAGGATTTGCTTTTGCATTAAATTTTATCATTACATATATCAATAATGCCGTAACAAAAAGAGTTATGCCAAGTATAATTGGAAAAAGGAATGAGTCGTGGAACCAAGTGATATCGGCCATGTTGGGTGTTGCTGCATTTTGATACGTCATTTGATAATCTTGCGGAACACCCAAATTTTCCACTGCTTGTGCGCTATCTTGAAAAAACGCCAAAAAGGCAACAAAAACGTACATAACTTTTGTAGTAATAGAATGGTTGATTTTCATTTTCATTAATTTATATTCTTAGCCAAAGTCAATATAATTGTGTGGTCAATTTCTCTATATAGATAATATTTTTTACACAACTAATCAAGATATT
>MDSV01150469.1_pt1 | contig 10825 bp, 3 predicted proteins | sample 810851 | NCBI WGS metagenome assembly MDSV01 (sample SAMN05326640, study PRJNA326480) | marine metagenome | isolation source: seawater | place: Atlantic Ocean: North East | collected 2012 | reverse complement strand
GCTGCCCATTTCCAAACGTTCTCCCGTAAGTTCAAATTGGGCGCCTGATAGTTCAACGCCTTCACAATAAGGTATTGCAAAAAGAGAAAAATTATTGCCCATGCCTATTTCTATAGAATAGTTAACTCCTTTGGAAAGTATTCTGATCTGCTTCTTCTTTCCAATAAATTCAGCGGCTATGCCGGAAGATATTGAAGTGAGAATGTTGGCCCACTCATGACCTCCATCTCCCCCCAATCCACCAACAATAACCGGGTTTTTTTGTTCAGATGCCTCACAATGAGCAAAGGCTTTTGCTAAATCATTGGAATGCTGGTCTTTGTTTTCAATAACCTTGCCTCCATTTGTAGAAAATTGTTCAAGCGTTTTTTCATTAACGCTATCCATGTCGCCGATGGTAACGTCAACGTTTAGTTTGTGCTCAAAGGCTCGGTTAAGCGCTCCATCACAAGCAATAACTTCTGAAGCTCCATCAGCGAGTTCACGTACCTTTTCGATTGTCGGCCAAGGGCCGTTCGCTAAAATAAGGCAATAATCGCGGTCCATATGATGCCCAAACCGTGTTCCTTTCTCAATTTCACTGTTCTTGCGCATGAGGGTATGTGATTGACCCCCTTAGGGGGTCAAGAAAATAGTGAACAATGATTTTCAAGGTCGGAGTGTGTGACATACGCATGGCGGACGCTCGTTTTGGAACACCTGTGCAAAAAAGCGTTATGATTTTGATGTTGTTTTTGCTCACATCACTTTCTCCAATGGTGAATCATCATGGTGGTGAAGTGTTGGGGGATTCCTTTGAAAATCCTCAATTTTCGTCACCATTCACACTTTCCAGTGGAGATGGACATGATTTCGCAGGTGCAGTCATCTCGTTTGATGGTCTTGAAAGTGCTACTGTACGAGATGAATCAGCGTTGGATTACTGGACGAGTGTAGAGCTCAACAATTCATCCGTTGAACATCACGGCGTCCCAGACATGAAACTTACTCGTCATTTTACGGAGCACTACTGTTGGAGCACGGAAGAAGGCTCAATACGAACTGCAATTCACACTCCAAGCGGATATTGGACTTCGATGCTCGTTGATAATGTGGCACCTGCAAGCACAAGTGAACTCGTTGACTGTGCTATTGCAGTGACTGAACAGGAGCGCCCGCGTGTCCTCTACGCAGACGGAGACGACCTCAAAATGGGACGATACGCTGCTCAAAGTCAAAATTACTGGCAGGGAGCCCGATGGCATACAAGAACCATCTTTGAAAATGTGAACCCATCTCATTTGGAGATGGACATCACCCCTGAAGGGCTTGAATGGGGGCTTATGCGAACAGAGGATGGAGCTCTACATCAAGTGAACTTCAGCGGCAATTATTGGACCAAATATTTGCTTGATGCAGGCCCAGTTGGGACCGACATGGAATTGAAGGTTGACTCAGATGGGGTCGCTCATATCCTCTACACCCGTGTTTCCGATGGTTCGGCAGTCTTGCTTCGAATTGACGAATGGACTCATGAAACTCAAATTCTCTCCCAAGATGCATTGATGAGTTCTGAATTAGGTATGGGGTTGGACGCCAACAACATTGAGCAGGTGGCGACCGTGATTCAAGGTTCAACCGGTTTTTCCATTGAGTTGATCCGTTCGCTTGAAGGCCAAGACTCCGGCCGAATCGATCCGACACCCTCTCTGATTATTGACGGCCAAGAGGACACCACAGAAGGAACAATGGCAATGGGCGACTTGAACGGAGACGGGTTCAGTGATCTGGTTGTAGCAACGCCAACGGCTGATGTTCTTGGCCACTCAAATAACGGTCGCGTTGATGTTTATCACGGCTCCAGCACAGGCCTCTCATCCGTGCCCGATGTTATCTTAGCGGGCGAGGGCGATGATTTCCATTTCGGAATGGGCATGAGTCTTGGCGACTTCAACGGAGACGGACTTCACGACTTGGCTGTTGGTATTCCAGGCTGGTACAATCTTACTCAAAGCGTGGGTATACAAGGGCAAATTCAGATTTTCAACGGGCATGATGACGGTTTGTTGTCTCAGCCAACATGGACCGCCTCTGGATTTACCAATGATGGACTTGGAAGTGTTGTACAATCTCTCGAACAGGGTACAGGACATTCCGTATTGGCGGTATCTGCCCATGGATGGGGTAATGGATTAACCGGGACCGAAAATAAATCCGGCAAAATCAGCTTGTTTACCTTTGAAAACGGTGCCATGCTCTTGGAACGTAATTTGAGCCAGACTTCCAATGGAAACATGTTTGGCCGTTCCATGGAAGCCTGCGACATCAACGGAGATTCTTACGACGAGCTGATTGTAGGCAATACCGGTACTTACAACAACGCACTTTCATTCTCTTCAGTTGAATACTTTGAAGGTTCATCCACTGGTTATGATGGCACACCAATTCATGTCATTGAATCCAACCAACAGGGAAGATTGTTTGCCCATACCATCGCATGCTTGGCCGATATCAATTCGGATGGAATGGAGGAGCACATCATTACCGAGCCATTCAACAGTACAGGTGGTGGTTTCAGTGCAGGAAAGTTATGGCTTTTCAATGGAACAAACAATACCATGTCGGTTGAACCCGATTGGACGTACCTTTCCAGCGAGGCAAATGCTCGTATTGGAACCGATATCAAATCGGTTGGCGACATCAATGATGACGGTTATGGAGATGTTCTCATCAGCAAATTGGGTGGTGGCAATACGGGAAGTATTGAGATTTTCCTTGGCTCAAACGAAGGCCTACAAGCCGAGTCTCAATTACTCGCTCAAGGATCGAGCAATCAATATCTTGGCGCTCTCCTTTCGGGCTATGGAGACGTTGACGGAGACGGTCTGAATGAAGTGGTCTATTCAATGCGAAACACCTCTGAAGGAACCAACTTTGGAGTTGAATATCCCGTCCTTTCTGAGCGAAATTGGGAATCGATTGCCTTCGGTTATGATGGAGTGCTCAACGGTCTTGAACTTGGGACTGCCACGCGAGGTGAGACCTCAATGGTCTTTGGTGTTGAAAACAACAACGGCCATCAAATCATGAAACTTGAGCACATGAATGATGGAACACCTACGGGTCAATGGCTTGAGCAATGCGTCGTCGCCTCAATTGACCCCTCGACTCAATTTACTTTTGATGTCCGCTCATCAGGAATGCCAATTTTGCTTACTGAAGATGACCACCATATCGTTCTTCATACTGCAACTTCAATGACGGCAGTCCAAATGGACGTGGCAACCACTGGAACCATGGGTCAATACCTTGGGGCTGCATTGGATGATGATGGACAACAAATTCTTGCTTACACTTCTGGAGCAGGTCAGCAAATCTTTGTCAGCCAGGAATCAACAAGCGGGTGGACCCACGAAATGGTTCGTTCAGCAGCCTCGCTTGGAGGGCCAATATCCGTCACAGCAGATGCTTCGGGAATTCCAAGTTTGGTTTACAGGCTCTCTACAGACCAACTTGAACTCGCACAGAAGCCAAGCGGTTGGTCACTCACATCTCTGGGGGCTGAGGGTGAAGCAGTTTCTACCCACCACCCCTCTATCATGATGCCTGATGGTACCCTTTCCATTGCTCTTGTAACATCAGATGGTAATGCAACCAACCTCTCGCTATGGAATTATGATGGTCAGGATTTACAATCGTCATTGATTTCAAATCAGTCTGATCTCGATGTTCAAATTTCAACAGCGCTTCTCAGTAACGGGTCACTTTTGGTGGCGACATTAACCTCTACAGGAGAACTTTCTCTATTCGAGCAGTATCCTGGTTCGGCCAGTTGGCAGAACCACACGATTGCACAACCTACGGGCACAGACAATGAGTACCGACTTGACCTCTTTGGGGGACAACATCCAGCGTTAGCAGTGCGGGCCAATTCAGTATCCTCCATTTACGGTATGAATGAGAGTGGATCTTGGCTTGCGATTGCTGAACGTCCACCAGCAGCGGTAAACGGAGCCTGGGATGTTCTCCATACCGGCAGCCATTTGCTTCTTCTTACAAGCGAACCCAATACTCAACGAATAACGGTCAACACCCTCGACCTGAATCCAGCCACAAACTCATCAGCATCCTGGTTTACTGTACCATTTGGAACCATTGAATCATCAGGTCCAATGAACGGTATAATCGATGCCAACGGAACTGTACACCTTTCGTTTTGGGATACGACCGCTGACGACGTCATTGCGCTGCGACTTTATGCAGACCAAGACCGAGACTTGGTGTTTGACCTCATCGATGCAATGCCTGCGGTAGGAAATCAATGGATGAATGCCGATTCTGATAATTACGGAGACAATCCACTTGGGCCGTTAGGAGATGATTGCCCCAATACAGCTGGCGTTTCAGGATGGCTTGTACAAGGCTGCTCCGACTTTGATACCGACGGATTTGCAGATCAAATTGATGATTGCCCCAACGATGGAGAAACATCTTGGATTGACCGATTTGGTTGTGAAGATGCTGACCAAGACGGCTGGTCTGATAACGGCCAAAGCTACATGGATGGTGACAGGTTCCCCGATAATTGGAAAATTTCTCTCGACAGTGACGGGGATACTTACGGTGATAATCACGGCCCGGATTGTTGTGACACAGTTTGGGATACGGCCATTGGAGATCTATTCCCTTACATTGCAAGCCAATACAAAGACAGAGACGGTGATGGCTTTGGAGATAACGATTCAGACAGTGTTCACGGAGACTTTTGTCCCTTTGACTGGGGCGGCTCTTACCGTGACCGAAACGGCTGCCTTGATTCAGACGGCGATGGGGCAAGCGACCCATCCGACTTTGGAACATCCCTTGAGTGGAACGAATCTATGGGTGCCGATATGTGGCCCAATGATGGGACGCAGTGGGCAGACAGTGACGGTGATGGCTTTGGAGACAACGGTTCTCTCAACGCAACAAACCCTGACAGTTTCCCCAACAATATCGCTGTAGCAAACGATTCAGACCAAGACGGTTATCCTGACCAATGGACTCAATTCTATAACGCTACATTTGACGACGACGGCGATGGTGTTGAAAATGCATTTGACCAATGCGGTGATTCCAATCTATCAATGGATGATATAGATGCGGAGGGATGCAATGAATTTGATTTTAGAAATCAAACAAAATCACCTCCTGTCTTGAACAACAAAGGCCTAACGCTTGATGGCTGCCCGACTCAATGGGGCAATTCAACCAAACCTGTTGTTGGATGTATGGATTCGGACGGAGATTCCTGGAGCGACATTAGCGATGCATTCCCTCTGGAACCAACGCAATGGTCTGACATTGATGGTGATGGTTTTGGTGACCAAATCAACGGTTTCCAAGGTGATGTTTGTCCGGCTGAAGTTGGCGTTCTCAACGGCACTGCTGGTGTAGGATGCAGGTACATTGATGCTTCAGATTCCGATTTAGATGGAGTGATCAACCAAGATGACCTCTGCGCCAACACACCTTCTGGACAATCGGTTGACCAACAAGGCTGTGCACAATCACAACTCGATGATGATAACGATGGAATCACCAACGACATTGACTTGTGTCCTGGTTCGGTTCAAGGAGCGACTGTTGATGCACAAGGTTGCAGTTCCTTGCAGCGAGAATCCGATTCAGATGGGGACGGTTTGAACGACCCTGAGGATTCCTGCCCAGGTACTGCATCGGGTGCAGAAGTAGATGGAAACGGATGTTCAGATGCCCAACGTGATTCAGATGGCGACGGAATATATGACCTTGATGATGCCTGCGATGATACACCCGATGGGTTCCCAATTCTTGCCAACGGTTGTACTGACGAAAGTGCACTTGATACAGACCTGGATGGTGATGGTTATTATGGCGTTTACTCGTTCAATATTGACCCAGATACATTACTACGAACCAATCAACAAGGAGACCTCTATCCCAACAACGGTTCACAATGGTTTGACACGGATGGCGACGGCTACGGTGACAACAGTTCAGGAGTTTATGGGGACGATTGTCCAGAGGAATTTGGGACCTCGTTTGAAGATTATCTCGGTTGTTTTGATGACGGCGATGGTTGGCGAGATGAGTACGAACCAGAAAACCTCAGAAACGATCCAACTCAGTGGAAGGATTACGATGTTGATGGTTTTGGTGACAATTGGGGTGACCCTAGTTGGAATTCTACTCGCGACCCTTCATGGCCTGGAATCTTTGTTGAAGGGGCTCAAAATGTTGATTTCTGCCCCAAAACTGTACCTGCACTGCGTCAGGCCGTTGATGAAAATGGATGTCACATTTCGGAACGAGACACCGATGGGGATGGAGTGTATGACAGTGATGACAATTGTGTAGATGAACCAAAGGGTTCGGATGGATACTCAGATGGTTGCCCCTATGTTCCTCTCTCAAAGAACGATGACGATGGTGGATTGTTGAGTGGTGGGACATTGATGATTGGCCTTGCAGGCGGTGGATTGCTGCTCATCGTTATCGTCGTTGTTTCTCTGAGAATGATGAATCTTGAAGATGATGATGACGACGATTATGACGGCGACTATGATGATTATGACGATGATGAAGATGATGACGACGAAGATGACGTGTTCAAAGCTCTGGATCGCAAAGCGAGCGCAGGTGCCTCACGAACCGTGAATCGTACGCAAAATCGCTCGCCAGCAAACGAAGTGAAAAAGGGCCCAAGTACACCGGCTCCTCAACAGCGTTCAGCTCCAGCAACAAAGACTTCATCGAGCCCTCCCAGCCGTTCACCTGTTTCAAGAGGGCCACCTGGTGGAGCCAAGAAGGAAGTCCAGAAAGTCGCGAAGAAGAAGGCTGTGTCTTCTCAAGAGGAACCATCTGCAAAGGTTCGCAAAGCAAAAATCAATGTTGACTTGAGTATTTTTGAAGACTGGCAAGTCGATGATAGAGATTCTGCTGTTGACTGGGTAGTGGACGAACTGAGTGATGGCGAAGAAGAGCGAGGAATCCTCATGCAGTTGCAGGGAATAGGTTGGTCAGCAGAACAATCGCGGGCTATCTTCAACCTTGCTCGAAATAAGTAAGTCAACCACTGTTAGAACTCATCACCCGTGAGGTCTTAAATGGAGGGCCGCGGTGGAACTTCACGGGGAGGGGTAAAATGGCCGATGACAATACCACCCCCAATCAACAAACCATTGAGGTTGATGATGCTGCAGCCTATTTTGGGGCCACGACATCCTCAGACATGCTGCATACAATGATGTCGATGCCTCGTGAACAAGCAATGGTCCAATTTTTTGATTTGCTTTCTGATATCGTTCTTCGGCCTGGAGACTTTGATTTTGAAGCCGCCAGTGAGCGCATGCAATGTGAAGGGGGAGAAATCTACTATCTTGTTGCAGGCCATCTTGGTCTGATGAGCATGCCTGATCCTCTTTTGGATGCATTAGGACTTCCCAATTCATCGGGCGATGTCTTGGGGGCAAAACTTGCTGCAATCGCCGCACCTCAAGAGGCTTCGTTGACTCAACTTGCAGACCCAATGCGAATGATGAAAATCTTTGCCGTTGCTCATCAAACTGGAAAAGCGGATGAGGTCCTGAAGTATATTTCTACATTTGAATCGTACATGAACTCGATTGAATCATCGGTGGAAACTCTTGTCAGCATCAACAACGAATTGGATGCAGCGCTTGATGTAAGTGGTCACATACTACCAATTCCATCACTTGCAAGCGGCTCAGCATCTCCGGCCGAACTGAGTTTGCCAGAGGTTAAGGACACCCCTGAAACAGTGCCCAAAACTGTTGTTCCTCTTCCGTCAGTAGAGCCAACTCCCCAACCATCAAGCAACATCGAAGAAGTTGCAACCGTATCTGTTCCCCTGCCCAGTGAATCGGTCGAATTACCAACGGTCAAGGCGGAAGTAGTGCCTGAAGAGCCGATCAACGTTGAGAGTGAAAAACAAGTCGCTCGAGCAACACAGAATGCTTTCGCAGGAGCTTTTGACATCGAGCTTGGAAGCGATGATCAACCGTCCGATACTGAAGCAGTGCTTGCTCAGGAGAACACCGTTTCTGACCCTGTGATTGAGACAGAATCATCACCAGAACCAAAACCCGAAATTGGAGAGGAGGCTCCTGAAACAGAGGAAGAATTTGTCAGCGCTGCTGAACAATTCATTGCCGCAGACGAGGATAACAGCGGAGCCCTTTCAGTGGAAGAACTCGCTCATGCAACTGGGTCAACCCTTGAAGAGGCTACTGAATTGCATGCTGAAGCAGATACCGATGGCGATGGCGTCGTGACTCTTTCAGAATTCATTTCCTCTCCAGTAAGTGAACGGTCAGCCAGCATGCCAAAACCGATTGCTCCAGTTCGTAAACCACTGGCAGCAAATCAACAACCAACGCCGACTCCACCGCCTGAAGCAAGGCAGAGGCCACAACCCCTTCCTCAACAAAACTGGCAACAGCCTCAACAGCAACATGCGCCACAGCAAAATTGGCAACAACCTCAACAGCAAAGGGCACCACAGCAAAATTGGCAACAAAAACCCCAACAGGGTTGGCAGCAACCTCAAGCACCGGTGGTCCAGCCAACCATTCGCTCAGGGGTGCACTGTAGAAGTTGCGGCATAGGCTTGGACCCATATTGGCGATTTTGCCCTATCTGTGGGCAACAGAATGTTGGTTACTGAAGGAATCATTCAACAAGGAATGTACCGTTTTCAACAATCACCGTTTCGTCAAGCCAAATACTTGGTGAATCCATAACCCCCGAAACATGAATCCCAACTGCGGAAGTACCGCCTAGTGTTGTGTTGTCACCGATTGAGAAGTAGGCAGTGCCGAGTCGTTTTTCATCTTCCAGCACGCTCCCCATGAGTCTTGCTTGAGGATTCATTCCGAATCCGAACTCTGCAACAGTCCAAACATTTTCCTGATCTTTACTTCGTAAGCGTTTGGCAGCTTCGCCAAAAGCTTGACGAATTTGAGCGGCCGCAGTACCACCTTTAACATCCACAACCAAGCCATCTTCAATCTGAAGAACAACAGGTTCGTCAACCAGTGCAGAGTCCCACGACCCATCAATAACCACTGTGCCGTTCATGGTGCCTTCTCTTGGTAGGGTGAAAATCTTCCCGGCAGGCAGATTGGTCAGCATCCTTGGACGGTTGCAGATTCCGTTATCATCAAGTTTCCATTCTCTCCAATTGACTTCAAAGGTAACGTTTGTTCCTGCATCTGATTTAACATTCACAATTCGCTTTCTTCGTAGCACTGGAGACATTTCTCCCATGTGTTTTTTGATTGCTGCAAAGTCTGCTGACATCCCACCTTGGGTAAACATCTCATTGGTCATTCCAGGCATTGTTGCCACTCTAGCACCATCTTTGATGGCTTGTCGAACGGCTCTCGTATGAGTGAGAGAATAGCGAGTTGGTGCGATCACGACCTGTTGTTGCCTCATGAGATTTGCAACAGGAGAGGGGGGCTCTTCTCCATGATGACGTCCTTTGGGCATGACCACAAGCAGTACCCTGTCAGACCGTTTTCCTGCCGCATCGTGGAGGGCCTGACCGATATCGGTGGTGGTTGGGTCGCACACAATCAGAATGTTCTCTCCGCGGCGCACATCCATACAGGTATCGATGACGGTGATTGCACTTTTCCCCATCAGCAGGCTTTCGTCCACATCGTTATGGGCATGCGCATCATCATGCGTTTCTTCAACATCCGTGGCTGAATTCATTTCTTCTTCAATGGCAATGCCCTCATTTTCCGCAACCGCATCATCAAGGTCTGAATCGTCGGTAATCTCGGAGGAGTCGTCCTGACCTTTTCGCCGGAAAGGAGACACCATGATACCCGTAGAATTCTATTCTTCTTGAATGTGTGGTTCGTTCCTAAGGGTAAAGGAAAATTTTCATTCGTCAAGGTTGAAGGGAGTGTTCAAGAATACCAAGGTATTGGTAAACGCATGCAAGCCTATGACGACTTCCTTTCACGCGTTCAAGACATCCATAGATACAGTTCATTGCAAGGTCATCTGGGATGGGACCAAGAAGTATTGATGCCTTCTGGAGGCGGCGAATCAAGAGGCGAAATTTTAGCTTGGTTGGCGGGAAAGCGTCATGAGCATCTTACCGCACCAGAGATGGGAGTCCTTCTAACTGAACTTGAATCACAGGAACTTGGTGCAGACCAAGGTGCAAATGTTCGTGAAATGAGGAGGGCATACGATCAGGCAGTAAAACTTCCAAAGGAATTTGTTGAATCGTTCGCTAAGGTTCGCTCTGAAGCCCTTGTTGCATGGCAGGAAGCAAGAGCAGCGTCCGATTTTTCAATGTTCAAAGATACCCTTGAATCGTTGATTAGCATGACGCGAACAAAAATCAACTATCTTGGTATTTCAAGTACGCCATACGATGTCTTGTTGGATGAGTACGAAGTTGGTATGACCGTTGCAGATTATGACCCCTTATTTGCTGGGTTGAAAGAACGTTTGGTCCCTCTTCTACAATCCATCACAGAAGCACAAAAGAACATGGAGGAGCCTATCTTACCCGAGACACTTCGTTTTCCAACTTCGGCACAAGAGCGCTTTTGTGAAGAGATTTCAATCCGTATGGGCTTTGATTTTAGTGCTGGAAGAATGGATGCTTCAACCCACCCATTTTCAGCTGGACTTTGGCCGGGCGATACGAGATTCACGACCCGCTTTGACGAACAGGACCCGTTTTCATGCCTCTACGCAGTCATGCATGAGACTGGCCATGCACTTTACGAACAAGGCTTGGAACATTCCCATCGATACACTCCACGGGGAGCAGCAG
>MDSV01025821.1_pt1 | contig 10825 bp, 7 predicted proteins | sample 810851 | NCBI WGS metagenome assembly MDSV01 (sample SAMN05326640, study PRJNA326480) | marine metagenome | isolation source: seawater | place: Atlantic Ocean: North East | collected 2012 | reverse complement strand
TAAACGGAACCTTTAAAAAATCTGGGTCAAAGAGCGACGAGGTAAGCAGTTATAATGAAGAGGAGGATATACTCTCCCTAATTCCAGAGAGTGTCAGCTACGAAACTGTTACCAGGAGTGAAGAGTTAGAAGCTTTGGTTAAATCCTTGGGCTCCCTAGATGCATTCGCTTTCAATCTTGAACTTGAAGAAGCACATTTCCTCGAAGCCAATATCATTGGCATCAGCCTAAGCCCAGATTTGGGAAAGGCTTACTACGTCCCACTCGCACATGATTATGAAGGCGCACCTGGCCAGTTAGCCATTGAGGAGGCCTTGGGTCAATTAAAGCCCTTGTTAGAAAATCCTAATATCAATAAGTTAGGTTATGATCTAAAACGCTTAAGTCATGTTTTACAAAATAATGACATAAGCCTCGCACCGATAAAGTCCGACGTACTGCTCGCTTCCTATGTACTCAATTCAGTGGCGACTAAACACCAATTAGGCAATATCGCCAAACACTATCTCGATACGAGTTTGATTGAATTAGAAAGCTTGTTAGGCAAAGGCCGTAACAAGTTGATAATGAAACAAGTACAAATCGAAAAGTTTTCTGGTTATGCAAATGAGCAAATTGACTACATTCATCGCTTAGCTATTTTTCTTGAAAACGAGCTTGCGGCACACGGCCACTTACTTGGGCTATATAAGTATTATGAATTACCGCTAGTGGAGGTGTTGAAACACATAGAAAGAAATGGAATTCGTCTTGATAAAAAGGCCTTATCACAGCAGAGTGGGGAGTTGGGTAATAAGCTAGAAGAACTACAAAATGAAATCTACGAGATCGCTGGCGAAGAGTTTAATATTGGCTCTCCAAAACAACTGCAAAGCATCTTTTTTGAAAAGCTCAAATTGCCAGTCATAAAAAAAACACCAACGGGCCAACCGTCAACGGCTGAACCGGTATTACAAGAACTAGCCCAAGAGTACGAAATTCCTAAACTTATCTTAGAACAGCGATCCTTATCGAAACTAAAATCCACGTATACCGACAAACTTCCCATAGAGGTAAACAACGGCACTGCTCGTATTCATTCTTCTTTTCAGCAAGCCGTTGCGGCAACTGGCCGTCTTTCCTCAACGGAACCTAACTTGCAAAATATCCCGATTCGAACTGCAGAAGGAAGAAAAATACGCAAAGCTTTTGTTTCTGAGAAGGGCTACAAATTAATGGCGGCAGACTATTCTCAAGTTGAGCTTCGCATTATGGCGCACTTGTCGGGTGACCCAGGGCTCCTGACCGCATTTTCCAGTGACCAGGATGTGCACAAGGCGACCGCCGCCGATGTCTTTAATACATCACTTGATGAAGTATCTGCTGATCAGCGACGCAGTGCCAAAGCAATTAATTTTGGCCTCATTTATGGAATGAGTGCTTTTGGATTGGCGAACCAACTTAATGTGAGTCGCAGTGATGCTCAGCAGTATGTAGCTCGATATTTTGAGAAGTATCCTGGTGTCAGAAATTACATGGACGAAACCCAGGCACTCGCGGATGAGAAAGGTTTCGTTGAAACTATTTTTGGGCGGAGGCTGTATTTACCTGATATCCATGCAGGCAACGCGATGATTAGAAAAGCCGCGCAACGCACAGCGATTAACGCGCCTATGCAGGGGTCAGCCGCAGATATTATTAAGCGGGCAATGATAGACATTGATCACTGGTTAGCGTTGGGAGACATTGATGCGCGGATGTTGCTGCAGGTTCATGATGAATTAGTATTTGAAGTTAAAGAAGAAGACATCGAACTGCTCGCCGAAGGAGTGAGGTTTCGGATGATGACGGCGGCATCACTAGATGTACCTCTCGTCGTCGATATAGGCACTGGCAGCAATTGGGATCAAGCCCACTAGCCAGCATCTTTTGATCCTCTCGCCTCATTAATCTCAATATCGATAGTTTCATCGACTGAGAGCCACGAAGAAATTTTGTTACGAGCTTCATCAACTCCAGAATTTTTTAGTGAAGAAAATAACTGCAAAGAAACATTAGGCAATACTTCCAGCTCTCTGCTGATTTTGAGCAAGGTATTTTGTGCTGCACCTCGTTTTAGTTTGTCTGATTTTGTTAACAGTAGATGTAAAGGTAGTTCTGATTGGATAGCCCATTCAATCATCATCCTGTCAAAGTCTTTTAAAGGGTGGCGTACATCGCTAAGCAATATAAGGCCCACTAGAGATTCGCGCTTTCTTAAATACTGCTCCAACTCAAACTGCCATTTGTTTTTGACCGCTAATGGAACTTTTGCAAAGCCATAACCGGGTAAATCGACTAGGTATTTTTTATCAACAAGTTGGAAAAAATTGATAAGTTGCGTCCTTCCGGGAGTCTTACTGATTCTGGCTAAACGCGTTTGATTGCACAGCGTATTAATGGCACTGGATTTTCCCGCGTTTGAACGCCCGGCAAAGGCAATCTCGGCTGAACTGTCCTGGGGGCAGGCAGCTAGCGTTGCTGCGCTAGTAACAAAATGAGTTTGATTGAAATCCATGAATTAGCCTGAAAACTCGTGAGCCTGATTGTTGGTGCTGGTTATTGGAGTCAATAGTGCATTAGGGTCGCTGTCGGATTTACGCTATAATATGCGGCCGCGATTTCTTGAAAACTAAACCTTTGTGTGGTGCTGGTATCATTGCTGCCCTAAGGAAGTTTAGAATTTCGATTAGAAACCAAGTTAGAAGTGTCTATTGTACGAGATAGCGAGCCAAGAAACCGCTAGGAATTTTTCAAAAGCAAAAGAATTCGTTTTAAGTTAGTCATTATTGAAGAAGTAACCCCAGGAAATTTCATGAAGAAACTAGCCAGCGTCATTTTACCCATTTTCCTTAGTAGCATTGCGCCTCAACTCCTATTTGCTCAAGGTGATGCTGCTGCAGGTCAGGCAAAGTCAGCGCTCTGTGCAACCTGTCACGGAGCCGACGGCAATAGCCAACTTTCTATCAACCCGAAATTGGCCGGCCAAAATGCCAGTTACCTTGTAAAACAATTAAAGGACTACAAGTCAGGTGCGCGAGTAAACCCGACTATGACGGCCATGGTTGCCGCACTGACTGATCAAGACGTACTCGATATAGCTGCCTGGTATTCTTCTCAGCAAGTGAGCTTGCTGGGTGCTGACCCGGAAACTTTGGAATTGGGCGAAACTCTCTATAGAGCCGGCATTAAAGACTTATCGGTTGCAGCCTGCTCAGCATGTCATTCACCTACCGGGAATGGCAATGGGCCTGCTGGATTCCCTTCTTTGAGCGGTCAGCACTCCGAATACACACTGCTTCAGCTAAAGGCTTTTCGCGCCGGTGAGCGCCAGAACGACTCGAGTGCAATGATGCGCTCAGTTGTTGAGCGACTTACGGACAAAGAATTAGAAGCGTTGGCTAGTTATGTTTCTGGATTAAATTAGTCACTGAATCACTAACGCACCCTAAGTGCAAAATTTCCAATCTGAGACCAGCAGAGAAAAACTAACTCGAAAACCAGCCAGCTTGATTTGTTTAGACCTAATTTTTTGCGCGCTAAGATGGCAAGCCGCAATTCCCTGTGGTAACGTTTTTCGCCATTGTCCTGCTAAACTGGATTAAAGAAGGTGGAGTCCAAAAGATGACCAAGAATACATTGATCAAAAGAACGCTAAAGACCTCGGTAATACTGCTATTGCTGCCTTTCGCGCTGTCAAGTTATGGACAGATAGAGCGCTTCGTTGCTGGCACTCATTATGCCGAACTTCCCAACCCCGTTAACACCAACGATACTTCTAAAGTGGAAGTGATTGAGGCGTTTTGGTACGGCTGTTCGCATTGTTTTCGTTTTGAGCCACTAATCGTTAATTGGGAAGAAAATGCGCCTGCGGATGTTGAGTTTATGCGTTTCCCCGCGATGTGGAACGGTTTAATGAAAACTCATGCTCAGGTCTACTACACCGCTGAGGCTCTTGATGCCCTCGAGGTTCTGCATGAGCACATCTTTAATGCGATCAATGTTGAGCGCAATATTCTGCAAGATGAGCGGGCAATCGCTGAATTGTTTGAGACCCACGGGATCAGCCAAGAAGATTTTGAAAAGACCTTTAATTCTTTCTCAGTACGCACCAAAGTAAATCAGGCTGAGAAAAGAATGGATGATTATGGAATTCGTTCAACCCCGAACATGATCGTTAACGGGAAGTATCTGATCGCTACCAATGAAAATGTACGTACTCAGCAAGAAATGCTGGAAGTTGTTGATTTTCTTGTAGAAAAAGAAAGGCAAGCCATCCGTGGTTCTGGCGATTAATCCTTCCTTCAAAAAGCTATAAACCTTCGCCCTGGGCCTCAAAACCCGGGGCGAAGTCGTTCAGGAGGCTAAATAATTATCTATCTAGAAAATATTTTGTTTTTATTTAGAACTATTTATCTCTCACATCAGTCTTAAAGTTCGGAATTAACAAATTATTCAGGAACTTAGCGCGCAAATTAGGAATCAGTGAAGTGAGAGATTCCAATTTGCTAGACGAAGCCATGGGCAGCTTTCAACAACAGCTTTTCGATCGAGTAACTGCTCCAATAAAAAAAGCTTTGGAGGGCAGCTCGCGCAAAGAACTCCTAAACGCAATCAATACCACTTTAATGGTGTTCGACGATGAGTTAGTGCATGTTGAATCTGGTAATGTCGCAAGCCTGGAATCTAAAAATGCAGATGCTATTGCTGCAGCTGCCAAGCAGCTTATCGTAACCGCTGCAGACGAAATTGCGGTGTTGTTGCTTCTTCCTTCGCCCGAGTTTATTTCTTCGGTTCATGCGTTCCCGGGTCTATCAAAGGAGAATTTGATTTCGGCGCTACGATTGCAAACCGAAACCATCCTGCCTTCCTATGAGAAGAGTCTTTCTTTAGCCATAGATGCAAACAGCAGCGATGGAGGCATGGAGTCCATAGCCTTGTGGATGCCGCAATCAAAGCTCGACGCATTGTTCCAAGCCTTTAACGCAGAAAACCTTTTTCTCGCAGCAATAAAACCGAGAATCCTCAATGCTGCCATCGATAATCTCGATGAGTGTGTACTGGATGAAGATTCAACCGATTTTTCGTTTGTTGCTTTTAAAGGCGGATTCCTAAGATCTTGGCAGCAAGTCAACAAACAAGATTTTGAACAACAAGACTTTGCTGAGCAATGGGAAAGCTCAGTAAAAAAAGATTCAAATGGCTTGGTCAAAGAGTACAGTAATTTTCAACATTACTTAGCGCCTTTGAATAAAAGCATAAATAGCGAGTACAACTTTTTCCCAATTGATGCATTGAATGCGCGAAAAAAAATAGAGAATAGCAGGAAAGTATTAGCAGGCGTGATCGTGCTAGCAGTATTACTCTTTGTCTCAGTAATTCCGTTCCTGCAACAGTCGTTAGAGTTTCGCAGTGCTGCCGCAACTCTAGAATCGAACAGATTAATGTCTACTGATGCCCGCCAAGATCAACAAATGGTGGTGAATTTTGAAAATGAGTGGGGGGCACTGAGTGACTTTCCAGATCAGCGCATACGTGAAGCCATGTTTACATTGCAAAATGTACTCAGCCCGGAAAGATTAACTTCTCTAGAAATTTCTGAAGGGTTAGTCAAAATTCAAGGGACCAGCTCTGATCCACAGGCAATACTGCAGAGGTTAGAACAAGATCCGCTTTTCACCGAAGTGATTTTTTCGCGTGCGACAAATAACACGAGGTACTACATAGATTTACGGCTAAGCCCAGTCAACTTCGAAGCCTATATGGTTAGACATTTTCCAGATGATTAGTCATAGGGGCAAAGGCTAGTGCAAGTATCAACGCGCGAAAGAAACATATTAACTCTGGCGGGCATCGTCGCTGTTATATTCATTGGGACTGCTATATTTCCGGCGATTCGCGCTGTGTATCAAGAACGTCAGGGAACTATCGAAGATTTATTGCTTGACATCAATAGAGAGCAACGATTGATAGAAAATACCCAAAGCTGGCTTGAACGCCGAGTAGAAGTTGAGAGAAGAGCTCAGGAACTAGAACAACAAATATTTAGCGGCGATACCATACCCTTAGTTGAAGCCGACATATCCGGAGATCTATCACGGTACACGCGAAATTCAGGCATCACGATAGGTTCTACTCGGCTGGCAGAGCGGTTAGAGACTGACGGCTGGTTGATGATTAGTCAGGAGATATCATTCAGAACTACCGAAGTAAACAATACATTAGGGTTTCTTAACAGTTTGGAAAACTCTTCACCACGACTCTTCGTTACGGATTTCACAATTAACAGGTCTCGCAATCAATTCAGCGGAACTATAACCGTTGTCGGTTTCGCGCGTAGCGAAGGTTTAGTCACTGCGGCACTCAGCCAGAAATAGAAAAAAGTTATGCCCTACTCACCGGTGACATTATCAACCTTCACCCAACTTCTTGAACCGGAAGGTATTGCTCCTGCTAAAGACTTCGAAGAGTCTGGCAGTCTGATTTGCAATCAACTTCCTTCCATTGCGTTTCGCTCAAAGGTTCGATTTATAGTGGGTGAGATCGTTCGGTTTAAAGTTGGTGCAGACGAAGAAGTAAGGCGCTTGATGAAGTATTGGCGAGCGGAATTATCACCACAAATAGAAAGCAATGAAGGTGAACATTTTGTTTCTGGTTTTGAGGACGATGAAGAGCTCATTGATTTAGCATCAGAAGCACCCATCATTCGCCTGGTTAATCATTTGTTTGCACGTGCATTGGACCTTAACGCCAGTGATATTCACTTTGAACCAAATGAAGCGTACCTAAATGTGCGTTGTCGCGTCGATGGCATCATGACGCGAATTGAAAGACTCCCCGTTCGCATCCATACCGCTGTTGCTTCACGCTTAAAATTAATGGCTAAGTTAGATATCGGGGAAAAGCGTCTACCGCAAGATGGCCGCATCAATTATCAAATTGGCAGTAAACAACTCGACATGCGTGTTTCCACTCTACCTGGAGTTCATGGCGAATCGGTTGTACTGAGAATTTTGGATCGTTCCGACACTACGGTTGATCTTTCTCGGTTGGGTATGCCGGACAATGTGCTGACTAACTATCAGGGTGTGATTTCACAACCACACGGCATGATTTTAATCACCGGGCCAACTGGCTCAGGAAAGACAACAACTCTTTATGCCACTTTGGAAAAGATAAATAGCGAAAGACAAAAAATAATTACCGTTGAAGACCCCGTTGAATATCAGCTAGAAGGGATCACTCAAATTCAGGCTAATGCATCTATAGGCCTCAGTTTTGCGGCGGGTCTCCGCTCCATTGTTCGTCAGGACCCGGATATATTAATGGTAGGCGAGATTCGCGACCACGAAACAGCAGAAATCGCGATCGAATCAGCATTAACGGGACACCTGGTTTTTTCAACTCTTCATACCAATGATGCCGCTGGAGCAGTAACCCGTTTGCAGGACATGGGCGTGGAGGGCTACCTCATCAGCTCCAGTCTTTTAGCCATTCAGGCCCAAAGGTTGGTGCGTCGGGTATGCACAGATTGCGCCGAAACTCACTTTCTCAGTGAAGATGAAGCTATTGTTCTGGAAATAGGTATCAGCTCATGCCCCAAAATTCAGCGGGGTAAGGGCTGTGAGCGATGCGGTCACACCGGATATCGCGGCCGTGTTGGCTTGTATGAATTGCTAATGATGAGCGATGCCATTCGTCACCATATTGCCAGTGGTGCTGATGCCAATATCATTCGCGATGAGGCAATCATTGAAGGAATGAAAACGCTACGCGAAGACGCTATCGAAAAATTGAAAGCCGGGCTAACTACCCCCGAAGAAGTTGTGCGGGTAACGAGGGCGATATGAGTGTGCTCTATTTCAAATATCAGGCGTTTGATGCCCATGGGAAAATGGAAAATGGGCAATTAAATGCAGAGTCTGAAAAAGACGCTCTTCGCATATTGCGTGGCAAAAATTTAACACCGGTAAAAATTCAGGAATCCAAACAAGGCCCAGAGGGTGCTCGGCGCAGGAAAATTTCTAATGCCGACCTCTTAGATTTTACTAATGGACTCTGTACCTTAGTTGAGGCAAGAGTTCCTATTGATAAAGCACTGCGTTTGTTGGATGGAATCACTGAATCTCCAGTAATGAAAGAGCTGGTACTGAATTTATTGAGAGATGTAAAAGAAGGTAAGAGTCTAGCTGACGCCATGGAAAGTCACCCGAGCGTGTTCAGCAAGATGTACGTCAATATTGTTAGAGCTGGAGAAGAAGGTGGCATACTACATGACTTGCTGCCAGATCTGGCTGATTTTCTTGATACTAATACAAAGACACGTCAAGCGATTGTGTCAGCCATGATCTATCCGATTGTTTTGCTTGTTACCGGCGTCCTTTCTGTATTTTTGCTGTTGGTGTTTGTAGTGCCCCAATTTGCAGCCATGTTTGAAGATGCCGGTACGGGTATACCGCCGTCGGCTGCATTTCTGCTTAATTTAAGTGACTTTATTCAATCTTATGGTTACTTGTTCATAATTCTTGCAGTGTCATTAGTATTTTTCTGGTATCGCTTAGACAAAGACCCAGTTACAAAACTACAAAAAGATAATTTCTTACTTTCTCTTCCTCTAATTGGAACGTTAATACTTTATAAAGAATGCGCCGTATTTTCACGGACTCTTGGCGCACTATTAGGGGCAGGTATCCCACTAATACGTAGTCTCCGAGTGTCACGGGAAGTCGTAGTTAATACAGTTCTATCCAAACACCTAACTGATGTTGAAGAAGATGTTCGTGGTGGTGCTGGTCTTGGTATATCTATTGAAAAGACAGGAATATTTCCAACGCTACTACACCAGCTGGTTGCTGTTGGTGAAGAATCCGGGCGCACCTCTGAAATCTTACTTAAGTCGGCAAGCACTTTCGACAATTACGTCAGAACTCAAATGTCGGTCATTGTGTCTGCGATGCAGCCCACACTTATTATTTTCCTCGCCATCGCGGTAGGAGGAATAACAATCACTATGCTCTCCGCAGTATTCAGCATGAATGCAGTGGAGTTCTAAACAAACGATTGGAGATCAAAGTGAATTTTACAGGAACAGCGAAGGGTATATCGCAAACATCCAACCAGGCCAGCAGGATTCAAGAGGGTGTGTGGAGAAATGTCTTGCTAGGAATTGGAGTCGCAGCGCTTCAATCCTGCGCAATATTGGAGCAGGGTGAAAGTTCTTCTGCGGCAGAACTTCCGGCAGTTTCAAGTGCACCTTCTGCTAGAACAGCCGCTGGAGCTGAGATACCCGTTATTGCAGGTACAACGAATTCTGAGCAGCAGATGATTGTCGATGCGATTAATCGGAATGGGCAATCTTTTCAGTACGAGGGGTTCAGCGAGCAGAGTCCGCAGCCTGAAGTGATTGAAGGGGACGATATCGTTGAGCTTAATTACGAGCAGGCAGATCTGCGTTTGGTTTTGGAAGAGCTAGCGAATGCCCTCGACATAACAATTGTATTGGACCCTTCTATCGATAATCGCATTAGCATTCGTACATCTGCAGACCGGCCATTACAAAGAGACGATATCTGGCCATTGATAAGACTTCTTGCCCGAGATGCTGGAGTTCTGCTTGAGCAAGTTGGAAACATATATAACGCTCGCCGAGTTCCGTCTGCATTGCCTGCAGAAATCCTTGCAGCGGGCTCTATTGTTGATAGTGGTGCCGCAGAAGTCATGCAAGTGACGCCGCTGACTTATGTTGCTAGTGAAGCGGTAGTTCAGGCGATCGAGCCGCTATTGGCCCCAGAGGGCAGCGTTAGTCAGTTGGGCAATAGAGATCTGCTTATTATTACAGGGTCTGAATATCAGCTACAAAGGGTGAATCAACTATTAATGCTTATTGATGCGGATCCTTTTGCGAATCAGGGGATTCATTTGTATCAACTTAGTAACGCCAATGCGGTTGAAGTCGCGCAGGAGTTGTCCGACATATTGGTACTGATTGAAGGGCCAAGCCCTTCCTATCAAGTTAGAGGCATCGAAAGAATTAATAGTATTTTGGTTACTGCTCCGGCCTCCAGGGGGTTTGAGGAAATTTCGCGATGGGTGCAGCTTCTCGATGCAGATAGTCAGGAGCAGGTTGAACAACTTTTCATGTATCGCGTTAAAAATCTTGATGCCTTGGAATTAGCAGATACCCTTTCCGACATCTTTGAGGAGGAGGATGACAGAGTGTTTGCGCAGTTAGACGAAGATACTGATGAGGTGTCTCGGTTCGGCGCTTTAGTAGGGGAAGGAGACCAGGCGACATCATTTGATACGGAATTAGCGGGGCAGGCACTAGCACCTCAACCGGTAAATGCAGCTGTATCGGCAAACTTGACGGTAAAGATTGTTGCCGATGAGGCAACCAATAGTTTACTGATACGCTCCACTGCCAGAGATTATCGTCAACTACTAACCACGATCAGTCAATTGGACGTGGTTCCATTACAGGTAATGGTCAATGCAGTTATCGCTCAGATTACTTTGACCGAAGACACACGCTTTGGCGTAGATTGGAGTCGAATAGCCAATGATTCGATAATTGACCCGATTTCAACATCCAGCGCCACTGACTTTGCTCCTAACTTAGGTGGGCTTATGTTTACCAAGGGCTTTATCGATGGCTCAGCTAGAGTGGAAGCAACCCTGGAAGCAATCGCGCAGAATAATGAAGTCCGTTTATTAGCTCGACCTTCGTTGACAGTCGGCAATAATCAGGAAGGTGAAATCCAAATCGGCGCAGAAGTACCAGTAGAAGCTGGGGAATCCATTAGTGCCG
>MDSV01183779.1_pt1 | contig 10826 bp, 11 predicted proteins | sample 810851 | NCBI WGS metagenome assembly MDSV01 (sample SAMN05326640, study PRJNA326480) | marine metagenome | isolation source: seawater | place: Atlantic Ocean: North East | collected 2012 | reverse complement strand
TTTAATAATTTGTTCATTAAACATTAAATAAAAATTCTACGACATCACCATCTTTAACTTCATAATCTTTTCCTTCTGTTCGTAAGACTCCAGCATCTTTACAGCCCTGCTCTCCATTATATTTAATGAAATCATTATATGACATAACTTGGGCTCTAATAAAACCTCTTTCAAAATCTGTATGAATTTTACCTGCTGCTTTTGGAGCTAAATCACCCTTATTTATTGTCCAGGCTCTTGATTCTTTTGGTCCTTGTGTAAAATAACTAATTAATCCTAATGTATCATATCCTGTTTTAACAATTTGATCTAAACTAGAATGAGATATATCATAAGCTGCTAAAAATTCATTACGCTCTTCATCATTCATATCTTTTAATTCATCTTCCATTTTAACACATATCTTAATTAATGAAGAATTATTTTTTTTAACATACCTATAAACATCTTTAATATTTTCATTTTCATTAAGAGAATTTTCATCAACATTACAGCAATAAATAAATGGTTTATTTGTTAATAATTGTAATTCATTTAAATACGAACTACATAATTTATTTTCTGGATATAAGAAACTACTAGCTAAATTCCCTTCACCTAAATGACTTATTAATAATTTAAACATTTCTACAACTGGTAAAAGTGATTTATCACCTCGTGATAATTTAATTAATGACGGTAATCGGTTTTCTAAGGATTGAAAATCAGCCAGTATAAGTTCTGTTTCAATAATTTCTATATCTCGCATAGCATTAACTGACCCATCAACATGTATCACTTGATCATCATTAAAACATCTAACAACCTGTAAAATTACATCTGTTTCTTTAATATTTGCTAAGAACTGGTTGCCTAACCCCTCTCCTTTACTTGCTCCTCTGACTAATCCTGCAATATCAACAAATTCAACTACGGCACTTATTTTTTTTTCTGATTCAGCCATTCTTGAAAGTATATCTAGTCGCTCGTCAGGGACAGATACAATAGCTTTATTTGGCTCAATTGTACAAAAGGGATAATTTGCACTTTCTGCATTTTGCGCTCTTGTTAAGGCATTAAATAAAGTAGATTTACCTACATTAGGAAGGCCAACAATACCAATACTTAATCCCATGTCCCACTCTTAATTAACTGATGGTTTTTCATAATTCATTAATGTTCCACCAATAAAATTAGCACCACCATCTACAAAGAGTGTCTGGCCAGTAATTTTCTTGGAAAATTCTCCTAAAAGGAAAACAACTGCATTAGCAACTTCTTTTTTATCTTTAATTGTATCCCATGGTAATGGACTAATTTCATCCCATGTTTTGGATAAATGATCAAAATAGGGAATAGATGATGCGGCTTTTGTAGTAAGTGGGCCTGCTGATACGGCATTTACTCGAATATATTGCTTACCATAATTTCTTGCTAGACTTTTTACTACTGCTTCTAAAGCAGCTTTATTAACTCCCATCCAATTATAATAAGGGAAAGGTCTTTGTCCTTCAAAAGAAAGTGTAACAATTGATCCGCCTTCTTTCATATTAGGAACCGCATAATGTGCAACAGTTGCTAAAGATGCTGCACTTATATGAAACCCTTGTAAAATATCATTAGTAGCTTCAGTATATAACTCTTCTCCACCTAAACACGTTTTTGGATTAGCAAAAGCAATTGAATGAAGAACTCCGTTAATAGGTCCTATATCAGAAAATAGATCATTAACTTCTTGATCTATAGTAACATCACAATAATGAAAATTCATTGCTGATTTTTCATCATCAGTAAGATCTTTACAGCCTCTATCAAAAAAGATTTTTTTCATTCTTTCGTTTTGAGCAGTCCAGATAACTTTTCCTCCAAGACTCTCGATCATTTTTCCAGTAACATAAGCAATGGAATCGGTATTTAGTACACCCATTACAACATACGTACTATCTTTACTGATCATTATCTTCTCCTTAAATTATCTTATTTTAGTTGTTAATAGTTATTTATATAACTCTGATTCTTGATTAATAAACTCTTCGGATTTATTTTCCATACCTTTTTCTATTACTTGATCTAATGTAAATCCATTTTCAATTGCATACTTTCTAACATCCTCAGAAATTCTCATAGAACAAAATTTTGGGCCACACATACTACAAAAATGAGCTGTTTTTGCTTCTTCATTAGGTAGGGTTGCATCATGAAAAGATCGAGCTGTCACTGGATCAAGTGCTAGGTTAAATTGATCTTCCCATCTAAATTCAAATCTTGCTTTACTTAAGGCATTGTCTCGAATTTGAACGCCTGGAAAGCCTTTTGCTAGATCTGCAGCATGAGCAGCAATTTTATATGTTATAACACCAGCTTTAACATCCTCTTTATTTGGAAGACCTAAATGCTCTTTAGGAGTTACATAGCATAGCATAGCACAGCCATACCATCCAATATTTGCTGCACCAATTCCACTTGTGATATGATCATAACCTGGGGCTACATCTGTTGTTAGTGGTCCAAGAGTATAAAACGGAGCTTCGTGGCATGTTTTTAATTCCCAATCCATATTATCTTTAATAGATTGTAATGGAACATGCCCTGGTCCCTCAATCATTACCTGAACATCGTATTTCCATGCTCTTTTAGTTAATTCTCCCAAAGTTTCGAGTTCGCCTAATTGCGCTTCATCATTAGCATCTGCTATTGCACCTGGTCTTAATCCATCTCCTAAAGATAATGATACATCATAACGGCTGCAGATCTGACAAATTTCATCAAAATTTTCATACAAAAAAGATTCCTTATGATGAGATACACACCACTTTGCCATAATTGAACCGCCTCTACTTACTATTCCGCAAACTCTCTGAGCGGTAACTGGAACATATCTAAGTAATACACCGGCATGTATAGTAAAATAATCTACTCCTTGCTCGGCTTGTTCAATTAATGTATCACGAAATAATTCCCAGGTTAAATCTTCGGGTTTATCACCAACTTTTTGAAGTGCTTGATAGATTGGTACTGTTCCAATTGGAACAGGACAATTACGAATATTCCACTCGCGTGTATCATGAATATTTTTTCCGGTAGATAAATCCATTATTGTATCAGCACCCCATAATGTAGCCCATTGGACTTTCTCAACCTCTTCGTGAATACTAGATGTAACAGCAGAATTTCCAATATTACCATTAATCTTAACTAAAAAATTTCTACCAATAATCATAGGCTCTAATTCTGGATGATTAATGTTTGCAGGAATAATTGCTCTACCGCTTGCAACCTCATCTCTAACAAATTCAGGAGTTATAAATTCAGGTATTTTAGCACCAAAATCTTGCCCAGGATGTTGATGTCTTTCATGTCGCATAGCTGAAGATTGAGCTTCTTTTAATAAGCCTGATTGATGCTCAGATTTACAAAAAACTTTCGAAAATGCTTCCGATCTTCCCATATTTTCTCGAATAGCAATAAATTCCATTTCTGGGGTTATAATGCCTTTTTTTGCATAATGCATCTGCGATACATTTGAGTTATCTTTTGCACGTAAAACCCTTTTTTCATCACTAAATGGGATGCGGTTCTGATCCTGCCTTAATCCATCATCTCCTGGTTGATAACCTCTTGATTCATATATCTCTGTATCCGATCTTTCTTCTATCCATTTTTGGCGCAACTTAGGTAAGCCTTTATTTAAATCTATATTGATATTTGGATCAGTGGATGGACCACTAGTATCATATACAATAATTGGCTCATTTTCATTTACAGTATCATCTGTTTTTTTAGTGTCTGAAAGTTTAATTTCTCGCATAGGTACTCTGATACTTGAATCACTACCAGTTACATAAATTTTCCTTGAATTAGGGTAATTATCCCCATAATCAGCATAAGAATTTTTAGACTTTATCATTTACAGCTCCTATTAAATAAAATTTCCTGCGGAACCACTTTTGCGCTTCCCTTCGTTGGTATTATCCAAACAGGTTCCAAGAGTATATCTCAGTTCTATATATATGAACACCCCTAGCGATCATCTATACATTAGATTAATCATTTAATGAGTCAATTTATTTCAAAGTTTCTTATCAATTTTTTATTCTGAGTATTTACAAAACTTATATATAATTGTAGGATGATTTTTAAATTTCTGGAGTAAAGTATGAATTGGAAGCATATAAGTGAAGATGTTATTGGTGGAATTAAGATTTCCAACGAAAATGCCTTAGCAATATTAAACTCTCCAGATAGTCAACTACTTGAAATACTTCAGGCTGCATATACTATTCGATATCATTATTTTGGAAATAAAGTCTCCTTGCATTTATTAAGAAATGTAAAAAGTGGTGTATGTCCCGAAGATTGTTCGTTTTGTTCTCAATCAACAAAAGCAATTAATGATGTTGAAAGATATGATATGCAAACAGTTGAAACTATTCTTAATGGTGCAGAAGCCGCAGTGGATAGAAATGCTAAGCGATATTGTTTAGTATCCAGTACTCGTTCGCCGTCACCAAATGAAGTTGATACAATATGTGAGGCAGTAATACAAATTAAGCAAAAATATCCTGAGCTTGAAATATGCTCCTCACTAGGAATGCTAACAGAAGAGAAAGCTATTAGATTAAAATCTGCCGGAGTAAATAGATTTAATCATAATTTAGAGACTTCTGAAAACTTTTTTCCAGAAGTCGTTACAACGCATGATTTTGATGATCGTGTAAATACAGCTAAAATTGTAAAAAAAGTTGGATTAGACCTATGCTGTGGAGGTCTTTTTGGTATGGGTGAATCTATGCAAGATCGAGTTGATTTAGCCTATGCTCTATCGGAATTAGATGTTGATTCGATACCAGTAAATTTCCTTGATCCAAGACCTGGTACTGCATTTCATGGTAAACCCAATCCACTTAAACCAAATGATTGTCTTCGAGCATTAGCTATGATTCGTTTTGTTGTTCCACATGTTGAAGTTAGAGTAGCTGGTGGACGAGAAACAACACTGAAACATTTACAAGCATTAGCTCTTTATCCAGCTAATTCTATGTTTACTGCTGGGTACTTAACAACTGGTGGTCAAGATTATGAAACTGATAAAGAAATGATTGAAAGTGCTGGATTTGAAGTTGAAATGAATGATGATATTCCTGAGCAAGTTAACATCAAGAAAAAATTACCTGTTCTTCATCCAAATCATGCTTAATATTGTATGAATTCATTCTGGAATACCTTTAAAGAACCAATTATTGCATTAGCTCCAATGGAAGATGTTACTGATACAGCTATGCGCGAATTAATATTAAGTACAGCAGATTCGAGTGCACTTCATATTGTGATGACAGAATTTACATCTACTGATGGATTGGTTCATAAAAAAGCTCGTAATCGTATTATTCATCGTCTTCGTATTACGGATCAAGAAAGAAAATTATTGAAAGAAAAAAATGTTAAGATTGTTGCTCAAATTTGGGGTAATACACCAGAAAACTATACAAAAGTAATCCAAGATATACATAATGAAATGGAATTTGACGGTATTGATATTAACATGGGTTGTCCTGTTCCGAAAGTTGTTAGAAGAGGGAGTTGCTCTGGATTAATAGGTAATCCATCATTAGCTAAAGAAATTATTCAAGCGTCAAAAGAAGCATCAGATTTACCCGTATCTGTAAAAACGCGAATTGGACTTAAATCTATTACTACAGAAGAATGGGCTGGTCATCTTTTAGAAACAAAACCTGCTGCACTTACCTTTCATGGTCGTACTCAAAAACAAATGTCCGTTGGACCGGCAAACTGGGAAGAAATTTCAAAGGTCAGTAAGTTAAGAGATGAATTAAATTTAGATATTCCGATCATTGGTAATGGAGATATAAAATCAATAAAAGAAGCTCGAGAAAAATGTCTTAACTTTCAATTAGATGGAGCTATGATTGGAAGAGGTATATTTGATAATCCATGGCTTTTTATGGAAGAACAACGAGAGCGTTCGCAAAATGAAAAACTTGATATGTTGTGGAAGCATACAGAACTTTTTGATCGTGTTTGGGGTCAAACAAAAAACTTTCACATACTTCGTCGATATTATTCTATTTATTGTAAAGGTTTTCCTGGGTGTGGAGAATTACGAGCTCAACTAATGAAAAGCGAATCAATAAAAGATGTAAAAAAAATTATTCATGCCATTTAATTATATATATTTAAATATTTAATCTAAATTCAAATTATTGATAAGCTTTAAATATGAACGGTTTATATATCATTATTACAAATCCTATTGTTGGATATACAGAACTTACTGAAACTGCTGTATCTTGCGGTGTATCTATTATTCAACTTCGAATTAAAAATGCTGATATTGATAAATTAGGGATAGCAAAAAAAATAAAAAATATTACTAATAAAAGTAACACCCTATTTATTGTTAATGATGATATCCATTTAGCTATTAAATCAGATGCGGATGGTGTTCATTTAGGACAAAATGATTTGCCAATATTAGAAGCAGTTAGGTTTTGGAATAATCCAAATAAAATTATTGGAATATCAACTCATAATAAACAGCAGGCTATAGATGCTGAAAAAAATGGGGCAGACTATATAGGTATCGGTCCGGTGTATTCTACAAGATCAAAATTTGATTTAGATCCTATTCTAGGAATAGATGAAGCTCAAAAAATTAATTCTCTTTATTCGGGTCCTACTTTTGCTATTGGTGGAATAGATAAAACTAATCTTAAATATGTTAAGAAAATTAACACAAATGGATTTTGTGTTCTAAGCGCTGTTAATAATACAAAAAATCCAGAGAAGATTATCAAAGAACTTCAAGAAAATTGGAAAGCATGACGTTTTGAACTTGTACCGTATTAAATTATTGATACTTTCTTTTGCTTATTGGGTGAGTGGTGAAATTGGTAGACACGCCAGATTTAGGTTCTGGTGCTTAACCGCGTGCGGGTTCGAGTCCCGCCTCGCCCACCAAAAATTTACTTATTCCATTTCCTAAGTAAAAAATTTTGCATCTTTTCGAGATTTTTATCTTCTGAATAATTTAATTTCTTAATATCTAGATGTAATAGTTTCGCTTCTTCACCAATCCAGTCTAAGATATTTAATATAAATAATGACGCATCAGATTGTTGGTTCAGCATTTCAAATAGTATATTTAAACCTAATGTATCTCTTTCTTTAACCAACATCCATGCTCCTATGGATCTTACCTCATGAGAGGTATCTTTAATTAAATTATACCCTTGTGAATGATCGTTTAAGATTAATAATCCTACTGCTCCCCAATATCTAATTCCTGAATCAGGATCATTTAATAGGTTCTTAAGTTTAGGTTTATTTTCGTCTTTTCTTTCTAATGCTAAATTAGAACTATTAATTAACTTTTCTAAAGGATAAATAGATGGATCACGTATCATTTCATAGATAGTTAAATTATGTTTTAATGCTCTTTTATTCATCTCAGATTCTAACAACAAACCTGAATCAAAAATCTTTAATTGCCACTTCTTTAATGCGAAGCTTAATTCTTCTCTGATATTATAAAATGCAGAATTATTAATTATATTGTTCACACAGTCTGGATCGGCCTTCATATCATAAAGCTCTTCAGTGAAGACTTTTGGAAAAAATGGAGAACTCTGAATATTACTTCCTAATCCCTTATTAATATGATCTTCCCATGCAACCTGAGCCTGAATTTTCCATTGATATTCTAAATGCTGAACCCAAGGAGCCCATGGCATATAATTTTTAATATATAAATACTGTTTATTATGAACTGCTCTTGCTTCGTCATAGCGCTCATCCATTCTTCCTCGAAATGCAAAATGATACGGTTCTTCATTATCCTTATTTATTCCTAGAAATATTTTACCCTGAAAACGTTCTGGAGGATTAACACCCGCTAATGAAAGCCATGTTATTGGCATATCAATAAAACTAATTAATCGATCAATAGATGATCCTTTTTCTTCTGCTGGCCAGTAGTCTTTATATGACTCTGGTATTCTTACTATCAACGGGCAATGTAAACCGCTTGTATAAAGGTATCTCTTACTTCTAGGTAAAACTCCACCATGATCAGATGAATAAATAACTATAGTATTATCATTTAAACCCATCTTACTAATATTTGATAAGACTTCTCCAACTCGGTCATCCATTCTCGTCAATGCATCGTGATATTTAGCATAATTTTTACGGATAATTGGTAAATCAGGATGATAGCTCTTCAGTTTTACTTTAGCCGGATCATATAAAGTATTTTCTACGTCTCCCTGAGCTCTACTTTCATGTGATTCATAAAAATTAACTATCTGAAAAAAAGGTTGATTATCTTGTAATTCTTCCCAATTTATATTTTCAGAGTTATCCCAGCAGTCTTTATCATCTCTTCCTCCAATATTATAATCGGTTTTATTCGCGTTACCTACGAAATAGCCATTTTTCTTTAATATATCGGGATAATAAAAAATCTTATTATGAGGTATAATATTACGACTTCTCATATGTTGTGTTCCGGTGGTTAAGGCATACATACCAGTAATCCATGTTGAACGAGATGGCGCACATACTGGAGCATTAGCATATGCATGGGTATATTTGAAACCTTCATCTGCCAACCTATTTATATTAGGAGTATTAACATGAGTATTTCCATAAGCACCAACCCATGAAATATTATTATCTTCACTTGTTATCCATAAAATATTGGGTTGGTTTGAGGCGTATATCGTTCCGCAAAGAAAAATAAAACTCATTATCTGAATAAAGCTAATCATATATTATCTTTCTTTTTTTTAATTTTATTTTTTTTTAAAAAATAGATTAATTTACCCACTACATAAAATAAAAATACTACAATAATAAGAGGTATTATATTTTTTGGAGTTGGACTACAATATGTATACAGTTCTAATGATTGCATAAATTATCAACTATATTTAGGTTCTATAAATACGGGTGGATGCATGTATAATGGTTCAAATTCTTCTTCTTTGATATCCTTCTGAATATTATCAATAACTACTAAACCAATTTCACTAGCTAAAGGATAAAAAGGCTTTTGTAATTCTTTTTTCTGGAATGGATTAATTAGTTCAGCCAAGCGGTCGTAATCAGGACTTATTAAAATACCATCTGCATGGATATTTGATGAAAGTTCCTCATAATCTATTAATTTAAATTGATTTAGTATTTTTCCATCCATAAGACTTCCAATCCATAATTGATTTCTTCTTGCATCCCCAACTACAACGACTTCCTTATTATGAAATCTTTTTCCAAATCCAACACAACTATTATGAGCAATCACATTTGCTTTATGAGGAGCCGCAAGAGTATTAACAACAGAAAATCCAACACGAAGTCCGGAAAATGAGCCTGGCCCTCTTCCAACAACAAAGGTATCAATAGTCTTCCAATCCACATTTATATCCGCTAGTGCATCAAATAATTGCTGACGATTCTTAAAGTTTTCCTCCCAGGTAAGTTCATTAATAATTTTATTATTTTCAATCAAAGATACACTTCCCATTCGGGTACTTAATTCTAAAGATACTAACCGCATAAATCCTCCTTTTTAGATATCTCAATACTTCTCTCTAATGGATTTTTTGCATACTCTATATTCACATGAATGATATTCTTAGGTAAAAGATCTTCCGCTCTTTCAGCCCATTCAATTGCAATAATGGAATCTTGATTAAAGTATTCTTCTAGTCCGATTCCAATAGCTTCTAAGGAATTAGAAAGACGATATAAGTCCATATGAACTAAATTCTTTTTACCAGTATACTCATCTATAAGAGTATAAGTTGGGCTTGTAATAGGCTCTTTTATACCAAGTCCTTGAGCTAAACCTTGAATAAAACATGTTTTCCCAGCGCCTAGATCACCATGCAATGCTATGACTGCAGAATTAGAAAGTGTTTTTGAAAATTCTTTGGCTATCTTCCATGTCTCCTCAGGATTTTTTGAAAAATGTTTTTTTGAAAAACTCTTCATAATAAATACTTTATAATTGTTTAATTATATTCATTAACCATTCTTCCTTTTTTTTCTGAAGCATGGGACTTGGATGTGCATTTAAAAATTTGTGCACATCTGATTCAACTTTTACTATGTTATGATTATAAATTCTTTTAAAGCATATTTTAGCAAGAGGAACTAGGTTAATATTTTGCCCCCATCCCAAAATAACATTTTTATTCATTGAATTAAGTCCTACTTTACACTCCTCTCCTCTCTTGGCACAAAAAATACTGTGTATGTTATCTTTAAAGTTTTTATTTAAATCTTCTACCTGAGAAATAAAACTACTAGACTTTGAATTACGAATATCTGATAAATTAAGTACTCGAACATGTGACCACTTCATTTCTTTAGCTACTCTCATTATCTGATATTGAGTATTATCTGGTCTAGTAAGAACAAGATGTTTAAGATTATTAAAATCTTCTGAAAAATATCGCATATCTTCTTGCTCGGGATGTATTGGATATGAGGAACCAGGATTCATCATAATAACTATAGCATCTGGCTTATGAAGCCATAATTTATCTGGATTTAATGGACTTATATTTTTGTCTACAATCTCAAGAACACTCCGACAAGGAATAAATTTATTATCTGGAAATTTTATGGAATAAAAATGTCCATAGCAATTAAAGCGCTTTTTTAGCTCAGCAGCATAAGTAAAATTAAAACTCATTTAGCATATCCTTCAACAATTTATTCCTTAGACATAATAAAAAAAACTCTTATATTACATAATAATAATGTAAGTATTTCAAATATGATAAACTTATTAGATATATTTTTTTTGATAATTTTAGTTA
>MDSV01229126.1_pt1 | contig 10827 bp, 9 predicted proteins | sample 810851 | NCBI WGS metagenome assembly MDSV01 (sample SAMN05326640, study PRJNA326480) | marine metagenome | isolation source: seawater | place: Atlantic Ocean: North East | collected 2012 | reverse complement strand
CGGATGAACCACCCGATAGAGCACTATCTAAGTCAAAGCCCGATATGCTTGCATCATCTTTCTTGGACGGTTTCTTAGATTTTCGATTATCCTGTTTTCTTGCTTCTCTTTCTTCCCGTTCATATTGACGTTTGCGTTCAGTAGGAGAAATGGAGCCAGATTTTTTGTCTCGCTTGAGGTCTGCTGCAACTTTCTTTATCTTGGCTAAGCCTTCCTCGCCCAATAATGTCTTCATGGTCTCTTTGGCACCCTGTCTTACAATCATCTGAGAAAGCAGGAACATACCTACCGAACCACCAATTCCAACAATGATAAAGAAGGTAATGAAGCCTGCTCTACCAATGAATGGAACATGTCCGAGTTTCCACTCGTCCCCGTCGTTGCCATTCGAACTTACTACTCTTCCATCGATTTCAATTTTGTCAACAAGAACATATACCGATTGAAGATTATTTGTTCCAACATCTAAATTACAATTATCATCAACTGTGTGAGCAGAAAATCCACTACTGCGATGATAACCAATTGCACTTGATTGAGAATTGCCATCAATAGTAAGTACTGAACCATTTACAGTTGTTGGACTGATAAGATAACCATGAATGGTGATTGGTTTGTGCCATTCTGCTAGTGAACGAAATCCATCATTGAGGTTTTCTGAGGTCGGAATTAACCCAAGTACATACCAATCTGATTCTGTCTCATCATCAATCTCATCTAAATCGACAGTCCCAGCTCTTGTTTCTGGCATCAGTGGCACATTCCACTCCTTGACATCAATCCGGGCACCTTCGCCATCTTTGACATTCTCGGCATCACTAATTGACATTGCTTGGATTGCAACTGCTGCTGTTACAGCGGTATCCATATACTTAGCACCATTTATTGGATCATGTGATTCATAAAACACACTTGCAGACAAAAATCCAGTGAATTTGATTCTGTCACTAGCATTCTTGGCAGTAACAACTTCTTCGCCAACGTCACAACCAACCGGTGATAAACTCTCGAAAGTGGATTTCGAAGCGCCAAGGCTTGTAGTTATACTAGCCTCTGTTGCTGGGTTTCGGTCGATATCGACTTCTATTCCGCTGCTGCCCCACTCTGCTGTATCGGGGCCTAGGCAGCCTGCAAGGAACATCGTGCAGACCAAAAGCAGTGCGAGTCGAGCCCTCCGCATAAATGGTCTAAAGAGGATTTAGTTTGAGAACTCTTCCATCAAAATGGCTCAAAATCTCTGTGTGTTAATATGGCGCAGAGAGAGGGATTCGAACCCCCGTGTCTGACGACAGTGGATTTCAAGTCCACCGCAATACCGGGCTATGCGATCTCTGCAACGAATTAGCGCAATGACTCCTCTTTCTAGTCTTTTGCCCTAATTATGGTGCAAGAAATAGCGCCAATTATTGATCTTCATCGTCTCTGTTTTTGCCGATTCTGACTGCTGCAAGGGATATTGCTGCTATACCAACTGCAGTAGTGAATCCTGGGATTCCTGATGATTCAACCTCTACCAATCCTTCATCTTGAACCAAGGCTTCAATATCTTCGATAAATTCTTCAGGCTGCCAACTGTCTCCAGTCCACGCAATAACTGGCTTTCTTTGGGTATCAAGAATAAGTGTTGTAGTAGAATGACCCACATAATACTCTTCTTCAACATCAGCAAGAACACAAGATAGCATAGTATCTTCTGGCCACTCATAACCTTCATCACACATGCAATGCTTACCAGCACCGCTGCCCATCTCCCAACCATGACCGTCACAAACTACGTCATCATCCTCGACAAAGACTCCAGGCATTGGTATTGTTGAGTCGTCAGTAGAATTTGGCGCCCACGCAAGGTAAGATGGATTTTCTATTGAGTCCATACCAACCGTACTTGCTTCCCAAGCCATTGCTGTTTCATTCCATTCATGTAGTTCCCACCACCAACTGTTGTTATCATGTGCAGGGTTTTCGTCGCCAACTGACTCCAAATAATGTCCCCACTGAGAATTTGGTGCAGAGAAATTGATTCCAGCACCGTCAAAGGCTGAACTGGTTAGATGCCAGCCATTATTATTGCTAATTTGCTGATGAGCGGTTGTATTGTCCGGGAATACCACTGATACTGAGGAATTATCCGTGTCTGGCGCATTCAATAATGAGTCATCTGCGTTGGATGCAACCCATGCCACATTCTTGCTCTGTGGGTATTCCACTGAATCGACACCGACCATGGAATCCTCCCAGTTCTCTGAACTCTTGTTGAAGGTCATTAGCTTCCACCACCATGAATAATCCGCAGGTGCTTCAACACCCTCAATTCCACTTAGCATGGTGCCGAACTCTGGATGAGTTGAGTAATTTAATTCCCAGTCTGCTTCTGCTGCAGCAAATTTAGTTACCGACCATGCTGTTGGTATATTCATCAGTTCAGTTGCTACGCCTGATTTGTTAACAAACATTAGAGTTGAGTCTTCTGCTTGGTGACCATTTATTTCACCTAAGTGGGCATCGATTACATTTTTCTGAACGACCAGACCAAAAGAACTCCAAATAGGTTCCATTTCTACTAAATCACCAGTAAGGTGAGGCCAATTTACTCCGTGTAATTCGGTATAATCCTTGAGTACTTCTGGAGTATCATATTCTGGGTCTACGCTGATAGAAATTATTGATACATGCTCTTGATACTCTGATGTCAACCCTTCATCAACCGAACGCAATAATTGGGTGATAATTGGGCATACGTCTGGACATTTAGTGAAAATGAAGGCAACAACAACGACATCCCCACGGAAATCTGTTAAATTCATCAATTCGTTATCTTGGTTGGTTAAAGTAAAATCATCAACCGGTCCTCGAGATAGTTGGTATCCTTTGTAGGCATTTGCGGTCGGTATAACCGAAACCAAAAACATCGAAATTACCAATGCGGTAATGATACTCTTTCTTGACATTGGATAGCGCTGAAGAGTGAGTTATATCAATGCTTCATCTCTGTGTAGCATAATCCCAATCAGGAGTACACCATGACGGTAGTTCCGTAACTGCCTCGGGGTTGGAAAGACCAATACCCCAAAGCATTAGCAGAACAAATAATACTGGGAATAACGCTGTTCTGGTATAGATTCTTGGATCGCCCTTCAGGTGCATGAAGTATGCCGCAATTCCATATCCCTTGATTATACCAACAACGATTAGAATTCCCCATACCATGAATCGGGTAATTGCGATATCGGTTCCCGGAATTACTTCAAAGAATACTGCTCCTACTTCGAACAAGGTAAAGAACATCAATACCTGGAAGTTCCAAAAATAAATGTCTTTTCCTGTTTTATCAAGTACCCACTTTTCCAATCCTGTTGCTGCATGTTCACCCATTTAATCACCTCAATACAAATAGAATGCCGGGAAGATTACTACCCAAGCTAAATCCACAAAGTGCCAATAGAGGCCGAAATATTCGATTCCTTGACCATTGTTCTCATCATAACCAATAGTGTCTGCCTTGAATACCAAATACAGCATTATCAACAAACCTACGAATACGTGCAAACCGTGTGCTCCGGTAGCAACGTAGAAAATCGAACCTTGAACTGTTCCAACGGTAAATCCTTCAGCAACAAGATGGCTCCATTCAACCAATTTCAACACAATAAACATTGTACCAAGTAGTAATGTTGCGATTAGATAATTGCGTACTGCTGTCTTCTTATCAGGTTGTAAATATCGCATCAAACCTTTTGGCGCTTCCCAATCCTTTGACTTAGCAGTCTTTAATGCAAGAACAATGGTATATGATGAAATAATCAAAGCAAAGGTGTTTATTGCTCCAGGAAGCATAGTCCAAAAATCACCAGTACCAACTGCACCGCCAGGACGGAGATAGTCCGAAGCGGTGTAAACTACACCACCTGCATCTGGAGTACACTTTCCATCATCGAAAGCCCACTTAGTACACCATTCTGTTCGAACTCGAAGGTATGATGAGAAGAATGTTGCGAAAACCATTACTTCAGACATAATGAACACCCAAAGACCAGCCTTTCTGATGTGTTCTCCTTCAAATGGTGCTGAGGTTGCAATTTGCTCGCCGTGGCCGATGAATGGCAGGTCTTCACGCCACCAATTAGCAACACCAATCATGATGATTGTAAGACCAAGTGTGCTCAATAATAAATCACCAGCAGCAAAGGTGCCGCCTTGAGACATTAAAGCACGAAGTGCTTCGACAAAATCAGGGAAGCCCATCAAGAATAACAGGACACCAAAACAGAAAATAATCGGTGAGGCTGAACCGTGATGTTCATCGTGATGATCATCGTGACCGTGGTCATCATGACCATGATCGTCTTGAGGTTGTATCAGATTGATAAAACCGCCAATACCCAAGAATATAGCATATATTATACTGATAATCAAAATGGTAAGTCCAGCGACCCAATATGTTAGATAGGATAGATGTGCATCGATTTCCTTGTGGTGCAAATGCTCTAACTCATCTTCACCGACTGTTGGGTCATCCATTGCTTCATAATAATCAGCCTTAGCCTCATCATAGGCGTCATGCTTGACGCTACCTACGCCTAGTCCAAGTGCAGCAAAAGCGATTATTCCAACAGTCAATATGGCTCCAGCCATCATAATTGCTCGACCCCAAATGGAGTTGTCGACGTGATTGTTATGTCCGCCGCTCATTCTTCAGCCCCCTTTGGTTTGGCTTTCCATAATTTTTCGGCTACCGATTTCTTGTCGCCGCTATCATGGTGATGGCCATACAATTCATTCATGTCACCCTGTGTTGGGATGTCATGGAAAGATGGTGTTGGAGGCGGGGAAGTAGTAGACCACTCAAGCGACCAACCGCCCCATGGGTCTTTTCCTACAGGCTCACCATTGCGGCCGGATGAAAATATATTCCAGACTAGCAATAGTTGACTTAATCCAAAGATGAAAGCAAAGATGCTCACAGCCATGTTGTACTCGGCAAAGCCGGTTTCTTCAAGATATGAGTGAGTCCTTCTTGGCATACCCATAATTCCGAGTTTGTGCATTGGCCAAAAGGCTGCGTTGTATGACGAGAAACCGATTAGGAAATGCCAAAGTCCTAGTGTTTCATTGAGTTTGCGTCCAGTAACCTTAGGGTACCAGTAATAGACACCGGATAGTAAACCGAAGACAGTACCGCCAATGAACACATAGTGGAAGTGAGCCACAACGAAGTATGAGTCGTGGAAGTGTACATCTAAACCAGCGACTGGGAAGAACATTCCAGAAATACCACCCAATGTGAAGGTTACTAAGAAACCTAGGGACCATAACGTGTGTGTTTTCATTACTAGACTACCACCCCAAATGGTCGCTAACCAATTGAATATTTTCGCCCCGGTTGGAATCGCTACCGCCATAGTAGTAATCATGAATGCAGCACGCCAGAAAGCATCCATACCAGAAGTGAGCATATGGTGCCCCCAAACAATGAATCCGACAACACCGATTCCGGCCATTGCAAAGACCATTGATTTGTAGCCAAAGATAGATCTTCTTGCACTTGTAGCAAGTACTTCCGAAACAATACCAAAGGATGGAATAATAACCACGTAAACTTCAGGGTGGCCGAAGAACCAGAATAGGTGCTGGAATAGTAAACTGTCGCCACCACTGGTGAAGAATACTGTGCCAATAGTGTGGTCAAACAATAAGAATACCAAACCAATAATTAGCGCTGGTAAAGACATGTACAGCATGAATACACTAACGAATACCGACCATGAGAATAGTGGCATTTTCATCCAAGTTACCCCAGGAGCACGCATAGTGAACACTGTCGTAATGAAGTTCACACCACCAAGTGTAGATGATGCTCCAAGCATGAACATACCAGACAAGAATGCTGTTGTGCCAAAGTTAGATCCATACTGGGATAACCCTTCGCCTAAGTTGGCTTCGGTTAGCGATGAATATGGCGGATACATAACCCAAGTAATGTCAGCTGCCTCACCAGTGAAAATTCCGGTGTAGATTAGTGGGCTGGAGAAAACCAACAACCACAATCCCATAGCGTTGATTCTTGGGAATGCTAAATCCTTAGCACCAATTTGTAGTGGCAAAACATAATTCATGAAACCAGCAATCATCGGCATGGCTGCGAGGAAAATCATGGTAGTTCCGTGCAGAGTGAAGAATGAGTTGTATTCTGTTTCGGTTAGGAAAGTGTTCTCTGGAACTGCTAATTGTATTCTAAATAGAAGCGCCAAGAATCCGCCGACTAAGAAGAAGAAGAAACCATACAAGAAGTACATGATACCAACTTCTTTGTGATCAGTGGTGGTAAGCCATGGCTTCAGATAACTCCAGAAGTTGTAGATGTTGAAAGTTTCAGGAGACCTCGAATAGTAAACCCACATTACACCAAGTAGGATTAGTCCAAGAGCAAGCCCTACAGCGGTTAATAGCAGAACAAGTGCTCTAACGCTTGGAGCCATTTCACCTGCAGCTATTCCGGCAATTGTGGTCTCATAACTGTTCCACATATCTCCGTTGAAACCATTACCACCATTTACTGCATTACCGTAAATTGTGAAATCAACGAACTTAGAATCATCGGCAGGAGCAGTCCATTCAAATTCCCACGTTCTTACAGCATTGCCTGCTGCAGTGTGAGTTAATCCTCCGTCCATTTCTTGAGCCATACTTGGGTCAACTGCACTAACAGTTCCCTTTGATGCTAAGATTCTGAAACCGCCAGATCGCCCATTCCATGGGTCTGCTCCTTCGGTACTGCCATCATTGTGAAGAGTCATTACATCGTTGGTAACTGTAACAGTGAATGTGTATGTTTCACTAGAGTTGTAAGTTTCTGGCAATCCTGTTACTGAAACTACAGTGTCCGATGAAGGTCCTCCGTGACATGAACATCCATTGTCACCAGCAGAGCCAATACCCCCGGGTGCAGCATCTAATTGTGGAACCATAACTAATGAAATCAATACTAGCGACAACAAGGCTATTGTTCTAGTACGCATTAGTTGGCACCTCCTTCTTTCTTGACTCCGGTATCAGTATCGCAATTCTGGTATTCTCTGGTCTCCTCATTGTATGGAGAGACTACATCAACATAACCAATCATCTTTGAATGGTCCAATCCACAATATTCAGCACAACGAATGTTGTATGTCCCAGGGTCATCAGGCATGAACCACATCAATGTACCACCCTCTAGGCCAGGAACAAGGTCTTCTTTAACGCCCCATTCCGGTAGCCAAAAAGAGTGTTGTACGCCCCAATAGGTGCTGTTTAAATCACTATAATCTGATGTGTGAGAAAATAAGTTCAATACTACTTCATCATCGCAGGGCACGATTAAATGGTCTCCAGCAGCTGTGGACGACTTATGATTAATCGGTATGTGGCCGTAACGATGGAGTTCATTACCTTCAGCATCTTCGATTGTTACCGATGCAGATACAAATCTATTGAATGAGGTTTGAACAGTTGTTGAGCCGACGATTACATCAAGTGCGTAAGTGTTTGAATCACCATTAATTGTTACCGTCATATTCGTTGCGTCAGCATTAGTCGTGTGTTGAACTGTAAGGAAGTCGTCTGTTAGCGGGTCATCATCGCCCCATGTCACATCGATGCCAGAGATTCTTGGGTCATCTTGCCAGGTAAGTTGGTCTTTGTATTCAAATTCCCAAAACCACTGTTGCCCGATAACCTCGATGTCAAATGCCTCTTCTTCATCTGGGATTACCCAAACCGCTGTGTTTGATGCTAGAGCAAGAACTACTAACCAAACTACAAGAATTGTTGGGAGGACATAAAACAGTATCTCTATCTTCGTATTGTGTCGCTCAACAGGGAATGAACCAACCACGATATGGTCAACATCTGTCGTATCCGGGATAATGCTTTCTCGGTATCTAATCATTGCATAGAACATCCACGCAAACGTTATTATTCCAACGAGAATTCCCCAAAAAAGAAACTTATCGTAAAGTACTGAAAAAACGGTATCGTCTGCCACCATGGACTTGACCTGTTTGAGCGCCCATATAGTACCCCTTAAGCATTTGCGGAAAATACCGTTGGCTCAATGTTTTGCAACACCCCGAGGTGCTTAGCAGTGTATCATTTACACTAATGGTATATGAACCTTAGTTTTTCTTTGGACATTCCGCCGAACCGCAACTTTGGCACAGTTTATCAGCCGCCTAATTCTAAATCAAATTACTCGTACACTGGGATGATTAAATGGCAAGTCAAAATCGCAACGACGGCAGTGGTCTTGGAAACTATGAGTTGCGATTTAGCAATGCTGGTCAAGCGATTGGCGAGGCTAGAAGAAAAAATCGGTTGTATAATTGGCCAATAATTATCGAAGGGCCCAGAGATAAAAGAGCATTGGTTGCACTTGGTTTCACAGGCCCGATAGAAGTGCTAAATCGGGGTTGGCCAATTGAGAGGGTTGTGGCGAAATTGTACGAAACATATGGTACTAGAAACGAGGATGCTGGAGGTTCATCGGTTTGTTTGTTGATGGATTGGGACAGAACGGGTGGTAGATTACAAAGAAAACTTGCCAATCTAATGCAAAGTTTTGACATGATGGTTGACCAAGATACTAGAACAATCCTGCAAAAAAATCTAAAACCAGAGACTAGAGTGGTGGAGTCACTATATGGCATGGCAGATCGCTTGAGATTCTATATCACACAAGAAGACAGACTGTGAGATTTACAGTGGTTTATAAGACCGTCAAATTGGAAGTAGAACATGAACAGATTGTTGTCGATTACAATAGCCGCATTATTCCTTGCCCAAACACTTGCAGTAGTACAAGCACAAGATGAAAATGAACAAACCATAGTCGATGTTGCTGAGGGTACCGGAAGTCACGATACTTTGGTGGCAGCATTGAGCCATGTCGGACTTGTTGATACACTAAATTCCGAAGGACCTTTTACTGTTTTTGCACCAACAGACCAAGCATTTACCGATGCTGGAGTTAACTTAGATGACTATGATACAGAAGCAGAAAACGAGACTCTGAGAGACATTCTACTTTACCACGTAATCTCTGGAGCAGCAGTAGATGCTGCTAATGTCACAGACGGCATGACTGCTGAAGCTGCCAACACAGACACTCTTACTTTCACCGTTACCGACGGTACCGTGATGATTGGTGATTCAACCGTGACAACCGCTGATGTTGAAGCAAGTAATGGGATTATTCACGTTATCGACAAAATACTATCGCCACCTGCAGACGAGACCGTGGTAGAAGAGCCAGTGGACAATTGTGATGTAACAATTGGCATCGGCGATTCCGGATACGCATACGACCGAGTATCGGTAACAATCAATGTTGGTGAGACCGTTTGCTGGAAGTGGACGGATTCTGATATGCCACACAATGTTGCAGAAATTGCCGAGATTGGTAGTAATGAGAGACTAGCAGGCGGCGTTTACTCCGGTGCAGCAGCAGCAACCGTTGACTTCTCGTACACATTCACCGAGAATACCACATTCTACTACGCTTGTGAACCACATATCACCATGGGAATGAAAGGCGAAATCATTGTGGGTACCGGCATAGACGCTTCCAAAGCCTCTGATGACGACAAAGAGTCAGAATCAACACCTGGCTTTGCTGCCATTGCTGCTGTAGTAGCGCTTGCAGGCGCTGCGGCATTCCTGTCTCGAAAAGATTAGGCTAATACGTAAATCATTATCACTGCCACATAGGCCAAAATGATTAACGCACAGATACAGATGTTAACTATTGAAGTAATATATGCTGCAGTTGCTATACCTCTATCTGGATGAGCAGGGTTGTGATCGGTAATCTTCTTAGCAGATATGGCAACAAATAGGGCAGGAATGGAAAGGAGTAAACCGCCACAAACAAATGAGGTTATAGCAAGCACTAGGGCCAGTACGGCATTGGTTTGAGGAAACATAGCAAAGTGAGTTGCACCTAGTGGGATGGCGAAATTTTCTTCGGTTACTGCCCCTGTGAGTCTTGGATCATACTCGGCTTTATCTTGCCAAAGGCTAGAAGGTTCTTGTTCAGGCATCATTGTTATCACGTCTATTTTCTGCCACTGCTTTCTGTAATAAAAATTCTATCTGTGCATTGATTGAGCGAAAGTCATCATCTGCCCATTTACGTAATTTGTCGTGCAAAGTTGGGTCAATCCGAAGAAGTAGTTTCTTTTTCGTCACTTTCTCCCGCCTCGATGTATGATTATCATTTGTTTTGTTTTTATTATGTGTATTGCTTAGCAAATGGATCTCTCTCACACGAAATAATATGTATATAATCTAAAAATAATAGCTCCTAATGAAAGTATACTGATAAGGATCATAATCCCTAGAGTAAAATAATATGACTTGGGATATTCTTCCTTGCTTTTCCAACCGATTCCCCTAACATGAGTTCCTTGTCTAAGAAATGTGTATACAGCATAACCTCCACAAAATACTAATCCAATGATATTGCCAAAAAGTGACCACAATAATCCAGTATTCATTCTTTCACCTCACTGATATAGCGAACCAGTATTGACTACTGGAGTTGTGTCTGTTTCTGAGCATAGAACGACTAACAAATTGCTAACCATTGTCGCTTTCTTATCTTCATCAAGTTCAATTATGTCCTTGGCACTTAACTGCGCTAGAGCGAGTTCGACCATGCCAACTGCGCCGTCAACTATCTCTCTTCGTGCTGCTACAACTGCACTTGCTTGTTGCCTTCTTAGCATTGCTTGAGCAACTTCAGGAGCGTAGGCTAAGTGACTGATTCGAGCTTCTAAAACCTCAATTCCTGCT
>MDSV01139912.1_pt1 | contig 10827 bp, 8 predicted proteins | sample 810851 | NCBI WGS metagenome assembly MDSV01 (sample SAMN05326640, study PRJNA326480) | marine metagenome | isolation source: seawater | place: Atlantic Ocean: North East | collected 2012 | reverse complement strand
TTTGTAGTTCTGACATACTCATATTTATAGCCTTTGCCTATGCAATAAATATGTGTGATATGCCAAGATTATCCATTTTTAAGCCAGAAAAGGGCAACGACTATAAATTCTTCGATCGTAATATCCGAGAGATGTTTACGGTGGGGGGAACTGACCTACACTTACACAAATATTTAGGACCTTATGATCAAGGTGATGAACAAAAAGATGGTGAAGCATCACCATCTCAACCAAACTACGCAGGAAGTAATGTCAACGAAACTACAATCCAGGATTTGTTATTTTTAGAAAATAGAGATAGGAAATACAGTAGTGACATATACACCATACGTGGCATCTATAACGTTCAAGACGCTGACTTTAACTTATCACAGTTTGGAATGTTCTTACAAAATGATACTTTGTTTATGACGGTTCATCTCAACGACATTGTTGAAAGGATTGGGAGGAAACCAATGTCTGGTGACGTATTAGAATTTCCTCATATGAAAGAAGATTTCTCATTAGATGAAAGTATACCTATTGCCTTGAAAAGATACTATGTGGTGGAAGATGTAAACAGAGCCGCTGAAGGATTTTCACAAACTTGGTGGCCGCATTTGTTAAGATTAAAGATGAAATCACTAGTAGATTCACAAGAATTCAGAGACATTATTGGAGATGCTACCACTACTGGCTCTATGGCGAACTACATGAGCACTTACAACAGAGAAAAAACAATTAATGAGCAAGTTGTAGCTCAAGCAGAATCAGATGCACCTAAGTCTGGATTTAATTACAAGCAGTATTATGTTGCCCCAATCGACGAGCGAGGAAACATTAGAACAGACAATGTCAACTCAGCCACGCAAAGAGCAAGTAGTAGTAGGACAGTCAATGCAACGATAGATACTCCTGCAAGTTCACATTATGGTTTTTATCTCGACGGTGACGGTGTTGCACCTAATGGAAACCCAGCCGGTTTTGGAATAACATTTCCTGTGTCTGGCGTTGACAAAGGTGATTACTTTTTACGGACAGATTATCTTCCTAACAGGTTATTCCGTTATGATGGAAACAGGTGGATTAAGATCGAAGACTCAGTGAGAATAACTACAACAAACAATGATTCTAGGGCAAACTATAAAACAGGATTTGTTAATAATACAACCACAAGTACCATAAATGGTCTTACAGTTGAGCAAAGACAAGCACTGTCTAACGCTCTTAAACCAAAGGCTGACAATTAATGTTACATTTTTACGAAGGACAGGTAAGGAAATTTCTCACTCAATTTATTAGAATCTTGAGTAATTTTTCTGTTGAGACAGGAAAGGCAAAGGATGGACAAATAAATTTAAGAGCAGTACCTGTAGTCTACGGAGATCCTACAAGGCAAGTGGCAAACATAATACGAAATAATAGTGAAAATGCATTGAATTACGCACCTAAAATAGCATGTTACGTCAGAGAATTAAATTATGATAGAGAAAGAATGCAAAATCCTTATCATATCGAAAAACAACATCTCAGAGAAAGAGATGTAGATTCAGACGGAAATTACACTAACCAATTAGGTGCAGGCTACACTGTAGAAAAAGTTATGCCTTCTCCTTTTAGATTAGAAGTTACAGCTGATATTTTTTCTTCAAACACTGATCAAAAATTACAAATTTTAGAACAAATTTTATATCTTTTCAATCCAGATTTTGAAATACAAAAGACTGACAACTATATTGATTGGACTAGTTTGAGTTATGTAGAACTTACAGGACTAACATTTAGCTCCAGGACTATACCGGTTGGCGCCGACAGTGAAATAGATGTGGCTTCGATGACTTTCAGTATGCCGATATGGTTATCGCCTCCGGTAAAAGTAAAGAAATTAGGTGTGGTCCAAAAAATCATAATGAGCATTTATGACGATGACGGCGGAATAGCTAAAGGATTGATAGATGGCGAACTAGCGTCACGTAGTTTCATTACTCCAAATAACTTTGGATTGCTTGTTACAGGAAACCAATTAAGATTACTGGGTACCACAGGAGTCAATGTCAAGTCAGGTGGTGATGGCTTCCATACTGGTGCAAGAGATCCTGGACTAGCAGACCCATTTGAAACATTTGGACCGCCATTGAATTGGAAACTTATTTTAGATCAATATGGAAAAGTTATCAATGGCACGTCTCAGATAAGGCTCAACCAAACTAATGGAAACCAAATCATTGGCACAATATCAACAACGACTTTAGATGATACAATCTTGTTGTACTCTATAGATTCTGACACTATTCCAAGCAATTCACTTACTGCTGTGAAAAAAATTATTAATCCTGCAACGTTTGATCCTGGCACGCCGGCCAATGGCGATCGGTATCTTGTAATCAACGACGTTGGTGATAGCACTGCTAGTTTCCAAAGTAGCACATGGGGTACACTAGTGGCAAGAGTAGGCGATATCATAGAATATAATAGTTCAACAGGCAAATGGAATATAGCGTTTGATGCCTCTGATCCAGATTCAACACAGCACTACGTCACCAATCTCAACACAGGTATACAGTACAAGTTCAATGGTACGGAATGGGTAAAATCATATGAAGGTGTATATAAACAAGGTGACTGGAGCATTGTGCTGGACGGTAATTACCAGCAAACCGAAGACGCTGACAGTAATGACGCAACTACTCCTTGATAATCTAAAACTTTACTGTTATAATATAGAATGAAAGAAAACATAGTTTGTTCTGGCGCACTATTCTACTCTACGTCTACCAAGCGTTTTCTCTTTTTACAAAGGACAGATAAAAAGACGCAAGGTCTCTGGGGACTTGTTGGCGGAAAAAATAATTTCCAAGAGAGTGCTTTTGAAGGATTAAAACGTGAAATAGAAGAAGAAGTAGGTTATCAAAGCAAATTTAAAAAAGTTATTCCACTGGAGATGTTCACATCGAACGACCAAAAGTTTTACTTTCACACTTACTTAATTGCCATAGATGCAGAATTTATTCCTAAACTTAACGAAGAGCACTCAGGCTACTGTTGGACTGCATTTGAATGTTGGCCTAAGAACTTGCACATGGGTTTGAAAAATACTCTCAACAACAAAGCTATCAAAGGCAAGTTGCAAACTATATTAGATCTTATTGTTTAATAGGCCAAAAAAAAAGGCGATCCGAAGACCGCCTTTTGTTCTACTAAAAAGTATTAATATTTATTAGTTGTTTGTCCTCACCGCACAGTTTACCAATTTGATTCCTGCGTCAGTTGAACTTTCTAATGCTCTACCAATAACATTGAACGGAGTGATTGACTCTCCTGTTGCTACTGCTCTAGCACAACCTTTAACTGATGACGTTACTAATCTGTCACCTTTGTTTACAGTGCCTGTAACCCTTACTGGAGTTCTTCCAGTCATTGCTACGTATGGGTGTGATTCGTTGTTACCTGCCGCCGCGTTCATGGCGTATGCTGGCATCTCGGAAATTACACCAAACACTTTATCTGAAAGGTCTGCTGTTGATTCAGTGATCTCTGCTGATCCACCTACTTCAACTACTGCACCTGCTGACATAGGAGCGTCTGCTTCGAAACGCTCGGCAACGTCCGCGTATTGAGCCGAAGTTGATTGGGCGTGTACCACGTTTGCTCGTATATCCACAAGCGACGCTGTACCCGATGGTCCTTCAGTGTTACCCTCTGCTCTTCTGAAAGCAGTAAAGGCACCACCTGCATTACCGTGAACAGTTGTTCCGTCATCTGCAAACGCTTCATCCCATGCCCAAAGTAATGGCATTTCAGTTGCAGTTGAACCTTCACCTCTGTTAATTTGTAATCCTGAAACTGTAGGCATACCTGAGTTTGCTGATACGTTTCTGTTTACTTCGATAATGTTGTCTTCGATTGATAACGTAGTAGTGTTGATCGTTGTTGTAGTACCATCAACTGTGAAATTGCCTCCAACTCTGAAGTTGTTTGTAATGACTGTTTCGCCAGTTGCTGTTATTGTACAAAGACCAGAAGATGCAATGGTTAAGTTTGTTCCATTTCCCTCGATCTTCTCACCATCATCACCAAATGTTAACCCAATGTTTGCCGGTAGGTTCACATCTCCAGTTGCACAAGTTAAATTGATATCTTCACCGGAAGCGATAGTTAAGGCTGTATCGTTTGACTCAATCTTCTCACTTGCGTTGTCATCAAAAACTATTCCTACGTTTTTTGGAATGTGTACATCTGATGTTGCTGTTAAATTAATTTTGGCACTTGAAGCGATAGTTAAATCTGTACCATCACCCTCGATCTTCTCACCGTCGTCACCAAATGTAATTCCAATGTTAGCACCAACGTTAATATCACCACCTGATCCAACTGTAATTGTTAAGTCGGTGTCATCGGATTCGATCTTTTCGTGTGTACCAAACAAGATACCCTTGTTTACAGGTACTTTGACATCTGCCGTTGCACTTAAAACAATGTTATTTCCTGAAATTGTTAAGTCAGTTCCGTCACCCTCGATCTTCTCACCATCATCACCAAATGTCAAACCAATGTCTGCTGGTATGTTGATGTCTCCATTCGATCCAACTGTGATTGATAAATCAGTACCGTCTGATTCAATTTTTTCAGCTGTGGCAAACGTGATTCCTTTGTTGACAGGAATATTTACGTCCGCTGTTGGTGACAAGTTGATGTTGTTACCTGTGATTGTTAAGTCTGTTCCATCGCCTTCTATTTTTTCTCCATCATCTCCAAATGTTAATCCAATGTTTGCTGGTAAGTTTACATCTGCACCTGCTGTTAGGTTGATGTCACCTGTGCCTGTTGGATCAATAGTGATGTCAGCGTTAGATCCATTTGACACAATGTCATTTACTGTGATCTGTGTAGCTGTAATAGTACCATTTAAGGTTGGACTATTTAAAACTGGTGATGTTAATGTTTTGTTTGTCAACGTTAATGACGCCGTTGCTTGGTCATCAACGTATTTTTTGTTTGCGAATTGACCATCAGCACTTGGTGCCGCAGTTGTTCCGCCTGTAATGGTGTTAGCCGTTGCTGATATCGTAATATCACCTACTTCTAATCCATTGTTAACTCTAAAGTTACGTGTTGTCATGGTTCCATATCTCCCGCATGATTGTTGATTGTGCTGTATTTATGCTATTTTGTAGGATTATTCTGCTAGAGCGTTTATTCTGTATGCATTTACAGTTGTAGAACCACCTGAGCTTGATGCTACACTCAATTCTAAAGTGTTGTCCACATCTGATTTGAATCCTGCTGTGAAAGTTAATTGTTGAGTAGCTTTAGTTGACACAAAAGGACCTTCTGATACAGATGCTTCACCTGGTGCACCTGCACAATAAACTTCTTGCACACTGTAGGCACCTTCTGATGTATTGCCTCCCACGACATAATACACTGCCGCTGTAACGTCGTCGAGGTCAAATTCGTCGAACGCTGTTGCACTTGAGCTTACAGTTGTTGCACCTATGATTTTTTGATTTGCGTTAGACACGGCTGTCATCGAATCAGACAGTAAAGTTTTGTGTATTTTCAACGATAGGTTTGGTTCCAGACCTGCCGCTGATACTACAACATTACTTCCGTCAATTGCCGCTGTGAGAGTGACCATGTCATTATTACCTGAGTTGACTATTCCATATTGGTTGATAAATGCATCACTGCCGTTGTGTACTACTATAGCCTCAATAACGCCTGTTTCGGTTTTGCTATTATTATCAATTAGAATAGTGTATTTTGCACCTCTGAATGATGCATGTGCAAAAGAGTCAATGCTTTCTGATGCCGAATCAACATCTGTGTTCGAAGTGGTCACAGTCACGCCTGAGGTTGCGTCTGAGGTGTTTGCTCTTGATATTGGAATTTTATAGAAACTGACTTTTGAGTCGGCACTAGGCGCAGTTACTTTTACCCTTACTTGATCACTAGATATATCAGCACTAGTGGTTGGAAGTGAATTATCTGTGCCTGAGGCACCTCCCCTAGGTCCACTTATAAACGCATCTGTGTTGTTGTGTGCAACAGTAAAGATAGAAGAACTGGCGTGGTCATTAGTTAAATCATTTAATGCCACAAAATAGAACGCCATGTCTGCACTAGTTGCCTGGAAGTAGTCCATTGTCCTTGCGGATGTTCCCATAGATTTGTTATTTTTAACTATTGCTCGTGTGTCATCTGATGCACTGGTTGTGGTTGATGCAAAAGATAAAGTACCAGATCCATCTGTCTTCAAGAATTCACCGGCGCTTCCGTCTGTAGTAGGCAGTGTAAATGCTACGCCACCAGATACAATTTTTACTGCACCAGTTCCGTTTGCCTTAAGTTCTAAAGGTGAGTTGGATTCATTGGTTGATACAGTGTTGTCTGTAATTGTAACACCGTCTAACACTGATGTGCCATCTACATCTAGTCCTGTGCTGTTTAATAATTTTAATTCATCACTGTTTAATCTCATTGCTATTGCATTGGATCCTGCCTTCTTAACATTGAATTCAATGGCACCGTCTTCTGTGCCATCCGAAGCGTCTAGTATTTTTCCTGAGATTGTTCCATACTGTACCTCTTGGTCAGCATCGTTTTCACCTTTGAATTTGATTCTACCAAGATAATCTGCATCTGCTGGACTTGAACTGTTCCTCTTTAATGTAATCACAGGTGCCGCACTATTGGAATCTTCACTGGTTGTGATTAGCAATGAATCATCAGTTGTAGTGGTTGTGATTGTTGTTTCGGCCAGTGCTGACGTGCCCGACACTGTTAAAGCATCTGTGGTTACCGTGCCATCAAAGAATGCATCTTTGTATTCTAAACTAGAAGTACCTAGGTCTATTTGGTTGGTTGTTACAGGAGATAAAGCGCCATCACCAATTGTTAATCTTCCTGAACCACCTGTAGCAATCGTAATTACGTCTGATCCAGAAAAAGTTATTGATGTATTTGTGTCACCATCTCCTGATATTGAATCTAATTGTATAGATCCTACATTTGTGAAATTAGAATCTCCTAAATCCAGTGTACCTGTTACAGTAAGATTTCCTGTAATATCTGTGTTAGCGTTTAGTTTTATTGCACCAGTGCCTGATGGATCAAAAGTCAAATCGGCGTTACTAGGTGATGCTATTGTGGAGCCAGTAATTACTAGGTCACCTATAGACAAATCAGCAAATGATAGTGTACCTGATCCATTTGTTTTTAAGAACTGGTTTGCCGAGCCATCTGATGTCGGATACGTTAGTCCTGATAGAGTTGTTGACCCTGAAACATTCAAAGTTCCGTCCACAATTAATCCTTCATTTATGTTAATAGACGAAGAATCAGTTGAACTAAACGTAGTGCCTCTTAAGGTGATCTGATCAAGAATTATGTTTCCAGTGCCAGATGTTGAAAATGTTAAATCTGCGTTTGTTGGAGCGACTAAATTTGTTATTGCGACGTCACCTTGGTCGCTGAATTCTAGGGCATTTCCTGCCGCATTTACTTTTATAATCTGTCCTGCTGAACCTATGCCCGATAAACCTGTACCACCAAAGGACGTGCCTACCGTGTCCCCTGATTGGAACTCTGCCATTCCTGTGGCCACATTAGATGCGTTAAAGACTACTCGTACCGGTGTTTTATCTGCCATATACTAGTTCTGTGCCCGGCCTTCTTGCACTTACCGGATGCATTCCCTTCTGTTTGTACAGGTATTTATGTACTATTTTAAAATTGAAAGAGTGTGACCCCGCCAGCATTTGTCTGTAAAGATGTTCCATCTGTCAGTGTAAACGCCTGATTTGCCTCTGTGTACACAGGAACATCCTCAACAGTTCCGTTGAACTCTAATTCCAGATCTGCGGTTTTTGCCAGCAGTTGTGCGTCTGTGAAGTTGGTACTGCCGTCACTTACAAAGACTTTCACTATCTGCACAGGTCTTGATGTTGTTTTGTTAGTTTTGCCACCCAAAACAAGTGCTTGTTCGCCAACCTTAGATCCTGTAGGTAGTGTGGCACCAGTGGCCGAAATTGCTAATGATCCAGTTGAGTCTGAAGAAATTGTTGCTCCGCCTAGATCTATTGTTTCTGCCGCTACATATAAAGTTTGCCATCTTCTTGATGCACTTCCTAGTTGGAAAACACCATCAGCACTTGGTATTAGGTTGCCGTTTATTTGTATTCCAGCGGACGAATCATCAGTTTGTAAAGTTGTTCCAGATACCTTCAATCCTTCAATCACAACACTACCGTTGCTAGAGTTTAGTGTAAGATCTGCGTTTGATGGAGCGGCAATTGTTGATCCAATAAAAGATAAATCACCGATACTTACGTTTGAAATTTCGTTGTCGACATACGCTTTTATACTTTGCTGTGTGGCTAATAGTGTTGCACTGTTGCTTGAAAAATTGTCTTCGTCTGCTATACCTGTTACTGTAGCACCAGTTGCCAATGCCAATGACGTCGATGACGCTAGAGCTCCTGACACTGTAGCAGTTCCGTCTACTACAAGACCTTCGTTTATGTTCACTGTGCTTGAATCATCAGCACTTATAGTTGTTCCACTTACTCTTAATCCTGACGCAACTACTCCTCCTGTGCCGGATCCATTTAGGATAAGGTCATCGTTTGACCTATTTGCCTCTACTTTGTTGTCTTTGATTGAAACATCGTTCAAAATTACATTGCCTGTGCCTGCTGTTGTCAAAGATAGATCTGCATTTGATGGCGCAATTAAAGTTGAGCCTACCGCTGTGAGATCACCTATCCCTACATTTGATATTTCAGTGTCCACATACGCTTTGATAGACTGCTGTGTAGCAAGTGCAGTTGCTGAATTAGTTGCAAGATTATCCTCATCTAATATAGTTGTAATTGTTTGCCCTGAACCCACTTTAAAAGAATCATTTACAAGCACCACTCCAGAGCCTGCGGTTGTGAGTGTCAAGTCGCCGTTTGATGGCGCACTGATTGTTGACCCTGTGATGGTCATGTCACCCAGTGACTTTAATGTATCAGCGTATTCCAGACTGGTCCAATTTGCTGAACCAGTACCAATTTTGAATCTGTTAGTGTCCGACTCCCAGCCAAATTCTCCTGCCGCCAAAGTTGGATTATTTGACGTCCAGTCAGCGGCTGTATCTCTACGTAATTGTATCTGTGTTGGCATTATTCTGCTGTTCCTCCATCTAGTGCCGCGATTGCACTGTAATCAGATGTTGCATCTCCGCCATCAAGGTTAAGTGATGCAGTGTTATCTACAAAACTTAGAACGCCAGAACCGTTAGTTGCTAAGACTTGATTAGAAGATCCATCTGAATTTGGAAATGTTATTCCTGTCAACACAATGCTTCCTGTTCCAGCCACTGCCAAAGTCAAATTTGCGTTAGAAGGCGCTGATAGTGTAGAACCTGTGGCAGATAAATCTCCTAAGCTAGATGCAGATCCACCGCCTCCGGTGCTTATAGATATACCACCTGCCGTGCTTCCATCACCAAGACGTAAACTACCTGTGTCTACATCTACTGCTAGATAACCATCCTCAAGGATGTGTGTGGACAAATTGTAGTCTTTATATGATCCTACTAGTTTTCTAAATGCCATGTACGCTCCTTATATTTGGCCTGATAGTGTCTTTAACCTTTGTATGAATTCGCTTTCTGTCTTAGCCTCTTTGTTCTTCATTTCGTTCGGAACACCTGGTTGAGCACCTGTTGTGATTTCCGGCTGTTTTACTAAAGGCGGATCCTCTCTCGCCTCTTGATCTGTCTCTTCAACATCACTGTCTTGATAGATATGATCAAACTGTGCAAGATCCTTGCCCGCTTCTTTTTTCTTTAATTCTAATTCTTGTTGTGGAGGAAAAACTTGTGCGACTGTTGTTGGATCGTCTGATGCAACCTTTCCTGGATTATCAGCATTTGTAGTGTCTACAGGTTTTTCTTCTTTGTCAGTTGGTGCTGTGGCTTTTTTAGCACCCATTAATTGGTTTAATAGTGCTTCGTCCTCTGCATCAGGAATAGCTTTTATGTTGATATCAATTTCTTTATATCTCATATACCGTCCTATGACGTTGCAACAGCACTGTCATCAACTACGTAACTCCATCTGTTGTTGGTTGTTTCGTAATAACAAAGTTTATTTTTTGTAGCTCCAGCACCATCAGTGGTTAAAAATGCAACCATTCCATTTGCAGGACTTGATGGTAAATTTGCAAATGCTACAGGAGTGAATTGTAACCCGTTCTTCAGTGTTACCACCTCAGATGTTGGTTCCAATGTATATGCACCCGATGTTCTTACTGTTTTTGCCATTTGCTATTATTTATATAGAAAATGGGGGAGCGTGTAACTCCCCCAAAATGCACGTGTTATTATGATTATAAGACGTTGATGTTAACTTTACCAGATACTTGGCCTTCGTCAGTACCTTCAGCATTTCTTACATATGGTGCACTACCAGTGTCTCCACCGGCTGTGACATAGTGTACAGTGTTGTTGAAGATTTTGCTGATGTATACAACTGTTGAGTCGTCCAAGATACCTTGTATCATGAACTGACCGAATCCACTTCCGTCGTCGTTTGCAAGTGATCCTGGCGCAACTGCTTTAAGCATCATTACAACTTCAGTTGAATCGTCTAAGTGTAACTTGAATTTGTTAGACGCTCTTTGAGCCACAACGTATGCAACAGTTGAATCAACTTTTGATCCACCAAATGTTCTAAAGGCTGTTACTGCGATCTTTCCTTCGTTGTCTCCACCGAAGTCACTTGATCCGCTAACCATCCTGTCTTTTCTTATAGGTCTTCCCATTTGTTTTCTCCTGTTTAGGAGTCCAATGCTAGTTCT
>MDSV01103729.1_pt1 | contig 10827 bp, 9 predicted proteins | sample 810851 | NCBI WGS metagenome assembly MDSV01 (sample SAMN05326640, study PRJNA326480) | marine metagenome | isolation source: seawater | place: Atlantic Ocean: North East | collected 2012 | reverse complement strand
GATGTCTATTGCAAAGATTGAAGCTAAAAAAACCTTTGGCAAGGATGAAATTTTTATTGAAAAATATATAAAAAATGCAGCTCATATTGAGGTACAGATTTTAGGTGATAAGTATGGCAATATTGTTCATCTATATGAAAGAGATTGCTCTATTCAAAGACGGCATCAAAAAATAATTGAGAGAGCGCCCGCACACTTTTTAGAAGATGATATGCGCAAAAAAATTTGTGAAGCCGCTATTAAAATTGCAAAACAAGTTAACTATATTGGCGCAGGAACTGTAGAATTTTTATTAGATAAGGATACTAATAAATTTTATTTTATTGAAGTTAATCCTCGAATTCAAGTTGAGCACACAGTTACTGAAGAAGTAACTGGTGTAGATATAGTTAAAGCTCAAATTAAAATTGCTGAGGGAGAGAAGATAGGCCACCATAATGCTTTGCCTTCTCAGAATGAAATTCATTTGCATGGATTTGCTATTCAGTGCAGAGTTACTACTGAAGATCCTTTGAATAACTTTATGCCAGACTATGGCAAAATAATAACTTATCGTTCAGCATCTGGTTTTGGTATTAGACTTGATGGAGCAATGGCTGCAGCTGGTTCGGTAATAACACCATATTATGATTCTTTATTAGTAAAAGTTACAGCATGGGCAAATAATGAACAAGAATGTCGTCATAGAATGGATCGAGCATTAAGAGAATTTAGAATTAGAGGTGTTAAAACTAATCTAGTGTTCTTAGAATCATTAATTAATCACAATGATTTTATAGAAAGCAAATATAACACAAGCTACGTAGATAACGAAAAGAGTTTATATAACTTTAAGCCAAAAAAAGATAGAGCATCAAAAATCATATCCTATTTAGGAAATATAATAGTAAACGGTCATCCAGAAGTATCTAAAAGAAATTTAACATCTAAACATATAGAGCCAATAGTTCCATCTTCAAATAATAAAAATAAAATAAATAATTATGTTGAAAAACTAAGAGATATAGGGGCAGATAAATTTTCAAATTTTATTAGAAAAACTAAAGGAACATTAGTAACTGATACCACTATGCGTGATGCTCATCAGTCATTATTAGCAACTCGAATGAGAACAGATGATATGATTAATATCGCAGAATTCTATTCTAAAGATTTATCTGAATTATTTTCATTAGAGTGTTGGGGTGGAGCGACTTTTGATTCCTCAATGAGATTCTTAAAAGAAAATCCTTGGGACAGATTAGCAAAACTTAACGAAAAAACTCCAAACATATTAAAACAAATGTTATTAAGAGGGGCAAACGCTGTAGGATATAAAAATTATCCAGATAATGCCGTAAGAAATTTTGTTAAAGAATCTGCAGGAGCAGGCATTGATGTTTTTAGAATATTTGACTCTTTGAATATTGTAGAAAATATGGAAGTTGCTATTGATGAGGTAAAAAAATTTGATAAAATTTGTGAAGGGGCCATTTGTTATACAAATGATATTAATGACCCTAGTGAAAATAAATACACTTTAAGTTATTATATTAATTTAGTTAAGTCTTTAGAGAATTTGGGAATAAATATTATTGCCATAAAAGATATGGCAGGATTATGTAAACCTGATGCTATTCGTTTACTTATTAGAGAAATTCGAAACATTACTAATCTTCCTATTCATTTTCATACCCACGATACTTCAGGCACTTCTTCAGCAAGTGTTTTGGCTGCAATTGATGAAGGAGTAGATATAGTTGACTTAGCTATGGATGCAATGAGTGGAAATACCTCGCAACCTGCTCTTGGTTCAATTGTCAATATTATTAATACCAAACAAAAAGAGAATAATTTAAATGAAAAAAGCATAAGATCTGCATCATTATATTGGGAACAGGTTCGTCAAAACTATACTGCTTTTGAGTCTGATTTTAAGGGTGGAAGCTCAGATGTTTATTTGCATCAGATGCCTGGTGGACAATTTACAAACTTAAAGGAACAAGCTAGGTCTTTAGGGATTAGTATTAGTAAATGGGGTCTGGTAGCTAAAACTTATGCTGAGGTAAATAAGATGTTCGGGGATATAATAAAGGTAACACCTTCTTCAAAAGTTGTTGGGGATATGGCCTTATATATGATTGCTAATGATTTAAGTGTAAATGATATTATAAACTCAAAGAAAGAAATTAATTTTCCACAATCTGTTATTGAGTTTTTTAAAGGTGAATTGGGAACGCCATATGGAGGCTTTCCTAAAGTTCTTCAAAAAAAAATCTTAGGATCACAAAAACCACTTAAAGAAAGGCCAGGCAAAATTCTTAAGTCTATTGATTTAATTAATGAAAAAAATACTTTAGAAAAAACTATTAACCAAACAATCAGTAATCAAGATCTGGCCTCTTATATAATGTACCCAAATGTATTTATTGATTTTATTAAGTTTCAAAATAAATATAGTGACACATCAATTCTCCCTACACCTTTGTTTTTTTATGGTCCGAATATCGATCAGGAATATTCATTAACAATAGAGGCAGGGAAAAATTTGATTATAAGATATTTAGCCAAAGGAGAAACAAATATAAATGGGCTTTGTTCAGTCTTTTTTGAGCTTAATGGCCAACCAAGAACTATTGAAGTAGAAGATAGGTCTTATTCAAATAAAAAAAATATTAAGATTCTTGCTGATATCAACAACCCAAATCATCTCGGATCACCTCTTCCAGGTCAAGTTTCTCAAATATTTATAAAAGATGGAGATAAGATTATAAAAGGTGATAAAGTTTTAATTATTGAGGCTATGAAAATGGAGACGATAATTACTGCTCATAAAAGTGGAACAATTAAAAGTTTACGAGTAAAGGTTGGTAGTAATTTAGATGCTAAAGACCTACTCTTAGAAATTGATTAAACTTTTCTAATTTCATTATAGCAGTTTTTAATTTTATCCTTCTTGTCTATTAGGTTACCATTTTTATATCTTATTTCAAAATATTCAGATCTTGGATTATTAAGTTTTAAGTCAAAAAATATAAAAAATCTGCAGTTATTAGTATCAAAACGAACGATTTTTACATTTCCATCATCTCTAACAAGATTTGGACTACCAAACTCACTAATTAGTTGATCTAATTTTTTATTTAAAAAATTAATTGAAGCTACTTCTATTTGGGTATTAATCAAATTATCATTAGATTTTTTACTAGCTTCTATTTCTTCTTTTTCTTTTTTTACAATTTCTTTATCTAAATCAAATTTTTTTTGAGCTATATTTTCAACTGATACTTTAAGACTTTTACTTGCCTTAGTGATTTCCTTCGCTACTTCAACAGTTGTACACCCATTAAATAAAAAAAATGATAAAAAAATATATATGTAGATTGCTCTCATGTTAAAATAATTATAATCTAATAATTTAATTATATGCTTACATTAATAAAATCTCCATTCATAGAATATAAATTAACCATATTAAGAAATAAAAAAACTTCTAATTCAGTATTTAGACAAACAATGAATGAAATTAGTTATCTAATTGCTTCTGATGTTTTACAACATCTTAAGTATAAAAAAATTTCTGTTCAAACCCCTTTAGTTAAAACTACTGGTTTAAGTATCTTAACTCTTCCAATTATTGTTCCAATATTAAGAGCAGGATTAGGCTTGATTGAAGGTTTTGTAAAATTTCTTCCTGATGTTGAAAAAGGTCATATAGGCTTGTATAGAGATGAGCAGACATATCAGCCAGTTGAATATTTATGTAAATTACCAAAAGTTAAAAATAAAACAGTTATAGTTTTGGACCCTATGCTTGCAACCGGCAACTCTTCTTCTGTTGCTATAGATTTAATTAAAGCTAAGGGTGTAAAAATAAAGGATATTAAGTTGGTATCTTTATTAGCTGCTCCTGAAGGCATTAAAAACTTGAGGAAAAGACAAAAAGGGTTGCATATTTTTACTTGCAGTCTTGATAAACGCTTGAATAGAAATAAATTTATTTTACCTGGATTAGGTGACGCAGGTGACAGATATATGGGTACTTAGTCAATTTATCCACTAAATCTTTTTTTAAATAATTTTTTTTTCTATCAAAAATGTTATCAAGTATTTATCTATAATAAAATGCATTTTAATAGGAGGAATTTATTTATGAAAAATTTTTTTAATATTTTTTTAGTTTCATTCACACTTGTATTTTCATCAAGTTTGTTTGCAAACAAAATAGGAGTTATTTATGACTCTGGAGGAAAGTTCGACAAGTCATTTAATGAATTGGCTTATAATTCAGCATTAAGAGTCGTTAATGAACTTGGTTGGGATATGATTGAATTTGAAGCTGCTAATAATACTCAAATTGAACAAGGAATGAGAAAAGTTGCTGATAGAGGAGCTACTTTAATTGTTGCAATGGGTTTTGCTCAAGCAGATGCAGTGGCAGCAATTGCCCCACAATATCCTGATATTAAATTTGTTGCAGTTGATGTTTGTTGGTTAGATGATCCTGCTGGAAACATGTATCAAGCTTGTTATAAAGAGCATGAAGGCTCTTTCTTAGTAGGTATGATTGCAGCGATGGCTTCAAAAACTGGTAAAGTAGGTTTTGTAGGAGGAATGGATATTCCTTTAATAAGAAAATTTCAAGGTGGATATGAGCAAGGTGCTTTATATGCAAATCCTGATATCGAAATATTTGCAAATATGACAGGTACTACTCCAGAAGCCTGGAATAATCCAACAAAGGGTGCTGAATTAACAAAAGCTCAAATTGATAAAGGTGCTGATGTTGTTTATCAAGCAGCAGGCGGAACAGGAATAGGTGTTCTTCAGGCAGCAGCTGATGCAGGAATTATGGGCATAGGAGTTGACACTAATCAAAACTGGATGCATCCAGGTAATATGTTAACGTCTATGTTAAAGCGTTTAGATTTAACTATCTTTGAGCAGGCAGAAAAAACTGGTGCTGGAACTTTTGAGCCCGGAATTGTTGTATTAGGCCTTGCTGAAGGTATGGTTGGTTATGCTACAGAAGATGGTCAAGTAACTGATGAAATGCAAAGTGCTGTTGAGGCTGCTTCTGCTGAAATAGTTAGTGGCGCTATGACTGTTGCTGATTGGTCACAAGAATAAAAAATAAAAATATAGGCGAGACCTGAAAATTACTTTATAGAATTTTATGGTCTCGCCTATTCTAGAATTATCACAAATTAATAAATCATTTGGCCACGTCCAAGCTAATAAAAATATTTCTTTAAAAATTAATAAAGGCACAATTCATGGTATCATAGGTGAAAATGGCGCTGGTAAATCTACATTAATGAGCATTGTTTTTGGTCTTTATCAAGCTGACTCAGGTAAAATAAGAATTAACAATAAAGAAATAAAACTAAAATCACCTCAAGATTCCATTATTAATGGCATTGGTATGGTTCATCAACATTTTATGTTGGTTGAAAATTTTACAGTTTTAGAAAATATAATTCTAGGATTTGAAGGTGAATTAGTTTTTGGAAAAAAATTAGAGCTAGCAAAAAAAAATTTAAAAAATTTGTGTGAAACATACAAATTAAATATTGATTTGAATTCTACTATTTCTGATTTATCAGTTGGCTTTCGACAAAGAGTTGAAATTCTTAAATCTTTATATAGGGAAGCCGAAATACTTATTTTAGATGAACCTACTGGGGTTTTAACGCCACAAGAAGTAGATGAACTTTTTAAAATTTTACGATCACTTCAAAAAGAAGGAAAAACAATTGTTCTAATTACTCATAAACTAAATGAGATTATGGCTTTAACCAGTGAAGTGTCCGTCATGCGGCAAGGCGAAATGGTAGGACACAAGAAAACTGAATCAACCAATAAGGAGGCATTAGCTGAAATGATGGTTGGAAGAAGTGTTTTGCTTAGAATTAACAAAACTGAAGTGAAAAAGGGAGATGTAGTTTTTCGAGTTAATAATTTAGAAGTTAAAGATGATTTAGGCGTAGCTAGAGTTAAAAATGTCAATTTTGAAATTCATGCAGGAGAAATTCTTGGTCTTGCTGGTGTAACTGGAAATGGTCAAACAGAATTACTAGAGGCATTATCTGGAATAAGAAAAATTGAATCAGGAGAAATTCAATTATTTGATAAAACAATTTCAGATAAAAATAAGTATCTGAATCCTAGAGAGCTAAAAGAAGAGGGTTTAGCCCATGTTCCAGAAGATAGGCAAAGAATGGGATTAATTAGTGATTTTAAAGCTTATGAAAATTTAATATTTGGATATCATGATCAGAGCCCTTTTTCAAAATCATCAATATTAAATGAGAAAAGCATTATATCTCATTCTAAAAAATCAATGGAAGAATATGATGTTCGGCCTCAATCACCAAATCTTATTACTTCTAATTTTTCAGGAGGTAACCAACAAAAACTAATTTTAAGTCGAGAATTAAATGAAAATCCAAAAGTATTATTAGTCGGTCAACCAACTAGGGGTGTGGATATTGGGGCGATAGAATTTATTCATCAAAGACTTATAGATATGAGAAACCAGGGTGCGGCGATTCTTTTGGTTTCCGTAGAATTAGAAGAAGTGCTATCTCTTTCTGATCGTATAGTAGTAATGTTTGATGGAATGATTGTTGGTGAAAAAACTAATAAAGATGTAACAGATCGTGATTTAGGTTTGTTAATGGCTGGAATTGCTTAATGAGTAGTGTAGTAGATAAATCAAAAGTTCCTTGGTGGGTTTCTAATTTAATTGTTCCTTTAGTTAATTTAATATTAGCTCTTTTGGTATCTGGATTATTTATTTTTATTGCAGGAGAAAATCCAATTCAAGCAGTGAATTTAATACTTTATGGTTCATTTGGATATATAGAAGGCTTTGCTTATACACTTTATTATACAACAAATTTTATTTTTACAGGTCTAGCGTTTGCAGTAGCTTTTCATTGTCGTCTTTTTAATATAGGTGGAGAGGGACAAGCATATATCGGAGGTCTAGGAGTTTTTTTCGTTGCAATAAATTTTACATTTCTCCCAGTTCCTATTGTTTGGTTGTTAGCAATTGCTGGTGCAGCTTTGTTTGGTGGAGCTTGGGCTTTTATACCCGCTTATTTACAAGCAAGAAGAGGAAGTCATGTAGTAATTACTACTATAATGTTTAATTTTATAGCCGCATCTTTAATGGTTTTCTTACTTGTGGATGTCATTCGTGATACTAATCAAATGGGTCCTCATACTATAGCTGTTGCTAAAGAGCTTTGGTTTCCAACATTTAAAGAATTTGCACAACTGTTTGGAATTAAAATTAGATACTCTCCATTAAACCTCTCCTTTCTTATTGCAATTTTAGCTTTATTTTTTGTTTGGTTTTTAATCTGGAAAACAAAATGGGGTTATGAAATGAGAGCTGTTGGTCACAATACTCAGGCAGCTATCTATGCAGGAATTTCACCTTATAAAAATATAATACTTGCAATGGTAATTTCTGGCGCACTCGCTGGAATGCTAAGTTTAAACGAAATATTAGGTGTACACCATAAAATAGTAGCAGGCTTTCCCGCTGGTTATGGTTTTACAGGAATCGCCGTAGCATTGATGGGCAGAAACCATCCAATAGGCATTCTTCCAGCTGCTTTCTTGTTTGGTATTTTATATCAGGGCGGATCTGAAGTAACTTTTGATATGCCCAATATTACACGATATATGTTTGTTGCCGTTCAAGGTGTAATAATATTATTTAGTGGTGCTTTGGAGAACTTATTTAGACCACAAATAGAAAAATTTTTTGTAAACCGAATAAATAATATGAGAACATTATAATGGAATACTTTGCAGATATTGCGTCATTATTAAATTCTACTTTTAGAATTTCAACTCCTTTAATATTTGCTGCAATGGCTGGTCTATTTGCTGAGAGATCAGGAGTTATTGATTTTGGATTAGAAGGCAAAATGCTAACTGCCGCTTTTGTAGCAGCAACTGGTTCTTATTTTTTTGGTTCAGAGTGGTTAGGTTTAGTTTTAGCCATAATGGCTTGTGTCAGCTTATCGATGTTGCATGGATTTGCTTCTGTAACACATAAAGGTGATCAAGTTGTATCATGTGTAGCAATAAATATTTTAATGATTGGATTAACTACTGCATTGGCTGCAGCATGGTTTGGTCAAGCAGGGCTAACCCCCACACTTAATAATGAACAAAGGTTTTTAGAAATAACGCTACCTTTTGCAGATGAATTAAGATCTGTTCCTATAATTGGTTTGATTTATAGTGATATATTAAGTGGTCATTATATATTTGTTTATTTAGCTTATTTGTTAGTTCCTGTTGTTTATTGGATTGTATTTAAAACAAGTTTCGGATTAAGGCTTCGAGCAGTTGGAGAAAATCCAAGCGCTGTAGACACCGCAGGTATAAATGTATTTTCTATGCGCTATAAAGCATTGGCTATAAATGGAATTTTGATTGCTTTTGCCGGAGCTCATTTATCAACAGCTGTTAATGCTAATTTTTTTAGAGAAATGTCTGCTGGACGAGGTTATTTGGCTTTAGCAGCATTAATCTTTGGTAAATGGCATCCAAAAACAGCTCTTTTAGCTTGTCTATTATTTGGGTTTACAGATGCTTTGCAAATTAGATTACAAGGAGTTGAGTTACCTGCTGTAGGGACAATTCCTGTTCAGCTAATTCAAGGCATACCATATGTTTTAACTGTTATTCTTCTCGCAGGTTTTGTTGGAAAGGCTTTTGCACCAAGCGCTATTGGTCAGCCATATATAAAAGAGAGATGAAATTGAATTAAATATTACTCTTTATTTTTAATAATAATTACTTAAATACATAATAAATAATCAGAATTAATAAGGAATTTATATGTTATTTAAATTGACACAAGATTTAAAAAATGGCTTTGCTCCATGGAAATCAATGCTTCACGAAAATGGACATAAATTAAAAGAACATGGAATTACTTGTGTTTTTGCAGGCACAGAAAAAGACAATGATAATAAATTAATTGTAATTATGAATTTTGCAACACAGGAAGGAATGATGGGCTTTAAGAATGATGAAGAATTAACACAAAGAAGAATAGCTGCAGGAGCTATGGTAGAAACTACTGTAATGACACCTATGACTGGTGAAGCAGTTATTAATTTTACAGGATAAACAAGAAAGGTATTAAAATGTCAATATTAGAAAAATACATGAAAATTTTTGAAGAAAAAGATGAAGCGGGAATGAATGAAATTATACATGATGATTTTAAATTTACAATGCATGCGTCTGGTAATGTTTTATCGAAAAAGGATGTTATTGCTTGGGCTATGAGTGATGATATCAATAGTGAAAATTCTAGAATTGTATATGAGAATGATGAAATTGGAATACATCATGATTTTGTTACTTTCAAAGATGGAAATAAACAAGCAGTTATGGCAGTCTATAAGTATAAAGATGGTAAAATATTTTCTTTAGAAACTGGTGCAACTAATATGCCCAAATAAAATAAACTGATCTATTTAAATATAGCGAGGTCTAGCCTCGCTTTAATAATTTTTTTTTGATAAAATTATAAAGTTCCCGATTATGACCAATATAAACCCAAAAGAGTTTTGTAAGTTCCAAATATAATTTTCAAATAAAGTTGACAAAGTTAATGCTATAACAGGTGTTAAAATATTAACATATGATGCTTTATCGGCACCAATTTTTCCCAAAAGAGTAAGGTATGAGCCGAAACCTAATACTGAACCAAAAAAAGCCAAAAATAACAACGAAGACATGTAGGAGAAGTTTGTATCAATTATAATTTTGCTATTAGAAAAGATTGTTACTATCAGCATTAAAGATGCCCCAAAAAACATACCATAAGCATTAGATTGAATCAGTGGAATTTTTTTTTCCTGATTAAGTCCTGAATAAAGCATTCCTAAAGATGCAAAATATGTTCCAATTAATATGAGTATTATTCCTTTAATTAATTCCTTTGGATTAATGTTTTTTGTAAACTCTATTTGAAAAATAAAAATTAAACCAATTACTCCAATTAAACTTCCAATTAATACATTTTTTCTAATTGGTTTTTTAAAAAAAAAGAAGCCATTAAAGATTACAAAAACTGAGACAGTAGAAAATAATATCGCCACTAATCCCGAGGTAACAAAATTAGTTCCCCAGTAAATAAAAAAATAATTAAGAGAAAATAATAATACTCCCTGAATGGCAATATGTTTTATTTCATAAAATGGCAATTTTAATTTTTTTTTAAAAGTTAAACAAAATACAAATATAATAAATGATGCTAGAAAAAATCTCCATGTAAGTGAAACAGACTCCGGCACAATTCCTAACTGAAATTTTATAGCAAACCAGGATGATCCCCACAACAAAGCAACACTTAAATATAAGAAAAGATTCATTTCAAATTAAAGTAATTTACTCTCTCCATGTTGAATATCTATAAATTTTTTTTAAAAATTTCTTCTGAGCATCTATTTTGTAAAAGTAGCTCATAATAATTATTACCTATTAATCAACATCTATTTTATTTAATAAATATATAAGACTAGTTTTATTTAATATTTCACCTATCTAATAATTAACAAATTATTAAAAGTATGAAAAAATTTATTTATGATAGTTGGAATGGCATAATGGACCATAAAGGAAACCCTTTAAGGCATATTCCAGATCTATCAGTAAGGCACTTAATATTACAATTACTTGCTTGGATGTGGTGCATAGTCTTTTCTTTTTATCTAGGTAGTATATTGTTTTTTGGTATTAGTGCTATTGCCCACATGTTGTTAATTGCAGCCATTGTAGTTACAATTGGCACCTTTAAATATGCCG
>MDSV01166470.1_pt1 | contig 10828 bp, 6 predicted proteins | sample 810851 | NCBI WGS metagenome assembly MDSV01 (sample SAMN05326640, study PRJNA326480) | marine metagenome | isolation source: seawater | place: Atlantic Ocean: North East | collected 2012 | reverse complement strand
GTTTGGAGAGATGGCAGAGTGGCCGAATGCGGTAGTCTTGAAAACTATTGAGCCGAAAGGTTCCGGGGGTTCGAATCCCTCTCTCTCCGCCACTTCAAGACGAAGTCGCCGAAGTGGCAGCAAGAGAGCTTAGATGAGAACCACTGGGTTCGACGGAGCGTAGCGAAGATGGGGCATCCGCAGGATGATTGCGCGGCGATTTTGCGAGCAAAACCAATCCCTCTCTCTCCGCCACTCCAAGACGAAGTCGCCGAAGTGGCAGCAAGAGTTAGGGGATGCACTTTTACTTCTAGTAAAACAAATTTCGATCTAAACTGCGGTATTGGATCGCTTCGAGGAGATGGCCAGTCTCAATTTGTTCGGTTCTAGCGAGATCGGCGATGGATATGTTGCTCATGCCGAGAACGGCTGCACACAGGAGGAGTATTCGTTGAGGATTAGGCATGATAGGGTTAGATGAGTTCAGCGAGGTATCAGCGAGGCAGTGGAGATACGGTGAGCGACCACTGGTACACTCTGTCCGCTTTGATTCTGTAAGGCTCGTTCACGGGCAGTTTCCACGAGTTGTCTCCGCCAACGCCCATCTGAAGGTGATCGAGGTTTACGGTGATTAAGTCGCGTGTTGGCAGTTCATAGTCGTAAGTAGCCTGCGAAAGGTCATTCATAGAATACGGCCAGGCACTTATCGACAGGGGCACTCCAGTTGCTCCCTCGAAGCGTAGGCCTGCGCCAGTTTCATCGGCCAGTGTCAGCCAGCGCACATCACAGCGATTGGCGTTTTCCTGGGGCCTTACATAGGGGGTCACCCAGTCTCCGACGGTTGAAGAGTAAACGCCAATTGCAGCTGAGGTCTTACGGTCCCAGTAGTTTTCATGAGGGCCACGCCCATACCAGTTTACGCGATCAAATTCTCCGGGCATGTTTAATTGCATGCCAATACGTGGAATGTCGGGAACTGGATTGCCGTCATTGGTTTTCGGCGCGATTCGCAATTCAAAGTCGGCTTGTACGACGCCACCCTTGGCGATGATCTGTTTCACCCTAACCCTGGCATTCAGCTCAGGGATTTCAGTAAGCACATCAATCAGCACACGGCCTGCGGAGTCCTTGCCTGTCTTGAATTGTTCAACCAAAACATTCTCTCCGGCTATTTTCCACGCATCCAACCTCTCCCGAACAATCCAGCCGGTATCATTGTCTGTCGGAGTCCGCCAGAAATTCCACTGCATGGGCTGCTTCATATACTCTCGTCCTGCGACTGTGTAGGATGCGAGCAATCCAGTATCGCGTGCGATTTCTATAACAAAATCGCCATCCGTAACGATTATATAATCTTCAATGTCTTCTACTGCCAGTTGTCCGCCTAGCAAAGGAGCGGATGTGTCCTGCTGAACTGATAAGGGAAACTGCTCCCAAGCCACGGTATGACCCTTAGGCGCCCATATCGCTGCTTCACGAAGTGCTAGTTTGAACGTAAGCATGACTTCTTCGCCCGCATCAATTAAGGGCTTCGTGCTTTCGAGTAGCGTGCTGACATTGACGGTCGCGGAATCACCCAATTCAAGCTCCGGAGGGCAAGGGAGTATCCCGGATGCGCTCTGTAAACCATTGCCATGCACTTCGTAAATCAAATCGAGATTATACAAACCATGCCATCGACCGAGATTGGTGAGCACAAGTTCGCCATTCTTGAGCTGCGATCCATCAAACCTCACAGGCTGGTACACCTTTAGAACTTCGTAGTAATGAGGATGCACCTTGCGATCCGCGCCAATAATACCGTTAATGCAAAAGTTTTTATTCGTTGGCTCGTCTCCGAAATAACCGCCATAGACGAATCCCATGGACGGATCCTTACGGTCACGGTAGAGTGCCTGATCCACCCAATCCCAAATGAATCCACCCGCAAGCATCGGCTCAGCGTGTACCAAGTCCCAGTAATCCTGCAAGTTTCCAATGCTGTTGCCCATCGCGTGGGCATACTCGTTCATGATAAAAGGGCGTCCAGAGGGATAGGGTCCATGTTGATGCTCGTGAGATACTTGTTCCCACTCGCCCTTTCGCGTTGCCTTGCCTTCAAGGTGCTGCCTGAGCCAGGCAATCGTGGGGTAGGTCTGGCTGTCTACGTCGGCTGCCAGATTCATGTCCGCATACTGAATAATACGCCCTTCGGGATCCAGTTCATGACAGGCCTTACGCATGGCCATGAATGACTCGCCAAAACCAGCCTCATTGCCCAGTGACCACATGACGACACTGGGGTGTTGCCGATCTCGCACCACCATGCGCTGCATGCGTTCCACCACTGCCACGGTCCAATCAGGATGATCTCCGGGCAATTCGCGCTTGTGATAGCTCAGTCCATGCGACTCGACGTTCGCCTCGTCGAGAACCAGCAGGCCATATTTGTCACACAACTCATACCAACGCGGATCACAGGGATAGTGGGCGTTGCGCACAAAGTTTATGTTCGCCTGCTTCATCAGTTCAATGTCTCGGCGCATCATTTGCTCGTCCAAGACATAACCGGTTTGTGGAAAAAACTCGTGCCGGTTTGCACCGCGTATTTTCAGAGGCTCGCCGTTGAAACGCAGTTCCTTCCCAACAACCTCAAGTTTTCGGAATGCGACTGGCAGGCGAAACACCTGTAGAGCCTTTTTCCCTGACTTAACCGTGACCTCCGCCGTGTAATGCCGGGGCTTTTCTGGTGTCCACTGGACTACATTGTCTAGGGCTAACGCGCTTCCAGTAGCCACGACTTTTCCCATGGGGTCATAAACCACCGTCTCAATTTTCGGTGCGGCGCCGGGCATGGGTGTTGTATGGATTTCAATCGTTCCCGAACCCTTTGCCAGGTCCAACTCCGGATGCGCATAGACGTCCCACAAGCCGTCTTCCGGCATCGCGCAAAGAAGCACGTCACGGAAAATTCCGCTCAAGCGCCAGAAATCCTGGTCCTCCAGATAAGAACCGTCGCTGAACTTGTAAACCTCAACCGCCAGGCGGTTTGTACCCGGCATTAACACATCTGTGATATCAAATTCTGCTGGTAATCGCGATCCCTGCGAGTAGCCCACCTGCCTTCCGTTTACCCATACGAAAATGGCGGAACGCACACCGCCAAAATGCACGATGGTCCGCATCCCCTGCCACTCGGCAGGCACCTCAAAGTCACGCACATAGGAGCCGACCGGATTGCGCTCCTTGAACGCGGTATAGGCAGGATCAGGCTCGCCCATGACCTGAGGCGGATCAACCTTGAAGGGGTAGCCATAGTTTAAATAGAGCGGTGTGCCGTGCCCCTCGCGTTCCCAAGTCGAAGGCACCGGAATAGTCCCCCAATCCGACACATCATAATCCTTCTCATAAAACGCTTTCGGCCGCTCCTTCGGCTCGGCGCACCAGTGAAAGTTCCAGATCCCGTTCAGGGAGCGTATCCACGGGCCTTTGCCATAGGATGAGGTTGTGGCGCTCTGACTGTCGGGTTGCGCCCAATGATTGCCGCGCGGCGGCAGCTTGTTGACCTGAGTGATCCACGCATCCTCGATCTCTCGTGGCACATCGGTTGCGGCATGTGCAAGCGGCGCCAACAAGGTGGCCGCCAGAAAGATGCTTGGCAGGAATCGGTCAAAGAGGGGTTTCCGCGTCTGGAATGTTCCGAGAGCCTGTGTTTCCATTTATACGACTTCGCTCGGTCTCAGAAGCTATAGTTAGGATACACCCAAACTATGCTAGGGGGAGAAAAAAAGTGGTGCGCCCCAAAAAGGGCGCACCACTTTGCATAAGGCGCATGAAAGATTTATGCTTTACCCTGACGACGGTGCAGCAGCACTACCCCTAATGACAGGGCGCCAAACAGGAGCGCGTAGGCCGACGGCTCCGGTATCGCGTTGGGTGTCACCGAGCCCCAGGTTGTCCCAATGCGTAATTCGTCAAAATTAATCGCTCCGGAAGTATTTTTACTGGAAAGTAACAGGTTGGTCGGGATGCTAGCTTCGAAGCCTGCATTTACTACCGTATTAGCATTCTCCGAGCTAAGTATTGGATCCCAGTATAGTTCCACGTTGTGACCCTCGCCGCCAGAGTTCACATTTAGCTTCATCACCGCTAGGTGTGTGTCCGTATCGACGCTGGCAATGATTCGGCTGCCAGGGCTGCTGCCGCCCTTCAAACTGAACGAACTAGCTTCATGGTTTATGCGAATCGCCGGCTCGCGCCAGTCCGCATCATCATTACCCAAAACTATGCGAGCTTGTTTAGCGACGTCGGTAACTTGAAACAAAAAGCTTATGTAGTAGGTGTTGTCAGTGCTGAAATCAATGACACTAGAGTCGAAACTGCGATAAGACTTTCCTTGGCTCGCGCGGTAAATCGAGTTGCCTGCTGTACTCAATGAGGATCCGTTTGCGTCAGTATAACTCAATGAGGCTGCGGGTGTGGTTCCCATTCTGAACGTGCCGCCTGAGTCTTGCCAAGATCCAGAGAATCCCGCAACCACTGGATTTTGACCGCTTGTGAGACGGTAGTTGCCATCTACTACAGAAGTATAATCGCCGGAGGCTTGGTTCGTGCCTGCAGTAAAGCTATCATACGATAAAATTTCCGCATTTAGGTTTATGAGAGAAACTAAAAAAAGTGCGAGGAGCAGGAAGTTTTTAGGAGTAGGATATTTCATAGTGTCTGTAGGTTAGCTATCGAATCTTGGGGAGAACATCACGAGTAAATTTGAAAAAGGAACAGCCTGCATAATGTTGCAAGATTTTTTTTAAAAAAATACTGCAACATTCATTTTACTGCTGACCTTCACTGGCCTCTCATACCTGGTTTCCTTTCTTTTGTGTTAGGGCTATGGCCTTCGCTACACGCTATGAATAGGAGTCTCGGTGCTTTCCGGCGCGATCCGAGAATCTGTGCTGTCCGGGTGGGGACTGGCTATCCTTTGCGCAAACTGCCTTGCGACCGGATTGTGCTCAATGCAGTCGGGCAAGGTGATTTGGCATACACGCCATACGCCTTTGCCGTCCGCAATTTCAGCGACTGCTGGGTGGTAATCCCAGGGCTTGGTCCATCCGCCGTCACCGGTGAGGAGGATGGGCGTCCAGTCCTCCGCATCTACCACCGTGGCCAGGATCGGTGCCACCCGGCCCAGCGATTGATGATACCAGAAACGGAAATCATTCGGCTCGAAGCCCTCGACGAGCGGGTGTCCGGTTGCGCGGGAGACAAAGTGCCGCGGGCCCATGCCGGCTTCGCGAATAGTGATGGATGCGGAGCCGAGCTGGTAGTGACCGGGGGGCAGTTCCAGTAATACTGCCGTGGCACCGGCCTGTACGGCTTCGCTTACAGCGGGCAGATTTTCCCTCAAGGCGTTGGCATCCTTGATCAGGATAACCGATGCGGCTTGATGGCTGACCGGTTTAATTCCCAGATGATTCAGGAAGTTCAGAACTGCGTTATCCGCACCCGGGCACCATGCTTCTGCCAGTGTGGTGCAAGGCTGTGGAAACACTTCAAAAGACTGCTCATGGTCATGAATAACTTCCCCCTCAAGACCGACCAGAGACAGGCCAACTCTAAGTTGGCTCCGGCTTTCGACCTCGGGAATATCCAGGCTTAACAAGCCTTGGCAAGCTGGAGCACACGCGGGGGCCGAAGCAGGACTGCGCCCCGATGCGATGAGTTTGCCCTCCATGTGGACATCATACTCCAGGCTGAGGTCGTGGATTGGCTCGGGGCGATCATTGCAGACCCAAGCTTCCACGGGGATCGTTTCACCAGAGAAAACCTGGATACGGTCAGACCGCAGAGATACCGCGAGTGGTGTCAGCGCATCGCGGTAGGTGAACCAGGCTTTTTTGGGCGTGCAGTACACGTCCATGATGGACTTCATCCAGCCTGCTGGCCAGGCGTCGATAAACAGGTGAATCGCGAAGCTGTTCATGCCGGCCAAGCGCCTGAAGGCGCGTGTCATGGTGCCGATCACCCAATCCTGAAAGTCCTGACTTGCCTCAATCCACCCACTGGCGGTCTTTGGCGAGTCGTACCATAGGAAGTGAAACTTGTAACTTTGCGCCATGGCGATAATCGAGGGGCTCCAAGGCGCGTCCATTGAGGCGGGCTTCCAGCTATCCGGATACTCCGTTTGCATCACCTCGTAGGAGTCCAGGCCTTCCGCACCGAATTCGCCACAACCGAAGTGCCACCCAGGCTTGATCGGCAGCCAGTGCCCCTGGTGCAGTGCGCCAAGGTCGATGCCATGTCCAATATACCAACCGCAATAGACATGGTAATCAGGGATGCTCGCTGGAGCAGGCGGATCGTAATCCCCGTCCACGTACTTGATCACGCGATCCGGATTGTGGTAATTCACAGTGCGTGCGCACACATCGAAGAGGCTTTCCATCTCATCCCGGTTAATAAAGCGGTGCGGTTTGCTCGCGGCGGCAGGACGAGGCTCGTTGATGAAGGAAACGACGATGTTGCTACAGTGCCCACGAACATGGCGCTCCATACAGCCAGCCTGCCGGGCAACCTCCGAAAACTGGCTGCGGCGGATGCTGGAGAACATGGGCAGATCTGTTTGCACCATCATGCCCAAGCGGTCGCAATGGTCATAAAATTCCTGATGCACCGGGCGCTGCGTCATACGCAGAAAGTTCATATGGGTGAGTTTCGCTAGCAGGATCTGGTCACGCAGCCCATCGAAGTCGCCCTTCATGATGCAGCGTTCAAAGTTGCCCATAGTGTTGGCTCCCCTCAGTCGAATTTCATTACCGTTAAGATAAAATTTGCCCTTGGGGACGGAGGTTTCATCCTGCGTAAACGAGCGCATGCCAAACTGCACCTTGTCGGCGTCCAGCAGGCAATCTGAATGATCTAAAAGGCGGACCTGAAGTTGGTAAAGCCAGGGCGTATCCGGGCTCCAGACACGCCTTTCTGGGATCGGCAGGCGCAGGCGCAGGTAGTTGCGCCCATTACCCATCAGACAGGGAGATTCTTCGTCAAATCCATGTACAAGATCGCCGAAGCCACGCACGAATTCGGCCGTGCCTCGGTAAAGATGATCCTGATGGACGACCGCTTCAAAGTTTTGGCCGTAGATAGATATGTTAAGAGTGACTTCTTCTTCAAGATCAGCGCTGCAACTGTCGATCTCCGCGTGGATTTCAATTTCGGAAGTCTCGAGCAATGGGCGCACCCAGAGGTCGTCAATAGCTAGGCGGGCGCGACCTTCCAGACGGACAAAGTTCCAGATGCCCATCGCTGCGGGGCAGTGGTGCCAGCCGAGGTTTGGCTCGTCGTAGCCAAGGCCTGTGGCGGCATAAATCTTATCCCCGTCGGGCTTGATGCCGCCTGTATTCTCGCCCAGCATGGTGTAATCGTTTTCCACTCGGATAAGCAGGACATTGGTGCCGGGCCGCGCCGCGCCAGCACAGTCCAGGCGAAATTGTTCAAAGAAACCTTCGTGAGTCCCGACACACATGCCATTTAGGTAAACCTGGCAGCGGTAGTCCACCCCACCGAAAGACAGGCTAAGCGCTTCGTGCGTGGAGGCCCAATCGGGCATTTCGAACTCGCAGCGGTAAAGGGTAGAGGCTTTGCCTAGCGGAGGGCCATAGTGGGGCAGGCTGAGGTCTTCCCATTGACCAGCGCCTTTTAACGTCTCCTGGAAGTTCCGACGGTCTTCTTCCGTTTCTACGCGCCACTGGAAGGCTTTAAACTCCAGCTGGTTGCGGGTTTTTGGCAACACCGGGGCATGGTCTTCAAGAAATGGGCTGTGACGTTCACGCAGCTCATCCAGCGCTGTGTGCATTTCACCGCCTGTGGAGATGCGCGCGGCCTTGCGGCGGGCGCAGGGCTGCTTCTCCCAGGGCAGGACGATGTCGGGCACATGTGGCAGGGCTGGCTTCTCTAGAAGTTCGCGCTGCGTGGCCAGTCGTGCGGTGGCAATCTCGGCAAAAAAGTCGGGTTCAGTTTGATTCATGGTGCAATTGACCCGTAATAAAATTTATCTTACTCGGTTTCCGGCACTACCTTACCCTGCTCGCGCAGGCTTCAAGCGAGTCAGGGGGCGTATTCTTGCAACTGGAAAAATCAACAAGTATCGGGCAGGATGAGCTTAGGATCGATGAGAATTATTTCATGTGGTGATTTCGTATTCTCCAGGCGTCGCAGCAATTGCCGAACAACTCGCTGACCGATATAGTCGGCCTGCGTGTCGATAACCGCTGGAGGCGGATAAAGGTGATCCAGATAGGGGCGTTCGTTATTGCAGCTGACAATATGAAGGTCATCTCCAACCTTAAAGCCAGCTTCCGTCATTATGCTATAGAGGACGGGGGTGATGAGATCCGCCACCGAGAAGATACCTATGGGCTTGTTCGCTTCGTTTATTTTGGGCTCTACATGATCAGTAATGAGCGCGCGGTTAGCCTGGTGTATTCTGGAACCGCCCCTCTCAATGCTTTCGTCAAGGATTTCCACGGCTTGGATGCCGTAAGTGCTCAAGGTTGCGCTAAACGCTTTGATACGCTTCCTGTAAATGGGGGTGTCCCCACCGATGGCTATGCAAGCGCGACAATCTTTAGACTGTAGGTATTCAGCGGCAAGGACGCCGGCTCGCTCCGCATTAGGCATTACGCGATCACATGAAAGGTGGTCATGGCTGCCCATGAATACAGCCACCGGATAGTTGCAGATTTCCTCCGGGAGTGGTTCATGGCTGGTATTGAGTATGAGGAAGCCGTCCGCACCCCCTTTGTCCAATATCTTCAACAGGCCTGCCTTGCTCTCGGCGCGTTCAAGTCCGCGACGGAAATCGTAGGCGCTCAAAGCCTCCTCAATCCCGTGAAGGGCGTAGGAGAAAACAGGAGCGTAGTTGGTGATCCAGTAGAGATCATACTTGCCGAACAGGATTACTTTCAATGTATGATGCTTGATCCACGGCCAAGGATCCTTTCGAATGCCCTTGCGTTTTTCAATTGGAACGGGGTTGTAGCCCATTTCAGCGATTACGGCCTCAATCATTTTTCGCTTCTCGGGAGCGACCAGAGGCGAGCGGTTAACGACACGGGAAACGGTACTGACCGCAACACCCGCCCGACCGGCGATGTCGGCCATGGTTACCTGCGGCTTTTTTTCTTTCTCTGAAAGATTCTGAGTTTTCATAGTGATACACGTTGCCTGATGCTATTGGTTGTTGCAATACTGATCATGTTTGCCTTGAGGAGCATATCTGCTTGAATAAAATGAATGTGTCATTCCATTGAAGCGAGGTCTCATCACAGGCAATCAATGTTCAAGAAATTTCAACAACTATCGTAGTCTACCATAAATGAAAGTTGCAAGAAAAAAAATGATTTTTAATTAAATACTTGCAAGAAATACTAGTAACTTGCAACGTTTAACACGCAAAAATATCGCTCCCCCTACTGCATTTCTATTGTACTTTTATGATTTTTTTTTCGAATTCGCAGGGATATATAGTCCCAGATCAACCACGTAAGTGTTCGATGCAGTTGTCATCACTCTCGCCGTGGCAGATACAAGTGGCCATCGGCAGACATAGATCCAAAAAAAAGGAGCGGATTCATGAATCAGGGCTTACGAAGAGCGCAGTAACCAAGGTGCTCCCTAACATTTTACGAAGTTTCTCTACGATCCACAGAATCCATACGAGAATTGGGCGTGTATTCGGGGCCGCCTGCCTCGCGATCGGATTGCAGGCGGAAGCATATTGCATGGATTCGGCCGGAGGGCTGGAGTCCGCCTCGGTCTCCGCCGATGCTCCTATTAGAGAATCCGAGAATGAGACGAAAGTTCTGATGCAGAACAAGTATCTGGAGCAGATCACGCCCGTGGAGTATGCCCGATGGGTGGCCTATGTTAAGTCGCGGCCAGCCGAGGAGCGGGTATGGCTCAGGACGCTCGAAGACCAGTTGGGCTCCTTCTATGGCCCCAGATACATGAAAGGCCTTATTAATATGAGTCCCAAAATAACGCCGGAGACGGACGCTTGGGCTTATGTGAAGGACGATCCCGCACTGCCACGAGTACTCATCATTGGCGATTCGATTTCCCGCAGCTACACCGCTCCGGTGCGTATGGCGCTCGCGGGCAAAGCGAATGTCCACCGCGCTCCCGCAAACTGCGGGCATACAGGAAAGTTCTTTGAGCACGGGGAGGTCTGGCTCATGCAGAATGGCAGCAATCAATGGGACATCATCACCGTCAATTTCGGCATCCATGATCACGGTAAGAAACCCGAGACCTATGCGGCCAACCTCAGGAAGATCATTGACCGCTTACGCGAAACCGGGGCGAAGGTTTTCTGGGTCAGGACAACTCCGTGGGGGAAGAAGGAAGACCCGGCAGACCTGGACTTAAGCCCCTCGGTCAACGCCACCGCGGACGCCTTTATTCAAGAAGATGAATTGGAAGCTATTGATTTACATAGTGTTGTGAAAATCCGTAGGGCTGATTTGCAATACGGAGACCATTGCCACTTTAAGGATAGCGGCACCCTCTTGATGGGCCAGGCGGTATCCGAAGCTATTGAACCCTATCTCAGTCGAGCTCAAGAATGACTTTGAACCCATTATCAGTATCAATGAATGTCTTATCCCGATGTCTGAAGTGCTTGGATGCTGCACGAATCAGCGCTTCGTCATTGCGCCCCGTAACCTGCATCGTTACGGGCGTCTCCTTTAGGGAAAAGATTATGTGTAAAATAACCGGTATTAGAATTAGGCATTCAACTACTGTGGATTACTTGTGCCTAATCCATACGATCCAAGCTTAGCGGATGCTATTGCCTTAGTGGTGTCTG
>MDSV01160957.1_pt1 | contig 10829 bp, 12 predicted proteins | sample 810851 | NCBI WGS metagenome assembly MDSV01 (sample SAMN05326640, study PRJNA326480) | marine metagenome | isolation source: seawater | place: Atlantic Ocean: North East | collected 2012 | reverse complement strand
ATCCAGCCCTTCCGGCATCGACTCCCGCAGCTGATCGGCCACCAGGGGGCGAAACCCTGTGGGGGTGAGCTGCAGGCGGTCCACCGGGTCCAGTGAGCGTTGGGTGGCTGGATCAAATTCCCGCAGCTTGTCCAGCTCCTCTCCGAAGAACTCCAGCCGCACCGGCAGTTCGCTGCTAACTGGATAGATGTCAACGATGTCGCCGCGTCGGCTCCAGGTTCCTTCCTGATCGATGGTGGATACCCGTTCGTAACCGAGTCGAGCCAAGGTGTCGGCCAGGTCGTCTAAGTCGAACTCGTCACCCTTTTTCAGGGTGCGACAGGTGGCCTCGAGTGCCTGCCGCGGTGGCAGATGGGGTTGAAGACAGCGTTCGGTGGCCACGATGGCTTTCCCCGCTGGATCGTCGGTTCCAATCAGGTCACTCAGCACCTGAAGCTGTCCCCAGATGATTTCACTGGTGGGATCGAACGGTTCGTAGGGCGATCCCTCGCTGGTTGGGTAGAGACTCGCGCTGCTCCACCCCATCAATTCCAGAAGCGCTGTCCAGCGACCGGCTTCCTCCAGGGTCGGCACCACCACCAGCAATGGCCTTCCTTCTTTTTGTGCCAGGGCGCTCGCCACGAGAGCACGACTGATCCGACCGGCCCCCCGCAACAACAGCCGTGCATCACGTTCGGTGCGCTGCAGCAGTTCGCCAGTGAGCGCTGCTGAGCGCAGCTGTGTCACCAGGGAACGCAGGGGCATGGCGGGACGGAATCGGCAAACGCTGATCTTCGCAATAGGGTGCGACCAATCGCGTCAGCACCATGCCGCGCTACCGCTGTCCATCTTGTTGCTGTGGGCCGGCCGTGGTGTTGAAGCCACCAAGGGGCGCGCTGCCGGTTTGTTTCCGTTGCGGCGAGCTCATGGAAAAGCAGCCACTCGTCCGTCCTTTCCCGTTGGTGGTGCTTGTTGCTGTGGGCAGTGTTTTGGTGATGTCGTCCATTCCCTTGATGCAGGGCCCGACTCCACCTCGACCGATCAATCCAGAGCGAAGCGCATGATTTAAGACGTTCAAATGATTAGTGATTGAAAATCACTTTTGTTTTGTGTGCTTCGTCGAAATAAACATCTCTAAAACTTTTTTATGTCTAACGTTGAAGGGCAGTCAGTCCTTGGCATACGGCATGCAGAGGATCGAATATCCATGCAATGCTTTGATGCCGTCAGCAAGCTGTTCGTGAGCAATGTTTGTACTAGAACCTAACGAAAGTTGTCGTTGCGAAAAATGGAGACTCTTAAGGTCGGACCGTCGCTGGCTATTGGTTCACTTCCAGCTGGAATCAACTCTGTTGCCCATTGATAAATATCTGCATCAGGATTGAACCCTCGGAAGACAACGTTGGCTTGCTGGCCTGGTTGAATCGCTGGATCAAAGCGAATACTCAGCTCGTCGTCAGTTTGTGACATTGTTGCCTCACCAAGCCCGGGTTCGCCACGACGACGAAGGCTGTATTCACCGAGATACACCTCTGGATTCTTGGGTCCCCATGTCCATTGGTCGAGACTGGTCAGCTGAGACAGCACCAAACGCTCCAACTCGGCCCCAGCATCCTCTGGAACGCGGACACTGATGGTGGTTCGATTGCGTTGACCTTCCGTTGAGGAGGGATTGTGGATGCTCACCTTTGTTGGTGGTCTGCGGAAAAAGGTCTGTGCCAATGCAGGCCCACTGTTCATCAGCAGGACAAGTCCGGACAACAGCCAAGAGGTGAACCAGGTCACGTGGTGGTTTGTTCGATCGTTCAAGGCTAGAAGCAACTCAGGATGGGTTCCAGTGCCGATTGCCGCTAGCTCATCTCATCTCATCTCATCTCTTCGAAAGGAACTGCTGCATCAAGACTTGGCTATGGCCTGCTCCTCCAGCAGCATGTTGAATTGCAGGAGCTGTTCGTCGGTAAGTTGCTGACGGCTGCTGGCCTGCAGATGCTCCTGCAGAAAGCCTCGAGCCTGCTCTGCCTTCCAGCCCAGCTGTTTGAGCATTTGATCGCCCTGTGTGATCAGATCACTGCGGCGAATCGGAATGTGGGCTTGATCCGGCTGCTCCTGGGGCTGCAATTGCCGTAGCTGGCGCAGGTAGGCCACCAGATCGGCATAGCGGGTCAACCGATGGCGACTGGCATGGCCGAAGGCCCGTTCGAGGTAAACCCGTTCCTGATCTCGCCCCCAGCTAATGCGCTTCAGCTCCAGATCGATGGCGGTGAGTTCTTCACTCCAGTCCTCCGGATCTGTCGGTGTTTCTGATGGTGGATCCGATGGGGGAGCGATCAGTTGCGGTGTCTCTGCTGCAGGCGGCTGATCCACCGCGACCGGCTTCGCCATTGCCCTCGGTTGTTTGATCGGTGCCGGTTGAGAACGGGATTCCGCCACCCGAGTCTGAGGAGGCGTTGGCTCTGGCTTTGGTTCGGGGGCGACCTGCGGCTTGGCATCAACCCCCGCAAGCTTCTCTTGCAAGCGCCGCCGGGCGCGCTCTTCTGCGTCTTCCGCATTGGCAGCTTCGCCCAGGCAGCTGGCGATGCAGCGCTCACCATTCCAGGCCTCGACGCGCACGATGCAGCGCAGGGTGTCGACGTGACACAACTCGGCTCGTACCTGCATCCGTCTGGAACCTTTGCGCTCTTTCTAGGCTGCCGCCATGGACATCACGGCGCTTCCCTCTCTCACCGACGTTTTTGAGGGCGCAGATCAATGGGGCGAGGTACTGGCTTTACTGCCTGTTCTTGTGATGTTGGAGCTCATTCTCTCCGCTGATAATGCCGTCGCACTTGCGGCGATTGCCCGTTCCAGCCGCAGTCCTGAACAGGAGCGTTTGGCCCTGAACATCGGCATCGGCCTGGCGATGCTGCTGCGGGTTGGCCTGATCGCTCTGGCTCAGTGGGTGTTGCAGAGCGCATGGGTTCAGCTTCTCGCTGCCGCCTATCTGTTCTGGCTGTTCATCAATCACCTGCGTCAGTCCTCTCAGGACAACGCCGATGACGCGGCTGCGACGGTTGTGTCGACCCAGGCCAGGAGCCTGATGCAGACCGTTCTGCTGCTTGGTTTCACTGATCTGGCCTTCTCGATTGACAGCGTTGCGGCGGCAGTTGCGGTGAGTGACCAGCTCCTGTTGATCAGCACGGGGGCCGTGATCGGAATCATTGCCTTGCGCTTCACGTCCGGGCTGTTCATCCGCTGGCTGGACGAGTACGCACGGCTCGAGACGGCCGGGTTTCTGTCCGTTGCTTTTGTGGCCCTGCGTTTGCTGGTCCACGTTCTGATTCCACAGTTCAATCAACCGGATTGGTTGACCATGCTGGTGGTGTTCTTGTTGTTCGCCTGGGGCTTTTCCGTCCGTTCGCCGATGGAGGCCGATCATGCTGGTTGAGCTGCGTCAGGCCGGTAGCGAAGCGCTGCTGGATCGACTGGACCTGGAGAACGCGCCCCAACCAGGGCGCTGGCTGGAAACGGAGGAGCAAAGTTTTCTGGTGTTGCAGCGACGTCATCGCTACACCTTGCGGAATGGCCGTTATGAAATTTCGTCGGTTGCCTTATTGGTCAAACCCCAGATCAGGCCCGCCGATGCCCAGCGTTGGCGGCATGGCTGGGTGATTGGCGACCCCGACTGCCGCTTCAACGCCCGTAGTCCTTTGCTCCGTTGTGCTGTTTGGCCGGAAGGGCCCTGCGACAACTGCACCCATCGGGAGTTGCGATGACCCAGGACGGCTGGATTCGCACCACTTTGGTGTGCGGGCATGGCGTGGCCTCTGGCAGAAGCGCAACGTCCCCCTATCCGGAGGGAACCATTGCCATGCAGCGACCGTTGTTTGCCCAGCTTGGGCTGGATCTCTCTGACTGCTGGCCTGGAACGTTGAATCTCAGCGTTGCGCCACTGGAAGTGCAACTTCGCGATCCCGACCACACGTTTCCCCATCTCCACTGGACAGACCTGCACCCACCGGAAACCTTCTCTTTCTGGCGCATCACCGTCCAATCAGCTGCTGATGACGAGGTTCCAGCCTGGATCTATTACCCCCATCCGGAAACGAAGGAGCGACACCAGCAGCCCCGATCCGTGGTGGAGGTGCTGGCACCAAGGCTGAACTCGGCTTGGCCTGGTACCGAGCTGCTGCTTTGCGACTCCATGCAGCGCATAGATTGCGTCGATGGTCTGCGGCTGCGGGCTCAGTTGCTTGAGTTTTTGAAATTCCGCGTGCTCGCCGCCCAGGATGGATTTTTCGTGGAGTCCAGCGTTGAGGAACGCCGGGCCTGGCTTGCTCAACACCATCCCCAGGCGCTGGAGTTGAACGATGCTTCCCTGCAGATGGTGTGGGACCGAGCCCACGTGCTCTACACCGAGTCGTGAGGGCCAACGCCACACAAAGGCCAGCCTTCTTAATATTTGTTTATTCGAACGGGTTCTGCTGATGGCGCCTGAAGATGCTTTCCAGCGCGAGGTCTTCCGCCGCGAGCTGGATGATGAAGCCGATGCATCGCGTCTGCGGGCGCTTGCGCTGGAGCTTTACGACCTGTGGCAGCGCCAGCGCTCGGTGACGAATCAGCTGGTTCTGCAGGACATCCGTCAGTCCTGATCTGGCTCAGTTATCTCCAAGGGACTGCTGTTCGGCGGCAGCCATTTGTTGAACGAGGGCCTGGCCACGGCTTCGGGACTTGCCCTCCAGTTGCGCCTCTCTGATTAATAGCGGGCAGCCGGAACTGCTCACCACAAGACCCAGGTCCTGAATGCAGGCCAAAACGGTGCCACCGGCATGACCTCCAGTGGGCCACTGACCGACGAGCTCCTGAGCCTCTGGGCTGAGTTGATCCTTCAGACGATCGATGAGGGGTTCTGTCTGCGTCAGCTTCAGACGTTTGCCGTTCCAGCTGGTCTGTGCGCCGGGATAGAGCCCCATGACCTGGCGGTGGATGGCCAGGGCGGAGTTGCTCCAATCGATCTGGTAATCCTGTTTGCAGAGCATTCGGGCATAACAGCTGGCTTCGGCCTGGTGCTGCACGCCGAGCCGATGCAACCGTTCATCGGTTGGACCCGCACCCACTGCTTCGATCAGCGGCATCGCCTCCACCATCAGCTCCGCCGTTAGGCCACTGAGTTTTTCCGCCAGTGCATGGGCATTGTCCTGAAGCCCGATGCTCAATCGGCGTTCCAGCAGCACCGGACCAGTGTCCAGGCCTTCCTCCATGGCCATCACGCCGACGCCGGTTTCCGCATCACCGTCGAGGATCGACCATTGAATTGGGGCCGCCCCGCGCCAGCGCGGCAACAACGAACCGTGACCGTTCCAACACCCCAGTGGCGGTTGTTCCAACACCTCGAGCGGCAGGATCTGGCCGAAGGCCACCACCACAGATGCATCAGCTTTGAGGGCTGCCAACTGCGCCTGGCAGTCAGAATCTTTCTTGATCCGTTCTGGCGTGAACACCGGCAGGTTGAGGTTCAGGGCCTCTTGTTTCACGGCCGAAGCCACAAGCTGTTGCCCCCGCCCTCGGCGGCGATCCGGCTGACTCACCACCCCAACGATCGTGTGCCCGGCCTGATGAAGCCGTCTCAGGGTGGGCACGGCATAGGCCGGTGTACCCCAGTAGAGGATGCGCAAGGTCAGGCTTCCCCAGTGATGGAGAGGCCCTCCACCCAGACGTGGGGCGCCACACCACGATGGGTGACCTCCTGTATTGGTTCCAGGTGAAGAATCGATGTCAACAGGCTGCGGATGTCTCCGGCAACTGTTGCTGCCTCCACCGAGATCCTTTCCCCGCCTTTCACCAGCCATCCATCGAAGGGGAGCGAAAACGATCCCTGGGTGGCTTTGACCCCGGCATGAAGGGCGGAAAGATCTTCGATCAGCACAAAGGTGTCGGCTTCACGGGTGTGATCCAGCTCTTGGCCGCTGGTTTGCCCCGGGGTGGTGCCAACGACGAACCAATCGGGACCGACGGAGACCTTGGCTCCAAGGCCGGCATGGCCGGTGGGCTTCACCCCGAAGGCTCTGGCCGTGGCCTCTGAATGCAGGAAATTACGAAGACAACCGGACTCGATCAACGACAATCTTTGAGTGGGTGTGCCCTCGCCATCGAAGGGAGAGGCGCTGATGTGATCCGGGTGCAAGCCATCGTCCTCAAGCGATAGGAACGGGACTGCCAGGGTCTGACCAAGGCTTTCGCGGGTGCTGAGGCTGACTCCATCGAGGACGGCCCTCGCACTGAACATGCTGCTGAAGGCACCGATCAGGGAGAGGAAGGCTTCCGGTGTGAAACACACGCGATAACTGCCGGTTTCGATCGGCTGATAGGCCAAATGACTGACGGTTCGTTCAACCGCTTCATCAATGCATCCCTGGATGTCCAGGTCGCTGCTGCCGAGGGCCATGCGGATGGCACCGGAACTGCGGGGCTTGCGGCCGCTCTCCTCAGCCCGGGCATAGAGATACAGGCTGGCCTGGGTGCGCTCCATCGTGCGGATGGCACCATCGCTGTTGAGATAGAGGTTGGTGGACAGCGACTCGGCAAGACCGTTGTAAGGAACGGTTTGGATGGCTGGATGACGGCTGAGCAGCTCCGCTTCCGCTGCACGCAAATCCTTGAGCAACGGCAGGATGCCCTGACGTGGCATCAGGGGACGATCCAGTTGCGGCAATGGATCCGTTGCCATCGGTGAAAACTGCGGCACATCATCGGGATTGCCGAATGCACTGGCCTGTTGGGCCCCTTCCAAGGCACGGGCCAGCCCGGAGTCCGTCAAATCAGTGGTGCTGGTGATGCCCACCAGGCCATCACTGTTCCAGACTCGCACCGTGATCGAGCTGCGCTGAGCGGCCTTCAACTGTTTGGCTTCGCCGCGGTCCACCTGGACTGAGCAGTCATCGCTGCAGGCGGCTCCAAGATCCCACTGACGGATACCAGCGGACGTTGCCAGCGTCTGAACTCGATTTCTAAGCTTGCCCGCATCGAGGGTGTTGTTGGTCATGGTCAGCGACCTCCCACCGTGATCGAATCCACCTTGATGTGGGGTTGCCCGACGGTGACGAAAATGCTGCCGCTGACGGAGCCGCAGTAACCGGCGGCAAGATCCAGATCATCGGCACACATCGAAATCCGAGGCATCACGTCCTTGGCATCACCAATCAGCGTTGCTCCCTTCACCGGGCGGGTGAGATTTCCGTTTTCGATCAGGTAGCCCTCCTCCACAGAGAAGTTGAACTGACCGGTGGGACCCACACTGCCGCCACCCATCGACTTGCAGTAGAGGCCCCGTTCCACAGAGGCGATCAGGTCGTTGGGTTTGTGCGGCCCTGCATCGATGTAAGTGTTCCGCATCCGGCTGGCGGCGGCGAAGGCATGGCTCTGACGACGACCGCTGCCCGTGCGCTGATGACCTGTGCGCAGTTCACCGGCGCGATCACTGATGAAACGCTGCAGAACGCCGTCCTTGATCAGCACTGTGCGCTGGGGCTCCATACCCTCGTCGTCCATGGATAGCGACCCGAAGGCACCACTGCTCAAACCTTCATCAATGGCCGTGACGGCTGGATGGGCAATCAGCTCACCCACTTGCTCCGCAAAGGGTGTCGTGCCCCGTTCGATCTGGGTGGTTTCCAGCAGATGTCCGCAGGCTTCGTGGAAGATCACACCACCGAAACGGTTGGCCAGTACCACGGGCATCTGTCCAGCTTCCACGTAGTCGGCGCGGAGCATGGTGCCGGCGCTCTCGCAGACTTCAGCAGCGCTGGTTTCCACGTTCCAGGTAAAGAGATCATCGGGGCGATCAGTGCTGCCGTAGCGACGACCCACGCTGGAGCGATGGTCACCATCTGCCGCCAACACGGATAGACCCGTCGACTGGTGCAGACGGATATCACGGGCGAACGTGCCATCGGAGGCAGCCACCAGAACCTCCTGCCAATCCCGTGCGTAGCTGCCGCGACGCACCTGAAGGTGCTGGCCAAGCCGTTCAAGCTGGGATGTTCCCTCCAGCAAGCGGGAACTGGCATCAAGCATCGTCGGGCATTGCTGCAGCCAACTTGTTTTCTCGAGGGCGTAATCCTTGAGTGCTCCGAGGCCTTCAAACGTTGACTTGCCAGCCAAACCGTTGCCTTCCAGGTTGAGCATGGCCAGCGCCTGATCCAACGCCCGGGTCAAGCCGTCAACGCTCAGATCATTGGTGCTGACGAATCCATCCCGTCCGTTGAGAAACACACGGATGCCAGCCCCACGGGCAAAGGTGGGATTGACGCTGGTGATCCGCTCCTGCTCAGCCAGGAGACCGAGGTGATCGGTGTGTTCCAGGAACACTTCCACCAAGTCAGCTCCGGCGCCGCTGCCGCGCTGCAGCAGGGCCTGAAGGGTGGAACTCCAGGCCTGGGAAAAGGATTCAGTCAATGATCAACGCACGGCGGGCTGGAACTTGGCGCTGTCAATCGGAGACATCAAGAACAACTTGGCCATTTCGGCACCATTGCTGATCCAGCGGGGAAGTTTCTTGAAGAGCTTCAGGGGGGCAGGGCTGGAGCTCCGATCGGCAGCCTCGAGAGCTGCGTTGTTCTCAACCAGACGTTCCAGACGTGTCCAGAATTTGGGATTGTTCACATCGAGAACAACAGGGAAGACCCGGGCTGTTGTTTCGTTGGTTTTTTCGATCACCATCTTGTCGTAGGTGCGTGCATCGAGCCCGAGTGCCTCGTAAAACTCCTTGCGGGCCACATCACGCACGTACATGGTGGCGAACACGGCAAGCAGGAAGAAGCGACACCACAGCTTCGCGATCGGACCACGCACCGTGTCGGGCTGAGACTTCATCAGGGCATCAAAGAAGTCGCCGTGACGGTTCTCGTCCTGACACCAATTCTCGAAAAAGTTGAAGATCGGGAAGATTTTGCTCTCGGGATTCTTCTCAAGGTGGCGGTAGATGGCGATGTAGCGCCAGTAGCCGATCTTCTCGGATAGATAGGTGGCGTAGAAGATGAATTTGGGTTGGAAGAAGGTGTAGTCCTTGTTCGCGGTGAGGAAGCCGAGATCCAGCTGCATGCCGAAATCACTCATCGCTTTGTTGAGGAATCCGGCATGGCGGGCTTCATCCCGTGCCATGTGGGCAAAGCATTCAGCCAGCAGGGGGTTTTGCTGCTTGATGCGACGGCTCAGTTCCTTGTAAAGGAGAAAACCAGAGAATTCCGACGTGCAGCTCTGTTCCAGGAATTCAACGAAGACCCGACGGGTCTCGGGGTCAAGTTTGTCTGCAGCACCGTCAAAGTCGTCGTTGCGAACGAAGTGATGGCGGTTGTAATCCTTGCGGAATTCCTCGCAGATGGCCTCCAGTTCTGCCTCATTGGGACGCAGATCCATGGCAGCCATGGCATCAAAGTCCGTGGTGTAAAACCGCGGTGTGAGGATCGTGTCTTTGACAGGATCCTTCGTTGCAACGGCGTTGGCTTCTGCGACGGCGGTTGGAGGGACCATCGGCTCCGATTTCACGTGGACACCAATGTAGGGCTGACAGTGCGGAGTTCGAGCTGATCAGTTACGTCCGAGCCATTTCTGTCCATTCAGCCGTTGCAGCAGTCGTGACACCAGCAGTGGCAGCGACATCCGCTTTTCGTCGATCAGGAACGACTCCAGCAGGGTCGGTTCACTGCCGGCTTCAGCCAGGGCGATCAGCTTGGGGCTGGTGATGTCGGCGCTGCCAAAGCAGAGCCAGAAGCGCCTGCCGCCTGGCAGCTCACCAATCACCATCGGACAGCTTCCCCCGACCACCGGGCGCTCCCCCTCAACGCGCTCCAGACGATCAGCCTGGATGCCGTTGTCCTCGAGCTGCTTGCTCACCGCAGGGATGAACAGGGTGTCGATGAACTCCGGAAAGGGCTTGTCTTCCGGTTTCGGGGGTTTCGGCTTCGGCTTGGGGGCCGCTTTTGTGTCCTCTTGGGCCGCAGCAGAGGCCGTATCGGGAGTGTCGCTCACCGGGTCCTGATTTCTAGGTGAACTGTAGTCAGCGTTGGTCGCGTCTCACCAATCAAGATCCGGATCAAGGCCCCAGCCGTCTGAGCTTGAGGGGGGGTGATCAACCGCTCGCGATGGGGGGGAGGATTCTGATGGGGTGGCTCGTTTTTCGGAGTGCGGTTTCTGAACAATCCTGTAAGGAACGGCCACGGTGGGGGCTGGTTCGCGCACATCCCGTTGGGGCGGTGGTGTGACCACCTCACGCATCTCCGGTTCAGGTCTGGGTCGCTCCAGCGGTTGATGCCGTTGTCGTCGAAGCGGCGGGGTGGTGGGCACCAGCAACAGAACAGAGACAGCGCTGAGTCCAGCTCCTGTCAGCCCGGCTAGGGCTGTCCAGGCGCCGATGGGGAGGGGTGGCGATCGCCAGATCAGCAACTGCAGCCGGGTGTTGCCGGAGCTGTTGAAGGCTGATGCCAGCAGCACTGCCGCCAGCGGAGCCAGGCATGGCACGAGCAACCAGCGCTGGAGGGAGCTCATTTGATCGGTCCAGTCCAGCGCTGCAGGGGAGCCAGATCATCCTCGAATCCATCGAGCAGGCGAATCACGATGAAGTCGACCATCTCCTCGAGGGTTCTGGGTTGGGTGTACCAGGCAGGAATCGGTGCGGCAATGCGTGCGCCGGCTTCCGCCAGCGCCGTGAGATTGCGCAGGTGAATCAGGTTGAAGGGCATCTCACGGGGAGCAATCAGCAGCGGCCGCCCTTCCTTGAGGTGCACGTCAGCGCAGCGTTCGATCAAATCCATCGCAACGCCGGCCTGGATCCGCCCCACGGTTCCCATGCTGCAGGGCACGATCAACATGCCACTGGT
>MDSV01101756.1_pt1 | contig 10830 bp, 15 predicted proteins | sample 810851 | NCBI WGS metagenome assembly MDSV01 (sample SAMN05326640, study PRJNA326480) | marine metagenome | isolation source: seawater | place: Atlantic Ocean: North East | collected 2012 | reverse complement strand
CTCCTCGTCCTCCTCGTCCTCCTCGTCCTCCTCGTCCTCCTCGTCCTCCTCGTCCTCCTCGTCCTCCTCGTCCTCCTCGTCGCCCGTCTCCTCGGCTTCCTCCTCGTCGGCTTCCTCCTCGTCGGTCTCCCCCTCGTCGGAGTCGTCCTCTTCCTCGTCATCCTCATCGTCTTCCTCCTCCTCCTCCTCTTCGTCACCGGGCTGCCACTCGTCGTCGGAGTCGTCGCTGTTCATGTCCTCGAGCGGCACGATCTCGTGCCGGTCGATGTAGCAGAATCCGAGAATCTTCCACGCCTCGCGTTTTCGGCCCTTGACCAGGCGCACAAAGCGGTTGATGGCCTCTTTCGGCGCCTCGTACGTGTGGATCTGGAAGGTGTGAATGTTGTCCTCGTCGGCCTCCAGATACGTCACAAGCGGCTCGAGGCCCTCGTAGCCGTTGATCTCCCCAAACCAGGGCGAGTCCTCCCCGCTCTCGACCTCCACGAGCGTCCCGACTGGTAACGTCAGCTTGCCCTTGTGGACCTTCTTGACATCCTCTTCGGAAGACTCGAGGTCGATCGTGTTCGGTTCCTCGCTAGCCATGTCTCTGCTTCCCGTACGCCACTGCGTTTCTTTTTAAGTCGTCCTATTCCCCAAAAATGCAGCTTCGCCCTACGGGCCGGTAAGCGTTGCTAGAATCGCCAGGACGAGGGCAATGATGGAGCTGCCGATCCCATCGAACGCGGAGATGGTATGCATGCTCAGGGCCGCCATCCATGGTATGTCGTGATCGAGTGCGTAGTTGACAACGGCTTCGTTTGCTGTGAGCGCGAGCGCCGACGTCGCATCGACACTCGCCATCCAGTGGACGCCGGCGCGAACCAGGCTCTGGGCAGCGACAGCAGGAATCGGTAGCATAGAGCGGTCGATCGCACGCACACTCCTTTTAATTCAATTCGACGCTCACTTCGCCGACATTCGCTGTCACAACCTTGGCGATGTTCGCCTGGGCGCCGTGGTTTCCTTGTGTCTTCACCTTCAGAGTCTCGACCATGTCTTTCTCGATCTCGCCAAGGTGCTCCTTGCAATGGTCGAGAACGCCACTCTCGATCGCCCATTTGAAAAAGTTCATCTGTGCCGCCGTCGAAACATACGTCCGTTGCTCCGGGTCGCATTCGAATTTGAGCATGATGCGTTCGCGCCGGCAGAATGGATCGAACGACCTCTTCGAGAACGCCTTCAGGTTCGCCTTGTAGTCGAGGAACATGTTGATGCGCTCTGGGTAGCCGTTGCGGTGGGTGAGCAAAATGACCGTGTGCTTCCGTGACCAGTTTGTTGTCGACCAGTCGAGCAGGCGCAGCGATATATCGGACTCCTGCATGAGGATCGGCTTCAGCTTCTCGAAGTTCTTCGCTTCGTTGAAGAATCGGCGCACCTTCTTCATGATGAGCTCGTGTTTGTTCGCGACTGAGCTGGTCACCAGCGAGTTGTCGTTCTTGATCACGATCTTCGACTTGTTCTGTGTGATGACAATCTGGTTGCAATTTTCGGGGATGGTGGACGGGTCGAGTTCAATGAAGCGAAGGGTGCCCTTCTTTTTCATTCCTGGTTTCTACGCTGGCACCATGCACTCTCTTTAAGCTCTCGGAGCTACGAAAAGCCGTCGCCCGCCGCAGCAAAGTCGACCAGCTCAACGTCCTCCTCCAACTCGGCCCAGCACGAGCACTGGTGGCACACGAAGGCCTCGTCGATGTTGTAGTACGTCGACGTCTGACGCATACAGCCTTCCTCGATCACCAGCAGCTGTTTGTCGCACTCCGAGCACACCAGGATCGTCTCCAATGGCTCCGGTTCCTCGGTCGTCATGCTCATGATCAGCCACCGCAGATCATCAGGCAGTTCGGTCCTCAGGGTGAGGTACGCTAGCAACAAAAACCGCGTATCTCGCATCTGACTTTTTTTTCTAGTCAGGTTTTTAAGTAATGAATCAAATCCAGCGCGCTTTCGTCGCGTACCTAACGATCTTCGCTGGCTTCGCTCTCGTCTACGTTTTATACACCTTTTACATTGGTGACGACTTTGGTCTTCGCAAAGAAGGTGTCGCGGACACCATCGCAAATTGTTCGTACGCCTCCGCCTTCGTCAGCGCTGGCTCGAGCCTCGAAGAACCGGCGCTCTCCTCGCTCGCGCGATCCATCCTCGCGATTCACGTTACCATGGCGACGCTCGCCAAGATTTGGATCGTGTGTGGCGCGCCCGCGTAAGCGCGGGCGCGAGCTTCTGAGTTTAAAAGCTTTCTTGCGAGCGTACGAGCAACCCCATGCCCTCCGAGACTTCCACCCTTTCCACCAAACCCTCGAACGTCGACCGAATCTTTCAGTGGCATGCAAAGCAGGAACTCGACGCGTCGGGTCGCAAGCCAGTGTTCACGGAGCCGCCTCGCAAGTCCAAGTGACATGTCGCGAGACGAGTGGCTGATGGCGAGGCGGGCGACGTTTCAAAATCACGTGGGTGTGTGGAAGGAGGTGATCGTTGTCGTCGAGACGGGCCTTGGTGCTGAGATCAAACACGTCGAGTGTGTCGGTTCTGGAGTGAAGCCTGTGTTTCTTGACGAGCTCTCGTAATTCGTACAAAGTTAAAAAAGGACCCGAAAAATGGACTAACCACCACCTCCTCTCGCTCTGGAATCGACAGCATACTGTTGATGCTGGCGACATTGCTCGCACTCGAGTAGCAGGCTTGTCTTTAAGTCGGCGTAACAGTAAGGCCAGAAAATGACTTAAAGGATGCCATCTGCGGGGTGTCGCCCACTTGTGGAGACATGGCCCCGCGTTCGCGTCCGCCCGCCTACGCGCAGGTCCTCGGTGACAATGGGATCGTCTACGCGAGTTTCACGCATCTGAACGGCCAATGGATGCGCGGTCTCTTCGCCAAACGTGACATCGCCTCGGGTGAAGTCTTGGGTGTATATCGAGGTGTAGTGATATCACCAAAGGCGGTGCAAACATCGACATCGTTGTATTTGATGACTTGTCGCGATCCGACAGACCTCCGGAAGCGTATCACCATCGATGGCGATCCGAACACGACGCCTAGTAATCTTGTCGGCTTCGCAAACTACTCGAAGCACAAATACGCGAACGCGAACTTTGTGGACGCCACGACACGCACGACTGGCAGCAACATTGTCCTCACGGCCAATCAAAACATTCCGAGGGGCACAGAGGTGCGCGTCGACTACGACATGGGCTCTCGCGCGACTCCGTTTCTCGACATGGAGCTCGCGAAGGGTGTGCCCGAGGCGGCCTTTGAAGACACCGCCTATCGCACGCTCGTTTGGGCCTACCCGGTTAAGAGCGGCGGCGGAGGTCGTTAATCATTGCTTGCCTCACGTTCTCGAGTACCCTGGTGTAGTATAATGTCAGGCGTGCGTCGCGTGCGAGCTGAGTGTCCTGATCGTTAATTTCACGCACCATCGCCTTGAATCCAATAGCGTCAATGCGCTCGCGAACGGCTTCACGTGTGTTGGTCACGTGTGCTCGCATTGTACACACCGAAAGTCTGCGCACCGGTAAGGACATCGGCGACATGAGGACGGCTACGGGCATTGAGCTGGCACGGTTGGAGTCTTTAAGCCGGCAGGTTGCAGTCGAGGTTGGTCTTGTCGATGGCAGATTTTAGAAAGCGCGCCACCTCGTCCGCCGGCTCCCATGCCGCCCATTCGCGATCGTACTTCAAAAATTTCTGCCACATTGCCACTAGACGCGGTTCCGATGTCGCGAGCGCCATCGAGAACGGTTCGGCCTCCTCCGCCTCCCCGGCCTCCCCCGCCTCCTCGCCCTCCTCGCCCTCCTCGCCCTCCTCGCCCTCCTCGCCCTCCTCGCCCTCCTCGCCCGACGATTCGTCTGTGTTGTAGCTGTGATCTTGCTCCTCACGATAAAGACGCAGAAACCGGGATTCGAGGTCGTCTTGGAGTAAGAACTCGTGTGCTTCGTATTTCAGTGCCATACTGATGTCTCTTCCGCTAATCACTGTCCGGCCGCAGGCTTTGACAAAGCTTTCTGCGCTACTCACTGCGTCCTCCATAAGCGCCTTCACCAACGCCACCATCTTCCTCATAAAGTCTAGTTGCTGTCCGCCTGCGTTGCCAGTGTCGCCACCGCCACTGCGCATGAAGCTGAAATCGGATTGCATTGTTGTTGCCGTGGCGAACGAAGGCTCGCTTTAAGTTGATGTTTGCGCAAACGAGCGAGGAGGCGATTCGCCTTGTCCTTCAGACGCTGGTTTTCCAGTCTCAACGCAACAACCTCATCGACCTTCGCTTGCACCAGCAGAGCAAGGTCACCCAGCCGCCGCACCATGTAGCCGTCGTGGGCGGCACGCTCCCCCCGCTTTAAGTACCACGTCATAACTCTTCGGCAACGCCACCACCCTGCGACCCCCCGAGTCGTCCCCTACCACTACGCGACCCCCGAAGTCGTGCGCGCTTCTGCGCCTCGGCATCCTTTTCAAACATCTTTAGCGGCGAGCTCAGCGACCACTGGGAGCGCCTCCGGATTGAAGATGACGCGCATGTTCTGCCGCGTGATGTCCCGTATCTTGCCGACGCTGTGCATGTCGATCATTTCCCGAAGGTGCGGAAGCTCGGGATGGTCCTTTGGAAGGGACTGCTCGATCGACTGTATGATCAGGATATGGTCCGTATCGCAGACGATCAAGTCGGGGTGGATGTAGTGACGTAACTCGGGCGAGATGTTCTTCTCCAAGTAGATCGTCTTGTCGGCCGCGCGCGCGCGGACGAGCCGCGCGCGCGCGCCCTTCGTCCGCGCGAGCGCGGACGACTCGACCTGCACCTTCAGGTCCTCCTGCGCCATCTTGCTCCTTTCGATCTTCGCGTCCTCAATCGCCTTGTCGAGGATTGCATGATCTTCGTCTAGTTTAGGCTGGGCGTTCTTGACCGTATTTTTACCCTTCTTTCCCATTGAAAGTGGGAAAGCTTTGTTCTGGTGAGGGCGGGATCCAGATCAGGGGACAAGGCGACGCCAGAGGGACGGCGCCAGGGGGGGCGGCGCGGCGGCGGCGCCAGCGGCGGCACCAAGGGCGCGGGACAGGGACCAACAGGCGCGGCTATGGAGCTATGATGCACGGGGTCAGGCGTGCGGGGCTAGGCGGCTAGGCGCACAGTGGGCCGAACGAGTTGCGATCGGGAAATCGAAGCACGTGGCGTGCCGCTCGGAGAGTTACCAGCCCTGGACCCTGGTAAATAAAATATACATACATAACATGCCAGGCTCACCCAACAAGGTGCCAGTCTCAAAGAAGGTGAAAGCGAACGCGACCAACTCCCGGCTGAAGACTTTGCCTGCGGGAGTCCTTAAGAAGGTGCTCAACCAGGCATCTCCGACGAGCACACTGCGTATCTCTGAAGTCAATAAGTTGCTGCGAGAAATGACCAAAAATGGGCTTGGTCTGCGTGCCAGCGTAGGTGATACTGTGTATAACAAAGGCCAAGGCCGCCGCCTGCCTTGGGGGCTGGAGCTTTACAAGAAGGGCAAAAACGGTAAACTAAAACCACTTCAGAAGCATTCAGAATTATTTACATACTACAATCAAGGCAAGTTCGTCAAGCCGATGCATAACTGGAACAAACAGGATGCTCTTCAAAAGCTCGGACTGACAAGACTACCAACCCAAAAGAACATAGCGGGAGACGGCTGGCGCTATTTAGCGTATAGCGTTGGACACCCGCGCACTCGAGCTTAGCCAGCTGTCGAAATCAAGGTAGGAAGATGAATGGTTTGTGTATTTGCAAGGATTAGGATGATCGAAGCGAGCGAGACGGACTGCTTGATGAATGCCATGCTGTGCAGAGGCACGCCCATGACGCTGAAGTCGAGCCACGGTTGACGTAACACATCGACGATGAGCCAGTAGTCGATCGTCGTCGCAGTGTCGATCGCGGCCTGATGAGATTCGGTGGCGGGTGCAGACCGCACGAGGAACTTCTTCGCGAACGCACTGCTCTTCGTCACGTCTTCGATGCGCTCTTTCTCGTACGAGAGCTTGGCGATGACGGTGAAGAGGATCAGCTGCAGCAGAACGAAACTACCGACCAGGATGAAGGACTCGTACGACCATCGGGTGACGACAGCTGCGCTCCGCTCGCCGTCGGATGCGGCAGCAATCGCGTTGCTGTGTACAAACGCGCCCATGATGATTGCACCGACGATGGTCGCGGACGTGAAGATCAGCTTGGTCATCTGTGTGGATTGCGACAGCGATTCGCGAATGCGCATCAGGCTGAGAAGCATCAGCGAGATCTCCTCGTAGCTCTGCGAGGACCAGTCGCGGCTCTCGAGAATATTGCCGTAGTAACTCAGAACCTTGACGTGTTTGTAGAAGACGAAAGCGAATCCCGCGGTGTTCACCACGCATGTCGTCCTACCATGCAACCGGCTGATGACGAAGAAGGGGTAATAGAAGTTGCTCACGCTCTTCGCCATCCACTCGATCCACAGGGCGACAACAAATGACGTCAATCCAATGAAGATGATAATGTATGAGACGATACGGATCGTGATTTTGCACGGGCTCTTGATGACGAGATTGAAGTCCAGCGCGTCGGCGATCGATGCGCGCTCCTGGAGGTCGACGAAAATCTCCCTGATATGCGATTCGTCTCGCTGTGCGCGAGGTGGCAGACGAGCCGGCTTCATGACGTCATAGAACGATTGCAGGTGTGTCGAACCGAAGTATCGAACGGCAAGCAGGAATTGGATTGGCAGGATGAGCTCGGACACGAGGCTGATCAGTATCAGGTCGTTGTACTCGTGAGACATGTCGATCACGTGTTTGACGGGCAACATGCAAAGACTGACCAAAACCGCCAGCGAATACAACCTACAAGGACTAAACAGGCGCATAACCTTGACCATTACCGTTTCGTTCGGTTCGTAGAGCGACTGATATGGTACGCGGATCCCTAAAACGACCAGGAGACCATGGAAAAGCCGGGCCCCGCGAGAATGTCGGCGCTCCTCACTGGCCGCCGGCGCCGCCGCCGCCGCCACCCCGGTAGCCGCCTCGACCGGCGCCGCCGCCACCCCGGTAGCCGCCTCGACCGGCGCCGCCGCCCCAGCCACCGCGTTGGGTACTGCTGGCGATTGAACACAGAGCGCTCGCACCCGCAACCACCATGGCTGAAGGGTCGTCCAAAGGCTCATCTACGAAGGCCTTAGATTTTTTCTCGCTGCGCTCCTCGACACAATTTACAAATAAAATATTGGCATAACATATCAAAATGACACGACCGACATCACCTACAGCGAAGAACGTGAACCTGAAACGCCTCGCGAGGACGCCGCTGATGAAGATTCAGAAGGCGTCCCAGAAACGCCTCAACGCGAAGAAGAAGGCCGAGAAGGAGGCGGCGGCGAAGGCGGCGAGGATGAAGGAGGTTATGAACGGTCAGGCCGCGTTCACGGCACGCTACCAGGCTGAACAAAAGGCCAAACAGGAGCGTGATAAGAAGGAGAGGATGGCACAGGAAGCGAAAGGGAAGCGTGAGAGGCAGCGTGTAATCAGGTCAATAGTGGGCGTGAAAATGCCTGACGTAATTTATAAGAATCTGGCAAATAGATATGGCGAAACTTTTGCGAAGACGTTCAGAGCGAACGTAGGGAACCTCTCAAAAGAGTAAAGGAAAGAGTTTTCGTCGCCCTACGCTGTGAATGTCGCGTGAACGACAGTCGGGCTCCCGACAACAACTAGGACAGACGAGGCCGAGAGCGTCACCACGTAGACCTGCGCCCCCGCGAGGTGCTGCTCGACACCATCGACGGTGATCAGGACACTGGTTGGTCTGTTCAGAATTAGGGTGTGGAGGCGTGTTCCTTGTGATGAGTCGATGCGCGGTACTAGGAGGGGGATCGACCGTCTTGTAGGAAGCGCGCTTGATGTGCTGTGGGTGAGTGCCTCCTGGCATCGGACGGTGAACGCCAGGGCGTCGGCAGACGGAACGCCATTGACGAGCTTCGGTCGGCACACCGAGATGGGGTTCGAGATCGAGCTTGCGTTGAGCTTCCGCAGTCGCGTGAAGATCGTATCGGTCGCTTCAAAGTTGTCGGTGGTGGTGGTGGTGGCTCCTCCGCGTGCCAGGTTGGTCTTGATGCTGTTGACCGACCGCCGGAGCGCGAGGACGACAGAACGGAGGTCGGTCAGCGTCTGCAGGTACGTGTGGTGTTGACGCTCGAGGAGCGACGCGCCTTGTATGGTGAAATTCGTGACGTACACGCGTCGTTGATTGAAGGTCGCAGACGCCTGCACCACGATATCGACCACCTCTACCGAGTCGATGTAGTACGCGCCGGTAGGTGGTATTGTCACCGAAAGCGTGCTGGCGTTGGCTGCATCAATCGCGAACACGAGGTGCGAGCGTACAGTCGCGTTCCACCCCTGCTCCGTGTGCTGCCGCGCCAGGACGAGAACGGGTGGTTCTGTTGCCAGCGCCGCCCACGAGTCGTTTGTCAACGTCACCTGGAAGGTGAATCCGTTCTGTACGTCCAGTCGGCTGCGCCCCTCGACGCCGTGCACGGTGGTCAACACCGCCGTTGTGGAGAAGGTTATCGCGGGTGCGGTGAGCGTGCTGCCGTTGCGCAGGAAGGACCCCGGAATCTGAAAGATGAAGGTGGTGCTGGTATTGATGTTGAAGGTGCCGGGCGAACCGGCGGGCAGTCGTATCGTGAACTCGGTCGCCGAGGGCTGGAGGTCGACCACCAGGTCGCCCAGTGTGCTGTCCGGGAAGACGCTGGCGAAGCTCGACGTCAGGTGCGCGGAGAGGGTGTCCGCGGAGACGATGAGTTCGTCGAGGTGCAGTGTGCAGGGGAGATCGACACCACCGGACCAGATGTCGCTCTCCTCGACGGTCACGCGCGTGATCGAGAGGAACGCCTGCACGGGCGCGACGACAAAGTAGTGCTGCACGTCCGCGAACTCCTGACCGCTTTGGCGCGAGATGAAGCCGTTGACGTGCTCAAGTGCTAGGTCGACCGACACCTCGATGGTGGTCGAGAGATTGAAGGTCGCGCTCGTCTGTGGCTCGACATCCACGTGCAGGCGCGTGAGAGACGCGTCGGTGGACAGTGTCAGTTGGGCGTTCGCGATCATCGTCGACCACGCCGAGGACGAACTCACCAAACCGGAACGGATGAGGTCGCGGAACGCGTCGAGGGCCGGAGTCGTCAGCGCGCTCACGTCCTGCCAGAGGTCGCCCTCGAGTTGCAGCGTGATCCTCGCCCCGTTCCAAAAGTCGTGCTCGGTGAGCGTCTGGGCCGTGTCTTGCACGCGCAGTTGCCCGATCCCGGGCTGGATCGTCTTCACGAACGGCACGACGAGTGGGCACGTCGAACGAGCCGAGCGCAGCACCTGGGCGGGCACCACGGCGTCGAATGTGATGCGCTCGGGGTGTTCGATCTGCAGAGAGCGGCCAAAGGTGATGACCGCGGCGCTGCCGTCAGCGGTCCTTTGCACGTTCGCCTCTGCGATGAGGCTGGCGAAACCGAACGTGTTGGTGGCTCCGGACCGAGGACCGGAGAACCACTGGTCGTCGCACACGAAGAACGGCTCCACGTCAAAGACGCTCAGCAGGCCGGTGCGCAGGAGCGTGAGGTCGTCGGTGAACGTCTCGAAGCGTAGCGTGAAGGTGACGGTGGACGTACTGCCCGTGAGTGCCAGCTCGTTGGTGGTCGCCTGCTCAAACAGGGTGCCGCCGACGACGCACTCCGACAGGGACGGGTCGCGCGGTTCGATGAGAAACGAGGACGTGCTCAAAACCCCGTGGTTCGTGTGGAACAGTAGGTGCACCGACGAGGCCGTCTCGAGGATGAGGTGAGGCTGTGGATCGAAGATGATGGTGACGAGTGTGCCACTCTGCAGCACACTGAACGTCAGGTTCGAAGCGGGCCCGGTCGGTACAACCAGCTCGACGCTGTCCACCAACACGTCGTCGTTCAGTTGCACAGTGAACTCGCGCGCTTGCCAAAACTCGTCGTGAAAGAACGCGGAGGTGTCCGGTTCGAGGGTGAGTGTGGCGGCGCCGGCGGTGGCGGCGCCGGCCGTGGCGCCACCACCCGCCACCGTCGTCGACGAGCCGACACTCGAGACGAGACCGGAGGACTCCATGTGCAACGAGTACAGCTGCGTCAACTCGTTCTGGTCCTCCACGATGGGCAGCGTGAACAAAGAGCTCGTCGTCGTCACCCGCAGCTCGCCGCCGGCGGACTCGGGGGGGATGTAGATGTCTATGCTCGCGCCACCCACAGTCACCTCGATGACCGAACCACCCGACTCCCCGGGTGCGATCTCTATTGCGGTGATGAGCTGCAAAGGATCCGTTACCAGATAAAGGTTGTTTGCCAACAACTTCATATTGTCCTCGGCCTTTTTTATGTGCGTGATGAAGTTAAAGGGATCAATTGAGCCGAAATCATATACCCGATCATGAATCCGAATCTGCGCGGTGAGGTGAAAGTCAACAACAAGCCGATCGATGAGTACATCCGTGGTGTGGTCGGCACTGCAACCGCCGCGCCTGCGGCCGCGAACATGGACATGGACCTCGTCAAGTCGACTCTGCAGGAGATCACGAGCAACGGCGGCGCGCAGATTCAGAAGCTTGCCGCCCTGGAGAAGAGCCTCGACGCCGTCAAGAAGGAGTCTTCCAAGATGGCGCAGCAGGTGATGGCGCTCGAAGCTGAGGTCGCCAAACTCAAAGAGCCGAAGCCGCCGGAGCCGAAGCCGCCGGAGCCGAAGCCGCCGGAGCCGAAGCCGCCGGAGCCGAAGCCGCCGGAGCCG
>MDSV01209085.1_pt1 | contig 10831 bp, 5 predicted proteins | sample 810851 | NCBI WGS metagenome assembly MDSV01 (sample SAMN05326640, study PRJNA326480) | marine metagenome | isolation source: seawater | place: Atlantic Ocean: North East | collected 2012 | reverse complement strand
TTATTCTTTGTTAAGTGTATGAAGTAAGCGGCGATAGGTTTGATGAACATGAACTTCTGCAAGGTTCATGGCAAGGTTAGCGATCAGGACTGCTAACTTTCAACTTTCATACAAATTAATCCAGTCATTGAGGTCAAGAAATATTAAATTCGATGTTCTAGACATTTCTGATAAAATAGTTTCTAACGATATAATATGGTTTGCAGAAGGTAGTGAGATAATCGATAATGATTCATTAGGAAAAGCCATCCCTACAACAATAGAAACAATCGATAGCAGTATAGAATTCGCATTATTGGTATTGAAGGGTTTAGATGAACCAAAGCAACTTGTTTTTGGTATTGACCCAGGGCCTTATCCTGGTCTATCATGGGTTGCAGATGGAGTCTATATTGGAGTATCTCAATTACAATCAATTGACGAAATCGCTTGGAAGATAAAGTCAGTAGTGGATTCTATTTCTGCGCAATCCATTCTAATAAGAATCGGCGATGGAGACCCATTAATTCGCGATAGAATCATCAATATTTGTATTCAAAATAATTGGATTCTTGAAGTGGTCAATGAAGCTAAAACCTCTAAGGGATTATTGAGGCACAATCATTCGATTTCAGCACTTAGAATTGCTTCTAATAGTGGTGAAAGAATTTGGGAATTACGAGAGATAAATCCATTGCGTGGTCAGATAAAAGAAATTCAACGTCAAAGTAGGAAGTTTAGCAAAGGGAAATTAACGATTTCTTATGAGCATGCTGAATTGGTTGCCAAAGGAGAATTGACTTTAACTGAGGCTATAGAAAATATCACTTATTCTTCTTCTGAGTGAACAAATAGATCGTACTCAAGTTTTATCTGACTTGCTTCTGGAGAGTTTTCAATCACTTTCTTGATGGCCTTTTCCAAGAAAAGTGGAATTAAGAGAATCCCTGCAATAATTGTAATTAAGTAAAAGAAAGAAGATTCAGGAACAAATTTTGTACCTGGTGATATATCACCACTATCTGTTACTCCAGCGCCACTAACCATCAATTTGACAGAACCGAGCCATGGAATCTCTCCACCTGCAACTCCAATAAGCCAATCTGAGCGAACCGGACCAGCAACTCCAGATTCGCTATGAACTCCAGATGATCCGTTTACTGCTAATCCTCCTTGGTCTACTGAACATTTATTGTTATCTCCAAGTGTCATAATTCCTGCATGTTTAGGCTGCCAGTCCCACACAACTAGAAATGGTTCTACATTTGCATGAGCCATTCTCTTACAATCATAATATCCAGCATTAACTCCGTCAAAATGGATAGTAATTCTTTCTTGGTCTGTTACATTCGTTCCAGGCACATTCCAAGTTAAGATACAAGTTCCTAATTCTCCATCTTGGTCGATAGATTTGGAATCCCAAGTACCTCCATTTGGACAGTGTTTTGTGTTGTTATCACCTTCGTTAGCAGTCCTATCAGGGGTAATTGTTTGACTTGGTTCAACCCTTAGTATGGCTCGATGAATTATAGGTGTTCCAGCATCTCCATTTTTTTGATAGATAATTACATCGCCAGCCATTCCGTGCATCTCATACCCAAAAGATGAATCTGTAGAATCAGAACCTTCTGCAAACGTAACAATACTTTCAAATGAATTATCTCTGACTAAAATTAAATCTCCAGCATCAATACTTCCAACTTCACCATCGACCTCATGTATCATTGAAGATGACTCGACAACAACAAGAGGTGGCATTGAACCGGTATGTGCCCACAGGCCCAATACTAGAATTGCAATCATTGCTCCAGCTAAAAGAATCTCTCTAAGCAGGTTGCCAAAAGGGCTTGATTGAGTCAAAAAACCGCCTCATTTCATTTTCTTGAGGCCCTTGCTTTGAAGGAATTCGTTCCATGCTTCAGCATGACCTGCGCCTAGAACTTTAGCCGCTTCATCTCCTTCAGAGCGCCTTCTTTTTAATTCAGATAATGAATCGATATCTTTCAGTTCGTCTAGTGTTGAGACGTATCCTTTCAACGTCAAGAATTCAGGAGTAATTATCAGTAAAAGGATTGAAGAAACCACAGCCATGCCTATTGCAGCACCAGTGTAATCTTGCCAATCGCTATTTTCTTGAAGGAATAAGAGTTGGTACCCACTCGCTAAAAGAAGTACTAGAGAAGCGCCAAATGCCGTTGCACTAAGCAATAATTGTCTGCCATGTTGCCGTTCCCACAAATTCGAAATCAAACCCATAATACTCTCCGCCTGTATCATCCACATCGGTTTTTATCTTTGACTTCTTTGTTTAGATGTCTAACATCGAGGGGCATACTTGAAATGCGTTGCCACTATCGGATAATATCTACAGTTAAAGGAGGTGTTACATTGAAGCGCGCATTATTTTTGATAACTTTGTTTTTAGTTTCTATATACGCTCCTTTGGCTTCAAGTTCAATGACTGCAAATCAATTCGATGATGGTTCGACATCATTCCAGCATTCATTTACTGCATCAGGTGATGTAAATGCTGGAGAAATTACTATGCCTTATGGAGCAGAAGTTACGGATGCAACATTCAGATTTAGAGGTGAAGCAAGTCAAACATCTTGGACAAATTTCACTACAAATAGTGATTATGGTGGACAAGGAGATAGTAATGGGTATATTTCAGGAAATGTACCAAGGCCATTTTCTAGTGGTTACCGCTATTATCTAAACACTCAGAATCAAGGAATGGAATTGCAGGGCAACCCTACTAATGCAGTAAATTCCCTGTCTAGAGCTACTGATGTTTCTTCAATAGGAAGCGCAGAACACAATGTTTCAGGTCAGTTTGTCGCTTTAAGCGACCAAGGCTATAGTTCACTTTCAATGAAATATTCTGACTTTTCAGTCTCTAGTAGTACTTCTTGGGGCTATGTAGGAGTAGTCGTCCTTTATGAGGACGAATATATGGTTATGAAGTACAGTTCTACCTACCCAAGCCAACAACCAACAATTCTCAGGATAAATGCTTCAACAGGCGCATATATTGGGACGGCTAGTTTCAATGCAGGGTCTTGTTCGACCACATCATCCAATTCACTGTACTACAACATGTATGATGCTACAGTTTACAATGGTTCGATTTGGACGGTACATTATTCATACTACACAGTCAATAAGTGGTCTATTGTCGAGACCCCAACATCTCTAACTTGGAATTGTCAACAATCCTGGTATTCCAGTTCTCAAGGATATATTAACGGAGTAGATTTTGATGAAAATACAGGTAAAATGTATCTTTCCACTTATAGATATCAATCTTCAGACCATTATTTGCATGAAGTCAATCCATCTAACCCTACAATGATTAACGGAACTTGGTCAATAGGTTCGGCTGCGGGCATCTCTAGTAGTTATGGTTCAGGATTAATTGTTAACTTGCCGACGGTAATTTACAACGAGTATGATCGCTCGACCTCTGGTTATCCTAGTAGACATTATTTCTTTAATTTCAACGGTATATCTCCTACTTTGATGGGTTCTGAAGAGATGAGTAATAGGGGACACTATGGATTGACAGAATCGGGAGATGGTAAGTTGCTATATGTGTGCCATTACACTAGTTATTGCAGTAGTTCAGCAAGGAAAATCCACAGATCAGGTGATGGTTCACTCGATTTTTCTGACCTAACAACAACATCTTCTGAAACCATTTATGGAAGAACTTACACGCTTTCTACTTCAATTGATACTATATTTGTAAAGAGTTTAATTGGACGAATTCCAAGTGGTACGGATTTAAAATTAGAATTATCAAATGATGGAGGTTCTTCTTGGGTAAATGCATATCCTGGTCAGCAGATTGTATTTCCTCAATTGGGTAATACATTAGACTGGAGAGTCGAAATGACTTCTTCTTCAACTGGGATATCTCCAATAATTGATTCTGTGGGTATTGAATATTTTGCAACCTATCGTACAAGTGGCTATTTTTATGCTTACCAATATGTCGGTTCGGGAACTTCTTCAACAGTTGCAGCCACTTTAAATTGGACAGGAAATACTCCTTCTGGCACTAACATACAAGTTAGTTTTGGTGCAGCATCCTCGTCATCCTCTTGTTCTTCTAGTTCAAGTGGAGTAACGACGTGGACAAAAACTGAGCCAGGTGTCACAAAGTCAATTTCAGGTTCAAGTTACTATCTTTGTGTTAGGATTCAATTAACAACTTCTAATTCAGCAGTAACTCCTTCCATATCTGACTTAAGTATTGCTCAGCATTCTAATGCTCCTTCTGAACCAGCGTTGTTGATCGACGGCGTGAAAGTTTGGAGCCGTTCATCCTCTGAGGGTGCACTCGTCGGCACTCAAACCATAACTGCAGAGAATCCTGCAGACAGTATAATCACTACCTTAAACAATTTAATCCCAGATACTGGTTCTGGCCTAGTTGTTATTCCCATCAATATTTCATCTGAAAGTACGGGCCTATTAGCATTGGAACAATTTTCGATAACTTACATTATGCGAACTGTCAACCTAGACATAGAAATTACAGAAGGGGGAATCCTTCATCAAAGATTAGAGCCATATGAAGTAGTTACAAGGCACGTAATTGGAGAAGATGCATCCGAGATGACAAGGGCAACTCTAACCTTCATGACAGAGGTAGGTTCTAATCCTGTTTTAGAATGGGAAAATGGAGACGTATTTCCTTTGCCAAATGACCCTGATAACTATATCGAACTCGATTCGAGTTCTTGGTCTTCAGAAGTTAATGGAATTCTAGAAATTCATTGGCGTTTCTCTGTCAATATCGATTTCCCTGAACAAAGCGAGGTACGTTTCAAAGCAGATTGTACTGATAATAGCGGCACAAATGGATTTTCACCAGTAGATTTAATCTCCAATGAAGCGCTTTCTGTCAATCATACATACGGCCTTGGATGGTTCAAAGTTAGAGATAATTCAGGATTGGTGGTCAGTGATGATGTACCAGATAATTCTTGGTTAGCAGGTGGAGAAACAGTATTTTTCCAAGGCGCAATGTGGTATTTAGGTTCTGAGGACGCACCATTGGACAATATGTTTGATGTGAGAGTTTCACGCGAGGGTTGGGTTGAAAGTACTGCCAGAGACACAATCAACAATAATGGTTCATTTTTCATCCCAATTACAATGCCCAATTCAGATAATCCTGATGGATATACTTTTGAAATTCAAACATATAACGAATTTAACCCATCACTTTCTGTTCAACCTAATGATTCCTGGAGAAGAACATTTAGAGTTGATGCAACAGCTCCTCTAAAAGTAGATACTTCTCCTGCAGACGAAAGTTATGAGGCAGCAAGTTTTGCTCAAGAAGTTACAGTTCTAGTTAAGGATGATATTGGGAGTCCAATGACTTTGAATCTCAATTATTGGGTTGAAGCAGATCATGATTTGAATCGAAATGGGTTGGCAGATGCCGACGAATATGTAATTCGTCAAGTTGAAAATCTAACCGACGAGCCGAATAAATGGTTCTCTTCAACTATCGATCATTCTAGAAATCCAAATATGGGTAGAGTCTCGTATTTTTGGAATGGTTTTGATTTAGCTGGTAATGAAATGTTCAGTGAATATCTCGATTCCGAAGGAGAGACTCAAACCTATCAAACCACTCATGGATTTGATTATGACGATGCAACATTCGTCACTCGTAAAGATTCTGTAGCGGTTTTTACAGGATTAGAATGGGTGGGCCATTCTGACAATGAACCTGTCTACTCAGGCAAAACTCAAACTATATCATTTGGATTCGTAGATGAAAATACAGTCATTGATTTCGAGCACATCTCCCTAGTCTTTGACTTTGAAGGGCCAAATCCAATCAATGATGCCCAGAGAATTTCTTATTCTGGATTGAATAATACATTTTGGTCTGAAAGTGATTTTATCACTCTTTTACCTTCTAGTAAAATGACTCAAACGATTAACTCCTCGGGGCTTCCTTTGATTATGATTGACTTTGTATTCAAGTTCGGCTGGGATTGGCCTGATGAGGAAATGAGTGATGTGAAATTATTATTCAAAGAAAGAGGTTCACTTATGGACACTCAAATTTTGCTTATTGAACATACCTTCAAAGTTGAAAACGATCTTATTATTGCTCCGATAGATTATTCGGTATTGGACATAAGTGAACCCAGGGTTGGTGAAGTTGCTGACGGAAGTAGAGTTCGCAAAGATGACCGTTTATCATTTAGTGGCAAAGTGATTTATGAAGGCAGTAATATCCCTGTCCCTAGAGATATTGGGATTCTTGTTGAAGTATTTGATGGTGAATTAATTTGGAGTGATGGTTCGCTAGGAGAAGAAGGAGAATTCCTGATTGAAGTACCCCTATCTTCAGCACAATCATTGCAAACATCTCCTTCAAGAACATGTTTGATTTCTATCACAAACATACCTGGTAAAGGCGAGGATATGTCCAATCAACTTGTCTCAACTACCTTACAAGTTGTAGTTGATGATTCAGCACCTAGGGTTGTAAGGAGAGTTTCCCCACTAAATATTATCGATATTTCCTCAAATACAGATTTGACCAAAATTCCTGTTGAATTTACTGGATTAGAAGATGCTGATTTGACCGGTTCGGTTCAAACAGTTCACTGGGTGATGAAAGATTCGACCAAGACCATAACTATCGGTTCGGGCTCATCGGTATTAGGGATGCAACAGGATGGTCAGAATGTGATATGGTCTGGAACTGTTGATTTGACCGATGGTGGACGAATCATGCCTCGCTCCGGAGACTTCGTTGGATACTATCTGGCCGGTTGGGACGCTGCAGGAAATCAATTCCCAAAGATTTCCAATTCAGAAGCGAGTCCTATTCCTGAATTAGCTTCGGATGATGATGACTTTGAACGCCAGTGGGTTAAACTAGGCAGTAGTGGTCCAGAATTGAGCGTCTACAGTATCTCGCTATCAGATGATCACATCGCTCCAAGCACTAAAATTGATATTGAAACCGTGATAGTAAATGATGGCGGCTCGACTTTATCTCCATTCAAGGTTGCATTCTTTGCAGGAGATAGTAGTGAACCATTTGATTCTGTAACCGTAGCAGGAATAGAAGAAAATGAGAGAGTAACTGTATCTACTGTTTGGGAAGCAGAAGAAGTTAGTCGAATTAGGGTCGAAGCAGATTATGGAAACTACATTGTTGAAGTAAATGATGACGATAATACAGCGGAACACTCTGTAGATGTTGCTTATGCTAAATATCTAGGATGGATAGACTCGCCAAGAGAAAATCCTCTTACTTGGATTTTCATCATTATTACTCTGATCACGTTAGTTGTCGTAGTTTCTGTAGCCTCTAAGACTTCTCTAGACTTCTCAGAGGGAGCCCTACAAGAAGACTTTGGATGGGAAGATGACGAAGAAGAATACGAAGATTATGATGAAGAGAATGAAGATGATGATGACTATTAAGCATCATTTTCTAAATCAAAAGCATCTACAAATCCTCAAAAGTAGTGGATGTAAGGATACTCCGCGGGGGTGGGGAGAGTATGTCAAATGTATTTTCCCATCTGCATCCTAGCCTCCAAAGTTCGTTGAATGATAAAGGGTGGACAGCGACTCCAATTCAAGAGATTTCAATACCTGAAATTATAGAAGGTAAAGACCGACTATTGATTGCTCCAACTGGTTCTGGAAAGACACTTTCTGCTGTATTGCCTATTATCCATAGATGTTTAGATGAAAATTGGGATCCACTTGCAATACTATACATTACACCCCTCAGAGCGCTTAATCGTGATATTGACAGGAGGCTTCACGATATCGCTGAATCTGTAGGCCTTAAAGTCGGCATTAGACATGGAGATACTACTCAAAGTGAAAGAACTAAGCAGACTAGAAAGCCACCCCACATTTTAGTAACCACTCCTGAAACTTTTCAATTGATGTTCACTGGTAAAAATTTGAGGAAACTATTGAAATCTGTTAGGGCAGTAATTATTGATGAGGTACACGATTTGGCTGCGAGTGAAAGAGGCTGGCAGTTATCGATTGGACTTTCAAGATTAGAAGCACTTTCGGGTAAGAAGGTACAGAGAATAGGCCTTTCAGCTACAGTAGGTAACCCAATGGAGGTATCTAAATGGTTATCCAATCATGAAGGTGAGCCAATTATTGCCACGGGGCAGAGGACAACACAATTGATTGTAGATACTTCACTACCATTGAATGAAGATGAAATAGGTGGGATTGAATTAGCATTGCCTCCTAGGGCGCATGCCACTTTTAGAGAAATGATTGGAATCATTAGAGAAAACCCTCCATGCTTACTATTTGTAAATAGTAGAAATGATGCAGAAACCATCGCAAATAGATTGCAAAAGATGGCGCCAGATGTCAAAATTGGAGTGCACCACGGTTCTTTAGCAACTCAAACTAGAGTTGAGATGGAAGACCAATTACGTAAAGGAGAATTATCTGGCTTAGTCTGTACTTCAAGTCTAGAATTAGGAATCGATGTAGGTAAAATAAGTCGAATAATTCAGATAAAAAGCCCTCGTTCTGTTGATCGAATGTTGCAGCGTGTTGGACGTGCAGACCACCGTTTAGGGGGCATTGGGATAGGAAATCTTCTAGCATGGGATTGTGATGAAATTTCAGAGTCTGCAGTTATTGCAGAAAAAGCGATGAAACATGAATTAGAACCTGTTGAATGGCGTAAATCCCCTAAATCAGTTGCTGCAAATCAACTGGTGATGATGGCACATTCTTTTGGAGCATATCCAATTGATGAAGCCACAGAAATTCTATCCAGTACATCCCAATTTGAAGGTTGGACAAGAGAAAAAACAGAGGCATTACTTACTGTTTTATCCGATGGTTGGATACTTAGATTTACTTCCAAACCAAATGAATTACCTTGGTATCGTTGGCCAAAAACAGTCTATCAATTAGCTCGAGAACAAACTAAAGATATCGAATTACCAGAGGACAGGCCATTATTTTCTGTTCCAGAAGAAGAAATAGACTCAGCATTAAAACAGATAAAAGTAAAAGTTCCAAAGAGATATCAAAATGGATGGTTCTCAACTGCTGGAAGAACAAGACAGTGGGTGTCAAATCACCTTTCTATGATTCCAGATAAGCAATCATACAGGGTTAGAGACAGCGTTACTAGAAAGACGATTGGTACGGTAGACGAAGCATTTGTTCTTTCTCTAAATGATTCAGGCGAAGATGAAGATGGTACGACAAGAAGGTTTGTTATCGCAGGTCGAACATGGATGATAATTGATGCAGACCCAGAAAAGTCTGAACTGCTAGTAGTTCCAGTATCAGATCAAGCAAAAGCACCTCAGTGGGTTGGCGAATTACCTCCAGTGCCTCCCGATATTGCAAGAGACATAGGTAGATTGAGAGGTTTGATTGCTGAGGAATTCAAAATATACTCTCCTCAAAGCGATGATTTGTCCCGAGAAATAGATTCAACTCAGATTTTCAATAGAAGAAAAACCAGTGTTTCTGATTATCCGCTCAATGATTATGCACTCGGTATGCTATGCGAAGAGATAGGTTCTCACGTTGAGAAAACCGATAGTTTACCTACCGATAGAAGAATGACAATCGAGGAAAGAAATGATGCTTTGATGGTCAACTCTTGTCATGGCTCAAAAATTAATGAAACACTTGGCCATTTAATCTTAGCAATGGCTTCTACTAAATCAGGCCACTGGGGGAGATTGATAGTTGAGCCAACTAGAATTGGTCTTCAAGCAAGCCAAGTTAAGGCAGAAGATATCGTAGGTTGGCTAAAAAACACCCCTCCGGAGGCCTTGGAAGGAATTCTAAGCGTGACACTCCCTAATTCCCGACAAGTCAGATGGAGATTTGCCCAGGTCGCTAAAACATTTGGAATTCTTAGGCATGGTATTGACCCTCGTAAGATAAATCTCCAGGGCCTGTTAAAGAAATACAGGGGGACGATAGTGATGGAAGAAGTACTTGAGAAATTATTCTTTGAAAGGATGGATTTGGATGGGGCTAAAGATGTTTTAAGAGCAATTCAATCGGACATAATAAAAATCGAATTAACTCCTTCAGGTCCTTTGGGAGTGTCTAGGCGTTCAAGTCGAGATTTACTTTTACCAAATTGGGATAATGCCGCTGTTCGAGAAAAATTGAAATCACGTCTGACTAATGAAAGGGCTGTTTTGTGTTGTCTAAAGTGTAAATCAAAAAGACGTTTTAGAGTAGCTAAATATCCTGAGATAAAAGATGCAAAGATTTGTTTGAAGTGTAAAGGAACAATGCTTGCATGCTCCAGGGAAGGAATGGAAAAGATGCTAGAATCTTGGGTCAATTCAGATGATGAAGGTGATCAAGTTCGTATGATGAAGAATGCTGAATTAGTTCAAAATAGAGGATATGAGGGTATTTTATGTCTTATGGCAAGAGGAATTGGAGAAGCTACAGCGCAGAGAATTTTAAAGAAAGTTCCTAGAAACAATATAGATAAATTACTCAAAGCTATTCACAATGCAGAAATTGAATACGCAAGGACAAGAAGGTTTTGGGGCTAAATTGCCTCATCTTGTAAATTGATTCTTTCAGCAGCCTCGACAACATCCCCTTCATGCCACCAATCTACAGCGATAAATGTCGGCCTTTTCCCATGCTGAATCCAACATTCATTGGCTCTTTCAACTAGAAAATCAACATCATTTGCCTCACCTGCTTGTGTTGGGTCTGCCAAGCCAACAGCATTACTAAGCCAATTATTCATATGATATACCGCTTGATTTCCATCACCTCTTAAGACATCACAATTCATTTCCGATGTGCTTTTTTC
>MDSV01226167.1_pt1 | contig 10832 bp, 8 predicted proteins | sample 810851 | NCBI WGS metagenome assembly MDSV01 (sample SAMN05326640, study PRJNA326480) | marine metagenome | isolation source: seawater | place: Atlantic Ocean: North East | collected 2012 | reverse complement strand
TTTACATAAAAGATATATAGATTTACAAGCAGAGGCTGTTGATAAAGAAATAAAACTAGATTTTAGCAAAAAGATACCTGCTATGCAAACTAATAGTAGTATTAGAAATACTATTAATAAACTGCAAGATTTAGGTTATATAGAGGAAAATGGTAAAGGTACAGCTACATATGCTCAACTACATAAAAATGGTTTAACATCAAGACACTTTGATGGCTTTTTTGATATATTTAGAGGTGTTATAAAAGAAGATGATGTTAACTGGATGCGTATACACGACGAAGCATTAAATGATAATGAGGGTGCTAGAAGAGCAATGTTTGAGTTATATAGGCTTAATAGAGATCCAGGTAAAATTAAAAAATCAACTGACGTAGGTTCTTTTTTAACAACTGGTGCTAAAGCTATATTAAAAGACTTTGGTGGTTTATCTGAAGCTGAAGCAGATGAAAAAGTTGCAGGTGTAACAGGTAAAGCAAATACTACTAGATACATGCTAGATCAATTAAATGAACTGGCTGTTGATTATAACAAACAGTTTTCTGCTAGCATAGCTTTAGGTGAAGTAAAACCTTTAGAGTTTTCAGAAGAACAAGCTGAGGTATTAGCTAGAACATTTAGTGAAGAAGTTGCTGAAGGTGTTGGTAACTTTGTACCTGTACTTATAAAGTTTGGTATGATAAACGCTGGTTTAGGTGCTGTTGGTGTAACTAGGTATTTAGCTGCAGGTTTAAATAAAGCAAGAAAATCAGGTGATATATTTAATAAAATAATGTATCATGCAGGTGGAGCAATACTTGAAGAAGGTAAAATGCTTGGTGCATTTGGTGATTACTACAAACCATTAGGTGGTGCTACGTTTTATTCATTAGGCCAATTAACTAGAGGTGATATATTTAAAACAAGATTTAGGTATTTTAATAGCTTTACAAATAAAGTATTAAAAGCTGGTCCTGTTGGTGCTGCATCTATGGAGTTTGCTCAAGTAGCAGAACTTGCATATGATGATTTAATGGACAACAGAGACTTTAGAACAGAATTTAATTCTTTATATAAAGACTTTGATGAGCCAAGTAAAAGACTACTAGTAAATTCTTTTGTATTTGGTTTAATAGGTGCTCAACATTTAAAGAAAACAGACTTTATGAGCACTGGTGCTAAGTATAAAGTAATGATGGAAGTTGCTCAGAAGCAACAAGACTTGTTGGGTTTTGAAAAAACTAAAGGTATTGAGGGTGAAACTAAAGGATTTAAAAAGAAAAAATACGAAGACCTATCGCCAAAGGATAAGAAAAAATATGACGCTTACGGTAAGCAAGTAGAATTATTAGATCAAATGATACAGGTTGAAACTCAAGCCTGGAACTTAGATGCTGAAAATCCTAATTTTGAAGGTAATTTTAAAAAGAGATATACCGATCGTATAAACTCTTCATTAAAAGCTATAATAGGTGAAAACTACAAACCTGTTAAGGTGGAGTTTGTAGATGGTAAATTAGATACTGGTAATGTAGCTGAATATAGACCATCAGATAAAAAAGTTGTCATAAGTAGAGAAACATATCAAGCAGAGTCAAAAGGTAAAGAAATACACGAGCTTGTTGGTCATCACGTTTTAAGATCTATATTTGATAATCAACCAGGTTTAAAAATGAAGTTTAACACAAAAATGTCTGAGTTATTTAAAGCTCAAGATAATATGTTGGGTGCTGCTGTTACTGGGTTTGATGTTAAATTATCTGAAGCCATACAAAAGTTTTATAAAGGTAAAAACAAAGATATAAAAGCTGAAGAATTTTTAGCTTACATGTTAGAGGCTTTTTCAAAACCAGAAGTTTATTATACTCAAGTTGGTAGAACTATGGCTCTTGACATTAAAAGTGAACTTCAAAGTATATTTCAAGAAGCTGGTCTTTACGCACCTAAAATAAAAAACGCAAAAGATTTTGTTGGTTATATAGCTAGATTATCAAGAGATGCTTCAAGAGGTAACAATATAACCGAACAGTTAAGAACATATGCTAATTTATCAGACATAGACTTTTTAAACATGGAGCTTGTGCAAGCTAGAGTAAACAATGCTAAAAAGAAATTTGGTTCAAAAGATTTTGCAAATAAAAATAAAGAAATATCTGATAAGTTATTTAAAGCTAGAGAAGAAAAGAACGAACAACAAATAAGTAGATATGAAGGTGAATTATTTGCTAAAAACCTTCCTATGATACAAGAGTATATTAATACTACCTATAAAAGAGAATTAGGTAGTACTAGAGACATGTTTGAAAGTTCTACATATGAAGAGGTTGCTAAGCTATTAAAAACATATAAGCCAGAAAAAGGTGAGTTTGGCGCTTATTTAAGAGAAGCATTATTTGGTGGCGGACAATTTGGTGGTGGTAGAACAGGTAATATACTTAGAGGCATGGATAAAGGTGCTGTTAAAAACACTACAAGTATAGATGCTGATGGTAATTTCTTACAAATTGAAGGTGGTATATCATCTGGAGGTCCTGTGGGTAGAGCTAAAATAGCTGAAACAGGTGGTATAATATTAAGAAACAAACTTGATATAAAACCTGAAACAGAGCAAAAAATATTAGAAAAAGTAGATTTAAAAAATATTGATAAACTAAACTATAGAGATCTACAAGATCTTACACCTGATCTTACAATGGAAATGTTTGGTGGTAGAGCTGATGTAAAAGCTGGTGAGTCTAGTAAAAATATAAAAAACAAAGTACAATATATAGCTGATAAATGGCAAACACTATATGATTTATTACCTCAAGGTGCTATGCTTAAAACAGGTAGTCAAAATATAGAGGGTTTATCAACGAACATAAAAGATCCATTGTTAAATGGTTTACTCTATACAGTTGGTCAAAGAGTTAAAGCTGCAGAAACTGGTAAAACAGCTGGTTTACCTGTTCAAGGTAAAATAAAAGGTTTAGATCAAGCTGGTTTCTTAGAAAAGTTTGGTATATTTATAGGTCCTGATGGTAAAGTTGATTTTACTAAAACTAAAATAAAAGCTCAAAGCGCTAGTTTAAGAGCAATAGACGCGTTAATAGCTGAGACTGGTAGATCAATAACAAACCAAACTGTAAGGGCATACTTAGAAAAAAATTATGAAAATAATCCTAGATTAGCTTCTGATTTATCAAAAGGTGCTTTACTAGATCAAATAGCTGGTGGTAAGTCAGAATCGTTAGCATCAAAGAATTTTTATGACCTGATGAAAGAAAAAGGTTATAATGAGTCTGAAACAGCTCAGTTAATAAATCAATATAGAAGTAATAGATTAAACATGCTTACTTCTAACACTGAGGCGCATGATATAATAAAAGACTATGTTGAAACTACGGCTAGAGTTTACGCTGAGCAAGGTAAATCAGCTGAGCAGTTTATGACTGGTATAAAAAACTCTAAATGGGGCAAGCTACTTGGTGAAGACGCAATACATTTATTGTCTGACGCTAAGTTTAAAAACGATCCTGTAGCACAGAGAAAGTTTGAAAAACAAGCTTTTGATTTATCTAAGTTTGTGCCAATATTACAGCAAGGTGGTAATCAAAAAATGATACTTGATTTATTTGCTGGACATTACAATATAGTAGGATCTGAAAATGCTAAAGTAGACAATAACTTTAAAAAAGTATTAAATAAAAATTTATCTGAATCATTTGGTGGGAAAGAGTTATCGCCAGAGTTAATAAAAAGATGGAACAATATTGATTGGTCTAATTTAAAAAGCTCATATGCTTCTAAGTTTTATACTGGTTATAAAAAAATAATGGAAACTAGTGATGTAGCCCAACAACAAGCTATGGCTAAAGAACTTTTTAGTACAAAACAGGGTAAAGCTCAATTAGAATTATATGATGTTTGGAATAGTACTTTACAAGAGTGGTTGTATAAAGAGGTACCCGGTTCTAAAAAGTTTAATCAAAAAGCTGCTTATATATTAAAAATTAAAAAAGCAAACGGCGCTATAGGTACAACAGGTGAAAGAACATTAGCTCCTCCAGGTTATGCATATTTACCTGGTAAGGCTTTTTCTGGTACTGTTAAGTTTGAACATTTAAAATCTAGCAGTCAACAATCATTAGAGTCTGCATTACTTATATTAGATGGTTCATATACACGTAGAAAAGCAGGATTAAAACAATACAGAGGTATATATGGTATGCTAGGTGATTTTAACATGGTAGATAAAGCTACAGGTAAGGTAAACAATTCTGATATATTTAGATTTGCAAATAACTTAGAGTTAGCAAAAAATATATATTCTGTAGAGAGTGGTTTTAAAAAGAGCTTATATCAAGAAATAGTAGATAAAGTAGGTTTACCAGAAGTTAAAAAATTAGAACAAGTGCAGAAAAACGCAACTTTTGATAAAGCTGTTGAAATGGCTAGAAGACCTAATGCTCCTAGAAAAGGTATAAGTATTTTTGATTTTGATCAAACACTAGCTAATACAAAAGAAAAAATTAAAGTTGTAATGCCTGATGGTACCACAAGTAGAATAAATGCTGCTGAGTTTGCTAGATCAGCTGAATCTTTAGAAGCTAAAGGTGCTAAGTTTGACTTTACAGAATTTAATAACGTTGTTAACGCTGATAAAGGACCATTAGCAGATCTTTCTTTAAAACGTCAAGAAAAATTTGGTAGTGGTGATATATTTATTTTAACAGCTAGACCACAAGGATCGGCACTAGCAATACAAAAGTTTATGAAAGCTATAGGTGTTGATATACCTATAGAAAATATAACTGGTTTAGAAAGTGGATTACCACAAGCAAAAGCTGATTGGGTTATAGGTAAAGCTGCTGAAGGTTATAATGATTTTTATTTTGCTGATGATGCTATTAAAAACGTAGAAGCTGTAAAACGTGCTTTAACACAACTAGATGTTAAATCTGATGTTCAACAAGCTTTAGGTAGTAGAGATTTAAATCTTGATTTTAATAAGATATTAGAAAATTCTACTGGTATAGGTGCTGAAAAAATATATAGTAAAGCAAAAGGTCAAGTACAGGGTGCTAGCAAAGGTAGATTTAAGTTTTGGATCCCACCATCAGCTGAAGATTTTGTAGGTTTGATATACCCAACGCTGGGTAAAGGTAAAAAAGGTGATCAACAAATGGCTTGGTATAAAAAGAATTTATTAGACCCTTTTGCTAGAGCTGAAAATGCTATAACTAATGAAAGACATCAGCGTATGAAAGATTTTCACGCGTTGAAAAAAGAAATAAGTGATGTACCAAAAGGTATAAGAAAAACGTTTAAAGACGGTCCATTAAAAGGTTATAATAACGAAACAGCTATAAGAACTTATATATGGAATCAACAAGGTATGGAAGTACCAGGTATGAGTAAAACAGATATGATGAACTTAGTTAATCATGTTAAGTCTAATGAAAATCTTAGAACATTTGGTGATAGACTTATAATGATAAATAAAGGTGATGGTTATGTGAAGCCTGGAAACAACTGGAACGCTGGTACTATTACAACAGATTTACTTGAAGGGTTAAACACAACAACAAGAGCTAAACATTTAAAAGAATGGCAAACTAATGCTGATATTATATTTTCACCAGAAAACTTAAATAAGTACGAAGCTGCTTATGGTGCTACAGCTAGATCAGCGCTAGAAAATATATTAGGTCGTATGAAAAGTGGTAGTAACAGAAAACCTTTAGGTGGTATGTTCCAAAAACTAGAAAACGAGGTGTTAGACTGGACAAACAACTCTGTTGGTGCTATTATGTTCTTAAACTCTAGATCAGCAGTACTACAAACAATATCTGCGGTAAACTATATGAACTTTAGAGATAATAATCCTTTAGCTGCAGCAAAAGCTTTTGCAAACCAACCACAATACTGGAAGGATTTTAATAAACTATTTAATTCAGAATATCTAGTACAAAGAAGAGACGGTTTAAAAATAAATATAAATGAAGCTGAAATAGCTGAGATGGCAAAAACATCTAAAAATAAAGCTAAAGGAGCTATATCTTATTTATTAAATAAAGGTTTCTTATTAACTAGACATGCTGATAGTTTTGCAATTGCTTCAGGTGGTGCTAGTTTCTATAGAAATAGGGTGAATAAATATATAAAAGAAGGTTTATCTGAGAAAAAAGCAGAAGAAAAAGCTTTTGTAGATTTTAGAGAAATATCAGAAGAATCACAACAATCAAGTAGAACAGATAGAATATCCGCACAGCAAGCGTCAGGTTTAGGTAGAGTTGTATTAGCATTTGCTAACACACCAATGCAGTATGCTAGATTACAAAAAAGAGCTGTACAAGATTTAATAAACGGTAGGGGTGATGCTAAAACAAATTTATCAAAAGTAACTTATTACGGTTTTGTACAAAACTTATTGTTTAATACAATACAACAAGCTGCTTTTGCTATTGGGTTTGATGAAGATCCTGATGATCAAAAACAATTAATGGATAAGTCGGGCAACATAATAAATGGTATGCTTGATTCACAACTAAGAGGTCTTGGTTATGGTGGCGCTGCGGTGTCTACTGTTAAAAATGTTTTATTTGAATTATCAGAACAACATGCTAAAGGTAATTCTAAGTATGAAGAAGCTGCTTGGGAGTTTCTAGATTTTTCACCACCAATATCTTCAAAGGTAACTAAAATAAGATCTGCATTAAGATCTATAGATTATAATTTAGATGATATGAAGTCACAAGGGTTTCATATTGATAATCCTGCTTATATGGCTGGTGGTCAAGTTTTATCAGCTGTTGGTAATATACCTATGGATAGAGTATTAAGAAAAATACAAAACGTAAGAGATGCTTCGGATGAAGATATAGAAATGTGGGCAAAAGTAGCATTACTATCTGGTTGGAGTAAATGGGAGCTAGGTCTTGAAGATAATAAAGACTGGACATGGGGTGATGGTGCTTCTTTTGAAGATATTAAATTTGATGAAATAGATTTTGATGGAGACGATATTAACTTTGAGTAAAAACAAGTGATAATTAAAAGAATAAAGACTTAACTATGAGAATACTACTATTAACAATAGCATTGCTGATTTCTAGCAATGTTGAGGCACAATTTTTTAAAGAAATTTACAAAGACTTCCTTAAGTACGGTACGTTCTATGCTGCTGGTAATATAGAAAACGCGCAAGCAGTTCAACCGAACTATTTCATACGTACAAACCCAGATGATTTTTACGGTATACCTCAAGTTGAGGATCGAGCTCAATACCATCCATTTAACTATAGATATGGTTTAGGTATACGTAAACTAGCTCGTTTTGATTACGAGGTAAAACCTGGAACATTTTGGACAGGTGATAACAGAAAAGAAAAACAAATAGGTTTATCTGCACCTACATCAGCTGTGTCGGGTTTTGAATATCTATTACATTGGGAAAAAGAAAGACATAACGGTAAAGAATTTAACAATAAAAGATTATTTGTTAGACATACTGGTGATTATCATATTGCTAAATTTGAAACAAGAGAAACTGGTAAAATAGATTTTCAATACGTGTCTGGTGAAATAAGAGCCAGGTTACCTATTGGTAACAAGTTTAGTATATCTGCTGGTGGAATATATAGAACTCACCAACGTCCTTACGGTTATAATCCTGTAGAAATATGGTTAAATGAAGAAGACGATCAGGGTAACGCGGTAAACCCATGGTATAGTTTAGGATTTGAATATGGTTATGATGATATATATTATTCACAATCTGATGAATATGGTAATCAAACATATGACTGGTATTGGGTTAATGCACAAGGAGATATTGTAGCTCATACAGATCAACAGTTCAGAGATCTTATAATGCCTGGACTTTTAAATAGATATAATCAAGAGGCTTGGGCCGATCTTGACGCTTTTGCTGAGATTGCACCTATCGTCGGTTTTGATTTTTATCATTATAAAGCTAACTTTTGGATGCATGCCTATGGTAGCTGGATATTACCTTATCACAAATATGTACAAGGTAATGAGGACTTTAGTTATTTACATAGAAATAGCTGGGGTAAGGGTGGTCACAACGACTTGCTTGACGGAGAGCAATGGAGTGATTACCAAGCAGGTTTAGTATTTGGTGTAAAGATCAGCAAATCAATTGGTTTATTTGTTGAAGGTGAATACACTAAGTTCTGGGACTCAGAAATGTTTAACTCCAATTTTGGAATTAATTACACGTTTAGATAATGGAAGAACCCATGTTATCAGAGAAGTCTGAAGTAAAACTTGACATAAAAACTTTAATAGGTATAATAATAGGTATTATATCTATAGCAGGTATATGGTTTGATCTAACAGCAAAAATAGGTGCTATTGATTCTACGCTAGTTAGATTAGAATACAATCAAACACTAAATGATGAGTTTAGAATTAAATGGCCAAGAGGTGAAATGGGAGCGTTACCTGATGATGCTAAGCAAGATTTAAGAATTGAATATCTACAAAAAGATGTAGAAAAACTACAAGAGATAATTGAAGAATTAAAAGAAAAATAAAATGGCAAAGCAAATAGGTGAAGAAACCAAGGTAACACTAGATTTAAAAACTTTAGGACTTATAGGCGCGGGTGTATTTAGTCTCGCGGCCATGTGGTTTGCTTTACAAGCTGATATTGCTTTAGCTAAAGAACTACCTGCTCCAGTTATCGATAGAGTTGAATATGATTTAAAAGACGAGTTGATTCGTCAGACAATATTAGATACTCAAGATGATGTTGAGGCAATGAAAGATCAGTTAGATAAAATAGATGAAAGACTCTATGAATTACAACAAAGAAGATAATGAAAAATATTTTAATTTTAGTTTTAATTTTAATACCTTTTGTAACGTTTGCTCAATCAGACGTTCCTGATAAATATTGGATAAATGATAATCAGTTTGAAAATAAAATAAATGCAAAGAGCGCTTTTGGTGATGATGACTCAAAACCTGTTATTGTAGAATTTTGGGCTAAATTTAACGAAGCAAATTGTTTTGCTGAGTGGGAACAATTAGAAGATGCAACTTATTATAGAGTTGATATAGCTAAAGCACCTAATGCAAAGAAAAAATATAGGGTACGTATGGCACCTACTATTATACTATTTAAAGATGGTATAAAAGAAACAGTTTGGAAAGCAGGTTTAGACTTAGAGCTACCTACAAACTTAAAAGAAATACAAGAAACAATAAACGAAATAAATCAAGCAAGTAAATTTTAAAATTATGTGTGAATTATGTAATGGCTATTGTGGCCTTTGTTAAAAAATAAATTATGTGGAAACTAACTAAACAATACTTCATAGATGTATGGACATACCTATGGAGTAAAACTACTGTTGATGATATTATCATAGCTAAAGCTGAAGAAATCAAAGCTAAAGCTAAAGAAATCAAAAAGGTAATTAAAAAATAATGGATAAAATAAGCAAACACGTATCTTACAAAGAAGGTATGTATAGCACAACAGCTTTAAGGCTTGGGTTAAAAAATGATCCTACAGATGCTCATTTACAAAACATGAAGCTTATCGCAGAAAAAGTATTTGAACCTCTTAGAGTGCACGTGGGTGGTCCTATAAAGATAAATTCGTTTTATCGTGGACCTGAACTTAACAAAGCTATTGGCGGATCAGCTAAATCACAGCATTGTCACGGGCAAGCAATGGATATTGATGATAATTATGGTAATGCTTCTAATGCTGAAATGTTTAATTGGATTAGAGCTAACTTAGATTATGATCAGATGATATGGGAGTTTGGTACAGATGAAAATCCTAATTGGGTGCATGTGAGTTATGTAAATCCTGAAGACAACAGGAAGCGCTGTTTGAAAGCTTATAAAGATGATAATAATAAAACAAAATATAAAGTTATATAATCATGGCAAAGAAGAAAAATAAAAAAAGCCCATGCTGGTCAGGTTATGAAATGATTGGTATGAAGAAAAAAGGTGGTAGAAACGTACCTAATTGTGTACCTAAAAAAGGTAAAAAGAAAAAATAATGAAATCTAGAGGTTTAGGTGATACTGTTCATAAATTCACCAAAGCTGCTGGTATTAAAACTATTGTTGATAAAGTATCAGATGGTTTAAATATACCGTGTGGTTGTGAAGCTAGAAGACAAGCTTTAAATAAAGCAGTACCTTATAAAATGAAAAAAAAATAAGTAACATGGGATATGCAAGTGCAGCTCAACGTAAAGCGGTTTGGGCAAGCAAAAACGAAAAAAAGAAGAAAAATGCCAGCAAAAAGAAAAAGAAAGCCAGACGTAAGAAAAACAACAAAAGGTAAAAATAGAAACTTTAGAACAACTAAAGAAGGGGCTGGAATGACTAAAAAAGGTGTTGCGGCTTATAAACGTAAAAACCCTGGTAGTAAATTAAAAACAGCTGTAACAGGCAAAGTTAAAAAAGGTAGTAAAGCTGCTAAGCGTAGAAAATCATTTTGTGCAAGATCAAAGGGTTGGAAAGGTGAAAGAGGTAGAGCTGCTAGACGTAGGTGGAGATGCTAATGACAAATAAAGAACTAATGACAAATAAAGAAAGAGACTTAGGTAGAGTAATATCAGTATCAATATTATTATTGATAATACTAATCGCTATGTTTAGTAGTTGCACTGTTTACAAAACACCTAAAATGCAAATAACATCAGTGTTAGCTGTAACAGCTGAAGGCGATACTTTAAAGTTACCTATAGATGTTATAAGGCCTATATATAATTATAATCATGTAACATATCCTAGAACTAATTATTATCCTTATAATCATATGTATTATAATTATAATAATTATAAACCAATACATAAACCTATCGGTGGTAATAC
>MDSV01189801.1_pt1 | contig 10832 bp, 16 predicted proteins | sample 810851 | NCBI WGS metagenome assembly MDSV01 (sample SAMN05326640, study PRJNA326480) | marine metagenome | isolation source: seawater | place: Atlantic Ocean: North East | collected 2012 | reverse complement strand
TTTTCTAATACATATTCTTTAACTAGCGGATTGTCACATCGGCTATAGATAGCTCCAAGAGCGTCCTTAACAAAACCAACATGCCTCGAATGAAGACACATATGAATAGCAAGGTCTCTGAGCGAGCATGTCCGGTAGAAAGATTCCAATTTAATATGGTGTTCGTTGCGTAGGTCTTCTAGCTCTGTAGGCATTTTCAACATATATTATCTCCCTTCATTCCTGAAACACTAAATGGTATCTCTTCTCTCCTGAATCGTTTCTGACCGAATGGTCTGAGTAAACATCAATCTTATAAATGTCACCTGGTTCATATGGTATTATCCCATCCGGCAGTATTCCAAACTTACATCCGGCTGGGTGATTAATACTCATGTTATACATAAATGGTATGTGTTCCTTAAAGTCATGGATATGAGGATCAATATGACATCCTGGGTCTAATAACATTAGCTCTGGGTGTTTATATCCATTATCTTCAATCCATTTTGTTGTAATAGGAAAATGTTCTTCAGTAGGTCTGTAAGAATATCTTCCTGGAAAATCTACATTAGCCCAAGTATACACATTCCAGTCGTTAAAGTCAACACATTCTTTGTATATTTCCTCAACTATATCACAAACACCAACAAGCTCCCAACAATCGGTTATCAAGTCACCGACTTCTTTACATTCGTTCCAAAACGTGTCTAGGTTATACGTCGACTTCATTATTATCGTTATTAAAAAATAATCCTCGAGATTGCATAAATGGTTTTCTCATATTTGAGTTTGCTCTAACGCTTGCTGTTTCAGCTTCATTAAATGATAGACCATACTTACTGAACTTTTCAACCCAGTAATCTTGATCCTGACAATTCACGTGATGATGACCAGGCCATCCAGGAGGCGCATATGTTATAAGCACATACTTACATTGTTTGAAAATGGACATCCAATTGTCCATATATTTCTCTTCAATGTGTTCGACAAATTCTACACTCCACCCCAAGTCAAATGTCATTGGAACATCTATCGGACCTTTGGTAAAATCGTAAATCATTACCGGCCCTTCTTTTTCTACTTCGTGATCTCCGTCAATGCCTATTGATCTACAGCCGCGTCCAAGCGCATAGTTTACCATACCACCTGTGCCACAACCCACATCTACAAAGCTCTCTACATCATATTTTTCTTTAAGATATAGAAAGGCTCCTCGATCCATATGTGTCTTATCGAGGTGACCACCTAAGTGATCTCCTATAGCAGCTTGTGGTGTTTTTTGTTCTGATAGCTTACGGACCAGGAACTGGTCCCATGATTCGTGTGGATGATTCTCATCACGATAATCAAAAATAACTTCGCCATTGCTCATTAATAAGTCTCGCTTTCATTATATGTTCAGGCCGCTTTTTATATTTCACTAGAATGTTATCATTATAGTAATCACTTGACTCTAGCACATTCAATAAAAATTGTAGTTTAGTTTCAGCATAGTTCACATCACCCCGTGTAGAGTGTAAACTAATTATTTCTCTTTGGAACGTGTGTTTACCAAGCCTGTCAACATCTTCCTGTAAAGATGTCGAAGACCCGTAATAGTCTTTCCAATCACTTTCCTTACGAATTCTTTTCTGGCCTTTTTTCGCTCCAGGCTTCTTTCGAATTGACCAAAAATATTTGCGTCCGATGTAGGAAAGTAATGGGCCACGTATACAATACACATACCCAGCATACTTGCCAATATCCTCTGATTCAAACGGCTTGTTATTAAACAGCCATGGGTTGTCATAACTCATTCATCTATATCTTCAAAGTCCTCGCCCTCTAATATATAGTCATCCTCATCATCGTCTTCTATTGTGATGATCTCATCGCCGCAGAATGGGCAGAAGATAGGTTGTATCTCTTCTACCATCTCCCATTTTACAGTACAGATAGATCCACAATTTAGACATTCTAAGTGCGATCTCTTTTCTTCTTCCTCAGACATAAAAATCCTGTTAGTAGTTAAATCTCACACGCGCCAGCCGTACAAGCTAACTCTCTATGACCCTCTGTCATATCTTCCGTTTCATATTTTGAGAGTAGACTCCAGTCGACTTCTGCAGGCATTTGTTTAAGTGCTTTTTTATATTCCTTTTCGCTGCAATCCTGGTACGGTGCTTGCCTATATGTATGTTCTGAGAAAGGTAGAAAACTAACCCCAGACATATAGTTAAAGTTTTTATATACCCATGCTCCAACTTCCATCCACTCTGATTCTTTAACAGAAATAGTAACAGATGGTTTATGTTCACACCAATGCTTTTGATATGTAAGCCAAAGTTCTAGTTGCTCAATAGCGGTCTTATCTCGTCTCGTAACGGCCGTATCTGGCGACATCATAGGAAAAGAAAAGACAGAGGTGTGTAGTGGTTTTGTAACGTCATCCTCAACAGGGAACCCTGCATCGACCATCATTTTGCATAAAGGATCTTTCTTGTCTGCTCGCACAGTTCTGATATAATAAGGATTATGGCGAGCATGAATACCAGAGGCAGCATCAACGAGCTGGCTAACAGTACCAGAAGGCTTAACGCAGGTAATAGCAGCAGCCATCGGTATGCCCAATTTTTTAGACCATTCTTTATTTGTTGCAATTGCTACCTCCCTTAACGCTTCTAAATTCTTTGCTAAGTTATTATCGTTGCCGTTAGTTATACTGTTGTCCATAATACCAGTAAGAGAGACTCCTAAAAGTCTCTCTTCTGAACAATTCTCTACCCATTTCTTTGATAGGTATTTGAAATTTGTAAGTGTTGCTTGCATAGTACCAATAATTGTTGCAAGACGAACCTTTTCTTTTAATGTTGCCATCGAATCTGATGCACGGATTACAACCTCTGATAGATTACAAAATTCACGATCGCGTAATATAATTTCACTACAAGGATTTGTACCAAAGTCATGGCCTTCTACTTCACGGCGACCATTAGCAGCTGCTTGTTTAATAGCTGATTCTCTGTTGAATATACCACGTTCCCCAGACTTAGATTCGTATAATGACTTCCATTCATCAAAAAACGTCTGCATTTCTGGCTTCTCTGAATAACAGGCACTATTATTAGCTAAAGCTCTTTGCTGTTCGTTTTCCCACCATTGTCCTGACTTAGCATGTCTCATGCGATCATCAGAGATATTAGATAAGCTGATCAACGCAGAACGACGAACACCACCTACAACAACACATTCAGCAATCTTGCATACGATATCATGGCACTCAATAGAATTCAACTTACGACCAGCAGCGCTCGAGAAAACCTTAACACAGAAGTTAAATACATCTTCTAATGGGTCCGGACCACTAGCTCGTCCACCAAATGTTTTTAAGGGTGCACCAGCTGGACGTATCTTACTCATATCCCACTCAGGAATCTGACCTTGATATAGCATGCCTACGAGCTCTTTCAATCCTTTAGCCCATCCCAACTTACTATCCGCAACAACGATAGTTGTGTCAGTATTATGGAATTCTTCAGCAACCTTTGGTAGCTCATTTACAAATTGCCGTTCAACACTAAACCCAACTCCCGTACCATTCATCAACACGTAAAGAATTTCATCAAAAGCCTGAGGACGATTAACTGCAACATATGAACAATTATATCCAGCAACGTTTTCCCGTCGCAGTGCTTCACCGGCCGTCATCATGCAACGCATGGACGGCATGACGCCCAATCCAAGTATAGCATCATGCAATTCTTTTTTTGTTCCAGTTGGTATTTTGTAACCATTACACTCATCAGCAATATGTCCATCGAAAAAATCAAAGAATCTTTGAACAGTTTCATCCCACGTCTCTCGACGATTCTCGTCTGGCAACCAACGTGAGTATCTAGAAAGATGTATAAACTGTTGATATTGTGATGGCAGGTAATTATTCATTTTTCTTCTTCTCCCTCTACAAGATACTTCCACGAAATAGGAAATATGTCTTGCGCTATGTCCGCTATTTGATTAGCAATTATTCTTGTTTCTTTCTGTGTATCTGGTGCGCACCTAAGATTGCATACTCTTGCAAAAGCAAATAACGTACCACTCCAATACCACTCAGTCATCATAGACTGAGGCAATACCATCCGTGCTTGTTCTGCACAAACGCCTTGCCTCAATAGATGTTCATAAGTCCACTTAGCGCTCCTAAGAACTTGTTGATAATCATTCACCATTGCCCCATAGGGGTTTATATCAATACTTTCTTCTGAGCTGCCTTGTTTCTTATCTTCTGCCGTTTCACGCCAGATATCTGGCTCATAAAATTCTACCTCATCATCAACATATCGACGAGACATTTCGTTCCATACAAGACCGACCTGATGCTTGACTAACTGCCGAGCAACAAATACGGGAGCTTTTATATGGAATTGTAGTGACGCGTGTCCGAATGGCGACCAATGATTATGCTTAGCGAGATATTTGATAAGCCTTTCATCTTGGTCCTCCTTAAACTCTGAATGTGTTTTAGCAAACGATACGCGCGCGGCATTGACCACAGATAGGTCACTGCCCATTTTATCAATTAACCTGACTTCCATTAGCACTTCTTCCAATGTGCAAGAGCGTTACGGGCACTCAGGCCGTTGAATGTATGTTGATTTATAATATCAAGTATTTCGGGGGTGGAGAAACCAGCTATTATCATTTCATTAATATCCTTCTGTTCAATGTTTTTTGGCCATATGACAACTTCAGTTTGGTCACATACTTTTTCTATCAGCTTAACGAGCTCTTTATTACGTGGCTGGTTATCAAATACTAAAACATGATCTGCATTGCTAACCAGAATTCGAGAAAGATCAATCCCCCCAACAGCAATGCTGTTAGGAAGGAATAAAGAATCGAACGGCCCTTCGGTAACGTAAACCTTTTCATCAAAATTAACCTTGTTTAGATTAAACACTAAAGGGTGTTTCTCTTTAATTTTTATAGTAATATATCTTAGTGGATTATCATCAATTGCGCGGGCCTGGAATGCAAATAGATTTCCCTTGATATCGTAAAAAGGAATAACTAGCCGTGGCTCATTTCCTAATATTCTACCTTCGTATTTCGGATCAACAGATTCTAGAACTTGAACATCTTCAACCCAAAAGAATTCCTCTAATCGATCTACAGGTAGTTTACGTTTCTTTGCATACTCCAACGCCGGATTATTACTGTCAAGCAAAGGTCTAAGAAAATCATACGTTCCATGCTTTGTTCTAAACTTAGGCTTAAAATCTATCTCCGTTTTCATATCCGGAGTCATCTTACGTATATTCTTTCCCTTGCCCTCTCTGTAATTCTCTAAACCATAAGCATCACCTAAAGCAGGATCAACCTGATCTAGTAGACCACGCATATGTGTACCAACACCACAGTTATGACATTTATAAAACAAACCACCCTTTTTCTCGTAGACGTATCCGCGAGCTTTGAATTTGTTCTTTTGACTGTCACCGCAGTATGGGCAACGGAAGTTGTATAGGCTGTTACTCTTCTGAGCAAACCTTTCTAACCTTCCGCCTAAAATGTTGATATATTTTTGATCTATCCACAGAGGCATCATATTATAATAGTCGATCGGAGGTATTAAGTCAACTTAAAATAAGTCTTTAATTTGAACTAGTGTAGATGCTATAAATCCAACACCACTGGCAATACCAATAACAAACCATTTCCATCTTTCAATTCTTGCTAACCTATCACTAACATCCTTGTGCTGGGCATCGTTCTCAACACGGAGAGATTTAATCTCTTCTATTACTTCTTTTTTGAAATCAGTAAGGCGCTGGTGAACCACTTCTGTTTGTCGTTCTGCAGCTTCCAGCCGGGTTTCATGTACAGCAAGCATCTTTTCAACAGAAGTTGATACTGCTGTGAGTCGATCTATAGCTACATCAAATTTTTCTACTAACACTACTAGAACATCTAAGTCTCTCTGTATTGATTCAATATCTGGAGACTGTTCGTCAATATAGTGTACCCGGTTCTTCGGAGCCATACCTTCCGTTCTCTCTATTATTTCTTAGCTTTTATATTTATTTGTTTTTCGAGAACGGCAATCCGTTTATGCAGGGTCTCCATCTCTTTAGCCACATTAGGATACTTTTTTTTCCAATTTTTTTCATCTTCAAGTATCTTTAGACCGAGCTTTTTTGAAGCCCAAGTTGCTAGATCATCGACCTTATCGTAGACCCACTTACCAAGTTTTGTGTCTGCAAACCAACTATCTGCAGCACTCCCAAGTATACTAGAAGCAATACTACTGACTATCCAGAACCACATATTAGCCCCAATCAGGAATAGAGCACTTACTACACCTACAGCTCTTGCATATCTCTATCTCTTCACCATCCGTATCAAGTTTTTTCTTTAACGTGATTCCGCAATGTGATCCATGCCCGCAATTTTTACAAGTCATTTATTCTCCCCTTGGTGCGCTGTTATTGATTGCCCATCTACCAAATATACGTACAGAATAATAAGCTGCATATATTTTCCAACTTGGTACTGATGGATCAGCGTGTTGCATACCACATAAAAATAAATCATCTGCTATTTTACGATATCGTTCACGTTCGCTTTTGTCTTGAGGTCCCTTGCCAACAGCTTTTGTTAGCACTGCTTTATATCTCGTATTGATTTTTTCATAACAAATGTCGTGAATAATTGCAGCCCTGGCAACATCCCATGGTGCAATAAATGCCCAACAAGCCCGTGGGACAGATGCTAGATCAGTAATGTATCCAGCCGGTGCCGTGACCTTGCCAGCCTTAGTAACTTTGATATCACATGCTTTGAGCATAGAGATATCCTCTTCAGTTAGCTTATCACAATCAAAACTCAAAGACTTATTTAACACCCAGTTACGAGGTGGGTTGTAGACAGCATCTACTTTACCGTTAAATTTACTACCGCAACTCATTTATCTCTCCCGAATAAGTTAGTTACACCATCTAGCAATCCTTTGCCTTTGGCCTTTTCGTTTTTGTCTTTAGCTTCTTTGACTTTCTTATCTTGCTCTAGTTCCATCACGTCAAGTTTTTGCTGTTGACTTTTGTAATATTTTTCGTATGCTTCAATCTTAGCTTTCTGTTGTGATGTAAGCTGTTTGATCTTAGCCATATTTAGCGCTAGGATCTCGTATCCTTTATCTGTTAATCCAAAGATAACAGTTTCATAACCCTTTTTTTCCAACTCAGCCATCACCTTATCGATATTCTCTTTAGTAACGATGTACCACTTGATCTGTTCAAGTTGCAAAGGATCAACGCCAGGAAGATCCAAAGGCACTCTCTCAACTGGAACACTAGCAATCTCTATCTGCTTAACAGAACTACAACTAGCGAGAAGGAGTGTACTTGGGATTAGCAACGTCAGGACACATGCTATTGATCTTAGATTTCCTATCCGCATTTGCTTCTTTCTCCGTCAGGGGTTTGCCAGATAAGATTTCAAAGCATCTCATCATATTGCTACTACCCTTGTTAATAATCTTTTGTATTGGTTTTGGCTTAGCTTGAGCCAGCTTGCCAATATCACGCGCACCTAATAGTTTACTCACTTTGTTAAATTTCTTATTCATGTCTTCAGTCTGTTTTCGAGCTTCCTGAAACTTGTTCATAGCATCAGTAGCAACGTCGTGAGCTAGACGCAAATCTTTTTTAGTTTGTTCGATTGTTGCTTTTTGTGTTGCTACGGATATCTCGAGCTTTGCATTGTTCTCATGTAGGATAGCCATTTTGGCTTGAGTATCATTATAATACCAATATCCTATTCCACCCATTGCCATCATTAATATTACCATAACACCTGCTAATTTCAATCCCATAATTAACCCCTCGAGGCAGCTTGTTGTTTAGCCTTTTTAATCATTTTCTCAGCTGCTGTTAATTGTTCTTGTTTTTCTTGATACTTTCGTCGACGTAGGAAGGCTACACCATTTATGCTATGCTTTTTACGTTTAGTGGGATGGACCATAGCGGGTCGTGCCCAATGCACAGCATCAGATCCTGTACCAGCAACTGCTGAACCGGTTGCATTTGCAGCCATGTCTTCTTTTAGAGTTTTGAATTCCTTTGCTGAATTTTTCTCCAGACGCTTCTTTTCTTCAACGATCATATTTTCTATTTCATAATCAGACATATCAAGAAGGTCTTCACCTTCTCTTAACAAAATTATTGCTGCAGCGAAATTTGATATCTTACTTTTGAATCCAGTTTTGTTTAATAAGCGCTTTAGATTATACACTAATCGATCAAACAAAGTATAAGCATCACGTTCTGGCTTTGTCTTAGGAGAACGTATCTTCTTACCGTTTTTGTCTATGATACCTAACTTGAATGCGTCTGTGTCTGTCCAAGGAGTGGAGAGACGTTTAACAAATTGATAGGTGTACCATAAATCAAATGTCTTACCCTTTTCAGCCATTATATCTTCCTTAGCTTCTCTACAATCCCGGGATCTACACCTATATCAGAATCTAATATAATTTCTCCATTCATTCCTATGCCATCAACCCTATCGGGCCAGTAATTTAATAATAACAAGAATGGCTTTAGATATTCAAGATAATCATACAACTTGTATACTAACATTCTTGTAAGTGCGTCACGATCAAACACATTGTATAAAACAATTAAGTGATTTAGTATCAGACGCTCTTTCAATTCACCCGTCTCTGCATATCGTCTAAACAGTCTTTTAATATACTTTATGCGATTCAGATCATCGTGAAATTCTAATAGATCCATACAGCCTGGATTATCATAATACTTGGCTGCGTATAGCATAAAGTTAGAATCGTCTAACTTTTCCACTTCGGCCTCAATTCAACTATTACTATAAAACATTAAAACGAAGAGATTGCCACCCTCTTCCATATATTATCTGCAATGCAAACGTAGATGTAATCAGTATCCCAAGCAATCTCACCAGCCGCTCCCGTTGCCGAATTTGAACCTGGTGTTTGTGCTGTACTAATCACTAGATGGTTATTAGCAACCTTCAATTGATTAATAGTCGAAATACCAGTGGCATTGACATTGGCCGTGATATATGTATTACTCCCATTTAACGTAGTATTAGCATTGGTGGTGAGCCGGTTAACAACTGTGTTAGCCGGCACCGCACCAAACAAATTCTTGAGAGTTATACTCTTACTTGCGGGTGTCCCATTAGGATTGTCAACGACCAGGATCAGATCCTCACTGGCAGGTGTTGTTAGTGTTGATAATTCTGAAACCTTTTGGTCAGCCATTACATATCTCCTCTAAGATTAAGCGCTAGCTACTGTCCATGTACCCATGTTATTGGATACTGCACCCGTAATTGTCAAGTTAGCAAACCGAGCTGTAGCAACGGATGTATTACCCCAAGCAAGCAATGAAGCGCCACCACCAACACACGTAATCGATTGTGCATTGACTTGATAGGTACCAGAAGCAGCACCACTACCAGCTGTTCCACCCTGAGTCTTATATGTGAAGACCAAAGTGTTGTTAGCATTAATTGGTAGGTTGGATACTGGGTTACTATTACAAATAGCAACTGCATGGTTACCACCAGCCGTGTTAGCGATTGTTAATGATAGGTTATTACCACTGTTGCCACCCTTAAACTGGATAGGCTCGTTAAACACAACATAGACGTTTGCGCTAGTGTTGCCTACAGGCGATCCACTTACGTAAACTTGAGCAATGTCTGGAACGCCACCAGTCTCTTTGTTACCAGCAGCAACAAGAACTTCGTCACGAATCCGTCCAGGGCCAGTCTGACGACGAACCCAGCCTTTATCGGTTTTGATGACATTACGCTTATACGCATTATCACTGTCCCGGCCCAAGAAGTAATAGGGCTGGTAACCAGCAATGCGTCCTGCAGCATTGTTCGCACCTGCTGCTGGATGGGTGCTTTCGTTTCTAAAATCCCACATGGGTTTCTCCTTTTCGTTTTTCGGTATATTTACCTACTCTGCATATTATAATACTCAAGATTTATTTACTACCAGTCATATGTTTAATGACAGCAGCTACTGTTTTTCTACGGTTAGCTAGATAGTCATCTGACTTATCAACATCTCCATCATTATCTATGTCTCGTTTTTTTCCTATCTTAACTTTAGATCCATCATCGTCTTTACCTACAGGATCTAAGCTAGGAGTCTTAGCAAGTTTACCATAATTTGCTTTCATCGATTGGCCTTTATCACCCCAACCAGGTGTCAGCTTAACCTTCTGTGGCTTGACAGAAGTTGGATAATGAAACTTTGCTTTGTCGCCTTCACTGATCCTATTAGATGGTGACATCATTTTGTTTTGTGAGCTAATGAAAGCTGCATACTTGTCAGCAGCAGTCACGGCTTCGTCGTATTGACCAGGCCTATCTTGCATCTGCTTTCTTAATGACTTGATCGTAGCTACATCTGTGCCTGCCATTTTAGCAATCTCCTCATCGCTTTTACCATCTTTAATGGCGAGATCAATATCACTCATTTTGTTTTCACTTTGAGTTTTCTTTGCCTTCTTCATTGCCTCTTTTTCATCTTTGTTCACATCAGCATGTCTTACCATCTTATGACGTTCATCATCATCTGTTGCCAGACCAAGACTTTTAGCCTTGTCATATCCGGACGAGTCCATGTGGTCCGGGTTATTGATATCCGTGTGTTTGGGGTCAATTTTTCCAGGCTTGCTTTTCAATACTGGAACGCTGTGATCTTTAGGTATTGCCTTTCCAGGCTCATGCCCAATTCCCAACTTATACGCCATTCCACCTTTTTCATTAATGTAAGTTTCGTGTTGAACTTTAATTCCAACTTCACCAGCGTC
>MDSV01227315.1_pt1 | contig 10833 bp, 9 predicted proteins | sample 810851 | NCBI WGS metagenome assembly MDSV01 (sample SAMN05326640, study PRJNA326480) | marine metagenome | isolation source: seawater | place: Atlantic Ocean: North East | collected 2012 | reverse complement strand
CCATTTCCGTCACCACTTCCGCCGCCATTATTTCCTTCACCACTTCCGCCGCCATTATTTCCGTCGCCACTTCCGCCATTTTGGGAATCTGAACATCCAGATGCATCTACATTTTCACCTGAAGGAGTGTCAGGACAAAAATCATCGCCATCTACTACACCGTCATTATCGGCATCAGCAACTCCACCGTTTCCACCGCCATTATTTCCGTCGCCATTGCCATTGCCACTTCCATCGCCGCTGCCATTGTTATCATCGTTATTTTGAGCCTCAGAACATCCGAAATCGTCGACTTCAGCACCTGGCGCAGTACCAGGGCAAGTATCAAAATCGTCTTCGACATCATCGCAGTCTTCGTCAGGTTCGCCCCAATCTGAAGTTGTACAACTTCGAGCGGAGGTACTCATTGTCATGAAATCGTTGCCTGTTTCGAAAGTAGAAGAAAATGTAAGGTTCTCATGTAATAATGCTAAGTTGTCTTTTGCATAACAAGCTACTCCCGACTGCTCATCAGTTGTCGTAGTGGACATTCCAAAGACATTTATGTTTAAGGTTGATTTGCCATCAATGCTCACTTTAAAACATTCTTTACCTGCAACTGTTTCTACATCTGCAACAGTCATTTGATAATACTCATCATAAGATGTCCCAAAAATCTCCGGCATGGTTACTGAATAGTTCCAGTAGTCTCCTGTAGTCCATATGGGGGCTAATTGCTTATCGGTAGAATTCTCGTTTGCAAATTGATAGGAGGAAAGACTCGAGGTATACATCAATTCACCTTTTGCATTATATTGCTCAGAAGCGGCATACCAGCCAACTTCTGGTGAATACCAATGCACTTCATAACCGGCATCAATTTCTAGAACATATGCTCCACCACCAGCTTCAGTCATTGTAGCATTTATTGAAACGGTATAAGCACCATTCATATCGTTTTCATCTTCTCCAAGAAAAATAGTGTCACGGGTTTTGCTGGGATTACTTGCCGCAACGTGTTTGCCCTCTTCATCCCAAACCGACATAGATACTCCATCTCCTGAAGCATGCGAAAGAGTAAGTAGCATTGTTTGATCTGCTTCAAGCCAAACTGTAAACCAATCATGTTTATCATCCCACATGTCAACACCGCCCTTTACAACATCACCTGGATATACTACTTGAGCTGAGGTATTGACATTGTTTGGCTCTATTTCATCTACTACTTCTACTCCTGAAGAATCCGAAAAAAGTGCACTTGAGTCAGATTCTTCAAGTATCGATGTTACCAATAAAGGTTGGATTAAGGCTAATAGTAAAACTGAGACTACTACTGTTCGCATGGAAGTTGCTCGCCAAATCATAGTTTAATTCTTTGGTAGCAATATTGCAACCAAATAGTTATGGTTTTAACTATCTATTTTGTAACATTATTGTTACAAGTGTATTAAATATTGCATTTACTTCGAAATTAATAGGTTGAGATACGTGAAGAAAGAGTGTGACCCAGTTTTTGCCAGTGTAGACAAAGTCTTGGAAATTATTTCTAAATCAAAGTCATTACATATATTGTATATTTTAAATTTTAAAAATAAAGCATTGAGGTTCTCGGAATTAAAAACTAAGGTTGATTCATCATCAACGACAATTTCAAGACGTCTAAATGAGTTGGAAAAATGCGGCTTGGTAATTCGCACCCCTTGTGAAGATAGTAATAACAGAATGGAGTATTCATTATCAAAAGACGCTAAATCACTAAGCCCAATAATCCAATCTCTATATGATTGGGTTTCTAAAAGCCAAATGCATGTTCAAACTATTGCATGACATATTAAATTCAATTTATCCGATGACATCAAAGCAGACGCCATATTAGAGTGAGTCATGGGGATTGATACTGTATTGCTGTTAGTGGATAAAAACTCCCTCTATACTTTGCTTGAAATGTCTTGGAACGATGTTTATTCTAATATGGAAAATCGCTCACTTAGAACCCTTAGGCCGAAGCAAAGTAAGCGATTAAACAGAATATTTGATATTGATTGTGAAGCCGAAATTTTGGATTGGATGGAAAAAATTGGTGAAGCGGATGGTAGTGTATTAGAGGTATTATCAAGCATTCCAAACGGCGAAGACGGGTTACTTCAATTGATGAATTTCGCAAGCCCTGGGTTATGGGAATGCTGGGAGGCTCGAAGTTACTTATACCTAGATGTAGCACTAGAGCGAACTATTGAAAGTCGAAATGATCTATATGCAGAATCGACTTGGCAAGAGTTAGTTGAGATATTGAACAATATCCCCGAAGAAGAATTTGCCGAAAAGGTATGCCTTGATTGGATGGAGCGTAGAAAACAATTAGGCGAAACATTAGATGAAAAAGAGGACCCAAAAATAATTCCTACCTATGAGGCACACAAACGAAATGCGTCATTGTTAGTTCATGCAATAACAACCTGGCAAAATGATTCAACATTAATTGGCATTGTTGGTCGTGAGCATCTTGATGCAAGTAAGTGGGGACATGGTGAAACAAATTTACAGACAATATTACACGGAAAACAGACGACGGATTGAAAAATAAGTGGTCATTGCGAGAATCATGTCTGAAGAATTTGCTGAAAGTCCAAGTGAGTCTGAGGATGATGAATCTCCTGTAATTCCAGATGGTGCAGAGACTATTGAAGTTGAACTGGTTGAAGAACAAGACCCTCTTCAAGAAGCATTAGAGAGAGCTGAAAAGGCTGAAAAAGAAATTGCCTACAAAGATGCTGAAATTCAAAATGTGAGAAAACGATTAATGGCGGAAAAGTCAGAACTGATTCAATATGGCAGCATGGGATTATCACGAAAGATGTTAACGGTTCTTGCGGATGTAGACAGGGCTATGTCTAATGTTGATGATGACGATCAATCCCCAGTGGCACAAGGTCTTAGATTACTTCGCAACAAAATGTGGCATGAATTATCTGGAGATGGTATTACCGCAATCGATGCAAAAGGTCAAAAATTTGACCCCGCTAAAATGGAAGCGATTACTACCATACCTGCATCTGAAGATTTCCCAAGCGGCATTGTTGTTGATGTTATTGAAGCAGGATATATGTACAAACAAAAAGTCTTGATTGCTTCAAGAGTTGTAGTGGCCTCAGATTAACCAACACTTACTCCGGTCCCCATGGTTGATAAACGGTAAATTGCATCGTTTTTGATTAACCATTTAACAATTGGTTTTGGCAATGATTCCAAAAGCACACCTTCAACCGCATCATCATCATAAACTGTTGACAACATGAGTGCTGTTTGACGCACACGCCAACCTTCGAAACTTTCCCGGTTAGACATGTCTACAGATTTAACCACCCAATTAGAATCCCTGTACAAGTTTGCAGTTTTCTCATCCGAGGTAATAAGAACTCCTTCTCCATGAAATTGTGTTGCATGAGCGACCCATTTAGGTGGATCATTGATGTCATCAATCCCGACCATAGTTGCTGTTTTGTGTTCATTTTCTAGCCATGATTCTATCATCGCTTTACGCTCTTCAAAAGTCCAAGGATTATCTGACTGCCAACCTTTGCTGGCAGAACCTATAGCAATTACTAATTCATCTGTTTCTTCACAGATTCTAAATGCTTCATTGAGCAAATGTTCATGACCTTTGTGAAAAGGTTGGAATCGTCCAAGTACTATGAATCTAGTCATCAATTCACCTCAAAAAAAATGACTCAACATTTACTTTTGGCAAATCAACACCGTGCTTAACAAAGCATTCAACCATTCTTTTGCACCCTTCAATCATCTCTTCTTCGCTAGTTTCACCCATTGAGCCAACTCTAAACATTTTACCTTTCAAATGATCTTGAGCACCAATTACTTGTGTGTGGTATAGTTCTTTCAAATCGGTTCTCCACTTATCATCAACACCTTCAGGATACATAATCGCGGTAACAGTGGAACTTCTTTGAAAAGGGTCTGCTAATAATTCAAAGCCTAAATGATTAAACAAATTTTGAACACCAACTGATAAATCATGACATCTTTGCCAACGCGCTTCTAATCCTTCTTCTTTCAAGATCTTTAATGATTCGGACCAACCCATTGCAAGATTTATTGCCGGAGTCCAAGGTGTTTGATCATCATCACCTTTCTTGTATGCAGAGATAATATCTAAGTAAAACAAAGCATTGTTATCATTCTGTTCTCTTATTGCCTTACAACGTTCATAAAATTTAGAGTTGAACGCAATTGCAGCAATACCAGAAGGGCCTGCTGTACATTTTTGAGCACCCATAGCGGCTGCTTCCACATTCCACTGTTTAATATCAACTGGCAAGCCACCAATTGATGTTATACCATCAAGGATAAACGAGGTATCATATCGGTTACACATCTCTGCAATGGCAGGTGCATCTTGAGTAATTCCTGAACTAGTTTCATTATGACAAATTAATACTGCCTCATAACAACCACGTTCAAGTTGTTGTTCTAACTCATACAAATCAAAGGCTCTACCCCATTCATATTTGATATGTTTGACATTACAAAAGCGATTACACATCTCTGCCACCCGTTCGCCGAATTTGCCATTAGTTGGAACTAAAACTAAGTCGTTTGGCCTGAATCTATTTGCAATAATCATTTCCATAGCGGCGGTACCACTTCCTGAAACCACCATTACTTTGTAATCGTCATCACCTGCCCACGAATGAGTTTTTTTATTCGGCAAGGAAGGGCTCAGGTTGAATGCGTATCTAAGTCCTGAATTTAATTCTGCCATCACGTCGCGAAACTCTCCACCCCTTGCGGTAATAACTGGATTTGACATTGCATCAAGACATCTTTGATTCATACGGACCGGGCCCGGTACAAGAAAGCAATCTCCATCATAACTGGCCATAATGCATCCTATACACGACAGTTATTCAATTAATGTACAGAAGCGTTGGACTGATAGAGGACAAACATGACGGCCACTCATGATGCGCATTGGAATTGCTATGTTACAAGGTGCTCGGCATGAACATTATGAGGCAATTAAGCATGCAGGATTAGAAATGCAACAAGATGTCGAAATTGTCGAATTACGCAAGGCAGAGCAAATTGATGATTCTATTGATGCACTAATATTGCCTGGTGGCGAATCGACTGCAATGAGAATCGCTAGTAAAAGTGAGGATTTACTTGAAGGTGCATATACTTGGATGTCAAAACATCCACAGCGTCCAGTTTTAGGCACATGTGCTGGTGCAATAATTTTAGCCAATCCAAGCCCAGGCAGAGAAAAATTCATTGATGTTGATGTTCAGAGAAATGCTTGGGGAAGACAACGATTTTCATTCGAAGCACCCATTGATGTTATTCTTGAAACTCCAGAAAAATCCTCAGTAAAAGATTTTCACTTAAGTCGCGATAGATTCAATCATATGCCGTTAACTATGACTATAAATGCGGTTGTTAATACCGATGATTTCTTTCCAGGCGTATTTATTAGAGCGCCAAAATTCATACAAGATTCAATTCAATGCCGACCAATAGCCTTCTTAGAAGATGAAATTGTAGGTGTGTTACAAGACCGAAAATTAGCACTAACTTTTCATCCCGAATTAACTCTTGACCGTAGGTTTCATCGTTGGCTTATTGCTCAAATAATCGAATCTAAACCGTAAAATCAAGCGAGGGTTTGAAACCATAAATCATTACGCAGGGACATTACTATGCTTGGACCACTACCGATGGTGACTGAAATAATCCCTGCAGAAATGGGGGAAGCAGAGGGCTGTGTCCAATGCCAAAAAGGTAGTAAATTGGTTCTTTTTGTAACTGGCAAATGTCATTGGGGGTGTGATTATTGCCCATTATCAGATAATCGTCGAGAAACTCCCGACATGTTTGCAAATGAACGAAGATGTTCTAATTGGGACGAAGTTATTGAAGAAGGTCGAGCAATGAATGCCACAGGAACTGGGATTACTGGCGGCGACCCTATGCTTGACATGGAACGCTCTCTTGAAGCAGTGATTCAATTAAAAGCGGCATTTGGACCACAACACCATATCCATTTATACACATCAATTCCATTTAATCCAATTAACTGCATTCGATTCGCTGAGGCTGGTTTAGATGAAATAAGATTCCATCTATTAGATGGAACGATTGATAGATATCAACAAGTCATAGATGAATGTCATGAGGTCGGAATTAATGTTGGTATTGAATTACCATGTGAACCAGATAAAGAAAGTGAATTAATTAAATTGTTAGATTCAATCAATGGTAGTAATGTTCAATTTTTAAATCTAAACGAGTTAGAGATTACAGTTGGAAATCAAGAAAATATGGATGTTCGTGGCTTCAATTTAAGTGGAGCTATGACTGCAGCCGCTGAAGGATCACTAGAATTAGGCTTCAAGTTAAAGCAATACGCGAAAGATATGAGCTTTCATGTTAAATTTTGCACTGCTAGTTTCAAAGATGCTGGACAACTTAGAGCTAGATTCCGCCGTCGAGCGACAACCAATTTACGGCCATATGAAGTGTTGACTGACGATGACACGATTCTGTTTGGTGCAATTCCAACAAATACAAATGATGCATACGATGATTTACAAGAGTTAGCAGATGAACTTCAACTATTAGATGGGTGGATAAGGTACAATGCTAATCAACAACGAATAGAGATACCAGTTTCAGTAGCTGAAGACATTGCAGATTTAATTCAAGCTCCAGTACAAGTTATTGAAGTTCATCCAACTTATGAAAGACTCGAAGTTTCAGTGACAAATTTGAATCAATTGAGATGACGGAATAGTAAACAATCCAAGATAAATTGAAGAAAAATCTTGATTGTCGTCATGCATTTTAAGTATTTTAGTTTACTTCACACTCTATGGATAAAGATGATTGGTCACTTCTTGGCCGAGGAAAATTTATTCTTGTTGCTACGATTATGGTATTAATCTTAGCATTACCTTCATTCTTATACACTGGAGCCTACATTATTGCGGACGCTCCTGCTCCCGAAGAAGGGGTTGAAAATCCACCAAATTCTGAAAATAAACTATCACAAGGTCTGCTGTTTATCGTATTGGATGGGGGCGTTAAAGAACTGATGTTGGATAGAGAACTAATGCCGACATTGAATTCAATGGTTTATCCTGATGGAACATTCGTTGATGTCTTGACAAACCCGCTTACAATGACTGCTTCATGTGTGAAAGAAATGGCTACTGGAATACCTTCAAGACCTAACGAAGGATTAAGCAACTTCCATCCAGAACATCCTGGAACACCAGATGGTTGGACTTTGGCAAGCGAAGCAGATGTTGATGATGATGGAATTTATGACTATCGTGTAGGCATAGTCGGCGATTATGTATGGGGTGATTTGTATTCGGACAATGATAAAATAAATTTCATGAAGCATCGCTATGGTCATGCTGATTATTATCAAGGCGATACTGAATCATTTGAAACTCTCAATGCATGGCTTGACGGAGAAGTCCCTGCTAGTAATACTAAACCGGGTGTGACTTTTGAAGAAACACCAAACATAATCATTGCTCACCTTTCAGGCCTTGATAGCGTAGGTCATCGTTATGGAGTAGAAAACTCAGAAGAATATACTGAAAAATTAACTTGGTTAGATGACAATTTTAGAACTGTTTTTGCAAAAGTCCCAAAAGATTGGACGGTTGTGGTAACATCCGACCATGGACTTACCCCTAGTGGACAACACGGCTCTCCAGATTATGAAATACGCGATGTAGGTGCTTGGATATGGGGTCCACATATTAAGGAAAATTATTATTCACCTATACAAATTGATCAACGTGATCTATCAACTTTGCCATCATTGCTATTCTCTTTGCCATTACCTCATGCTGTACACGGAAAATTCCCACTTGATATTCTTCAAATTTCAGATGAACTAACTTTGGAAGAAGTACAAGAATTAGACCAGTGGAATTGGAATTCTACTGTTTCTAGAAATGAATGGATGAAGGAAAATGATTTTTCATATTTCGAAGGTTTAACTAGAGATAATATTGAATGGGAAAAAATAACCTATGAAGAAATAGGAATGAGAAATAGTGACCTAATAATTTCAGCATTATTTTTCATCGGTATTCTGATTGGAGCCTTTACTATTATGCGAAAGTATGAGTTCTCATCTAGCGCAATAAAATATGGTATTTCCTCACTTTTTGTAGTTTTTAGTTTTTCATCATTCATTTCTTATAATCGTGACACATTAGCGTTGCTTTACTACATGATTGGCTACTTCACACCTTTGGTTTTTACTGGAATTGCATTATTATTGCTGTGTTCTAATAGATTTACTGATAAGGTGAGGAAACGAATGACATTACTCTCAATTTGCTTATTTTTAGTTATGATAATGTATGCTGAATCTAGGGTTTCAGCGATAAATCTTGTAATGCTATTGATGTTAGCAACCCCTATGTTTTGGAAAGCAAAAGAAGATCAAAGAACTGATAAGATTATTTTAGCAGCCTATTTTTTGGCAATAATTCCTACAACTCTTTTGTCACATTATCGCCTATTTTACTTTTCATTTCCAAGAGGTGCGATAAATTTCTCAGTTAGCGGTGATGTTCTGCCGCTCATCTTTAATACAGTGCTAACTTTTCTTGGAATAATGATCTACCTTAGAAGTAATAAGGCAATTAAAGATATTAAGATTAGAAATTTAATTATTGCCTCCTTTACTTTAATTCCACTATTGATGTTCTTAGAAAATAATTTTATTGATTGGATATTGTTGAGTGGGTTAATTATTTCTTTGATAACAGGAGTATATCTCAAGGTGAAAAAATTAGATAATGGCTATGAGATTATCACTATTGTAACTCTATTTTGGCTAACAATGAGTTGGGGTGGATATGTTGGTGGCATAACAATGACTCTATATGTAGCGATTAAATCATTCATCAATAATGAGTTGTCATTCCTTAAAATAAAATCAACCGATTTAACTAAAGAGATTCCAAGAACAATGATTGTCACTCTCTTGCCATTAGTTGCTTGGTTCACATGGTGGGCTGCGCTTGGCCAAATCGGTGGGTTCAGTTCACCAAGAGATGTGGATCCTGGTTCAGTCTACCTTAATGGAGGATATATTGGAGATCGATTCTCACCAAGTAATTCGTGGGTTGGTTTTATGGGTGGAGGGCCTGCCGCAGCAATGTCATTACTCTGGTGGAGTATGTTTCATTCTAATGGCTATAAAATGAGTTATGTTGCCTATTTCTTAGTTGCTAGAATTGGTATGCTGTCACTGCAACTATCTTTATCACCTAATCTTCCTAGATTGATATTCAAATTATCATGGGACATAATTTTTTCAATAGGCTTGTTAGCTTTCATGACACATCTAATTATTCAATCTAGAATTGAAGGTTTAGATGAAACTGGGCAATCTACTCCGACTCATTCAAGTTAGTATCCTGAATTTCCGATTGTGTAGGTCCTGTAATAATATAAAATGTCAAAAGAAAAGCAGAGATTAGATATAAGAAAAATTGTGGTTTTGTATTTTCAAGATCGACAGCAAACTCTGTCGATAAAATCCATGACATTACCGTTGCAATCAATATTGACATTCCTTGAATTGCGGATAATTTCATCGGCAGACCATGCTTATTCTTAGGCAACTTACGGTCTGAAATCATCAATCCTCCTGAGATAAACATTATTGGTAAAATGATGAAATCAAAATATGGCTTCTCTATTGAAGAATCTGATGGTTGAAAACAGAAGATACATTCTGTCGAAACACTAGGACCAAATCCTGTTGATGGTTGCAACCATATTAGTCCAGCAATCGTGATTAATATCATTGCATTTCCAGGAGATGCTAGACCATTAAAATAACTTTGATCTGATGCTTCCTCATATTGGAAACGAGCCAGTCTAAGCATTCCAGTTATGATTATCCAGCCAGCAGCAATTCCGAGTGATATAGTCCATGCTGGTGATGCCTCACCCCAACGGCCAAACATCACAAACATCAACAAAGCAGGAGCTACACAAAACGAAATACAATCTGACATTACATCTAAAGTACCTCCAAGTAACTTCCTTTTAGAATATTTTCGAGCGATTGGTCCATCAATTATATCACCTATCACTGACAACATTATACAAGTCATAGCACCCCAAATGTAATTTGTTTTTACGCCATCTGCAAAATATGGATTTTGTAATTCTTCAACTGCAAGAATTATGAACATCAATGCTGCAACGCCAAGCAAACCATTAATTAGCGTTATAATATCTGCAATACCCATCATTCTAAATGTCGATTTCAAGATTAATCACCCTCAAGCCAATAGTATGCTGCTAAACTATTTTACACATCAATGTTTAGTTTGAAACGATAATAAAACATCAATTATTGAAATTATCATTGAATCACATAAACCGTAATGATAAATATTGCTCCAATCTAGCGATGTTATGCGTAATCATACATTTGTGACGCTAATTATTTTATTGACAATTGTAATTCCTATGAGCGCTAATGCTGAGTATGAAGGTGGAAAGGATAACAACCCAGATGATGATGTTCCGTTTACAATAATTTCTCGAGACGCTCCGTCCATTGATAAAACAAAATGGGATTTGACTATTGAAATGAAGCAGGATTATCATGAAAATGGAACCACATTTGAAATAATCACACAAATATGCACCAATGACGGAGTATGTGACCCTCCTGAAGTTATGGCTGCAGAGATTGATGAGAGATTGCACACAATATCATTAACACCTCCTGATGACCATAGTTATGTGAATTGGCGAGTTAAATCAATTGATTCAAATGGAAAT
>MDSV01216502.1_pt1 | contig 10834 bp, 2 predicted proteins | sample 810851 | NCBI WGS metagenome assembly MDSV01 (sample SAMN05326640, study PRJNA326480) | marine metagenome | isolation source: seawater | place: Atlantic Ocean: North East | collected 2012 | reverse complement strand
GGAATTATGTAATGGTGAGTATTGTTTATGGCCATTAATTGATGGTGAATGTGTTTGGGGTGGTGGAGCAGCTTGTCCTGAATCAGGAAATACAAATTGTTATAATAATATATGTCAAGGGGGATTAAATTCAGGAGAATCTTGTGTACCAAACGATCCAGATAATGGTGATTATTCATCTGAACAATGTCCTCCAATACCAAACCCATATGCAGGTATGAATGGGGAACAATATGCTGAAATTTGTGCATCTGCTACTTCCGAACACGCTTGTGTAGGTAATGTAAGTGGTGAAGGTGATTATCTTGGTGGTGGAGCTAATGAAGAACTTAAAAAACTTGAAACTGGTTGTGATGAAGATTATTTTGATTTATATTATTGTGGTTGTATTGACTCAGATTGTCCAGGAAATAATTGTGACAATGAACCAAATTGTAATAGATATTACAATAGTGAAGAACATGCGGAGAGTATGTGTCCTGATTACGGAGATATATCATTTCAAGCTAATGTATATCAAGGTGAAGATCCAGGTATGTGTAAATATAGAAGAGGTATAAATCTTGGTACTACTATTGCTAATCTTTGTCCTGATGGAACAACTTGTCAAACTGTAGAAAATCCAAATCCAGATGATGGACTTGGGCAGTATGTTAATTTATGTATAGATGATAGTATAACTTATCAACCTAGAAGTGAAGATGGTGAATCTTTCTTAAATAAATTTCAAACCTCTATGAGAAGTAATATGCATCCAGGTAATCCTGCTTCACAAAGATATTGGAACAATATATATGAAGGTGATATTTTTAGTAGATATGGTATTGAAGAAGTGACACGATATGGAAATACATCAAACAAATATTTAGAAACTTTACCAATGCCATATTATTTTGAAGAATTTGATTACACTGGAAATGGAACTTTAAGTCTTGGTGTTGATGGTGTGTTGTGGAGAGATGAAGCTAAGAGGCCAGATATTTATGAACGATTAGAATTATTGTTAAATGATGGTGATGAGGATACACCACCACACTTTACATTACAAGAAGAGGAGGATGACGAAGATTTAGCGGAAGACGAAGGTAATGAACCTGGAAGAGAAGGAGAGAATTTAATAACCGGTGGAAATTTCTCTACTGTTAATTCATTAGATAATTTTGAAGTTCAAACAATTCTTGGTAATGAAATAAATGGTGTGGACAATGGATTGGTTACAATGGAGTGGGTGGATAACGCTGTTAAATTTACAGTATTAGATGGAGTAGGAAATTGTATTGATAATCAATGTGACAATGGTGCGAATGGATTAGATGGTAATGGATATTGTGAAGGACATGGTAATAATCATTGTAGTCCTAATTTTAAATTCACTCAAGAAATACCATTTCAATATGGAGAAACATATAGACTTTCATATAGGATTAAAGCTAGTGTACCCGGACATTTAAGTTCTACTCATTTTGGTGAGCGTGATGGTTCAGAAAATCTAACTACAGATTATCAAACTATTACTCTTGAAGAAGAATGGACACCTTCTAACGAAGATAGTGACAGTTGGGGTATTGGAATGATATATCAGTTGATTGAACATTGGGAAGAAACACATCTTATTCCTTTTAGTTTTACAATAGATGACATTATAATACAAAGGACTAGTGGTTATTTTGGAGAACTTAGACCAATTGAAAATTTTGAAAATCCTTCAATTATTAGATATGTTGATATTAACACATATTCAGAACAAACTTGGACTGGTATTAATACCACAATTCCAAATATTTCTAATACTTATTATTATCCAGTGTTACCAAAATATTTACAAACAGGAGAGTTTTCAGACCCACCAAGTTATCCAAATAACAATACACCATTTCCAATTGATGGTGTGATAACTACTGATAATCATTCTGAGGATTCTTTAAAAATGTCAATAACATCTGAAACCATTGACACTAATATATACAATGATTTAAGTGGGCAAGGTAGTTATGGATTTACTATGAATGATTATAAACCAAGATTTGATGATGAAACATTAGAAGTAAAAAATGTTAGAAATATGGGAACAATAAGAACATCCACCCAAGATGGAGCTTTTTAATGGCTAATAAAAAAAGACTATTTAAAGATAACCCAAAAGGTGATTCATATGGACAATACACATTCCTTGAAAATAATTTTTTCGATGATTATAAAAGTTCTGATAGTGTTCCAATTATTTGGGATAAATTTTTAGATAGGGATTTATACACTACATCTGAGGATAACATTGTAAACTTAAATATTATTAATTCAATGATTGAAGCTGGAGGAATATCTAATAATTATTTAAGATATAATCAAGATACTTTTATGAGAATTGATGAAATAATATTAATGAGAAGACCTGGTATTCTATATGGAATAAAAAATATAAAAATGAAAGTTTTTATGTTTTCTGCATATGCTGTATCCGCAAATGGACTTCACGATGATAGAGAGTTTAGAAGTCCTTATATACTTGATGAAAATGGTAATGAAACTCTTCAAAGAAAAACTTGGAATCAGTATTGGGATGATTTATGGAGAACAACGGGAGATGCTGATGCTTGGCCTGAAGATCCAGACAACCATAGAGATCCTGGTGAAATAGCAATTCTTATGAATCAATCTTTACCTGCTGTTGGCCAAACTGCTGAGGGTTCAGGATTAATTCCACAGATGGATAATTATGTATTTTTAACAAGTTTAACTCAACAAAATCCAGATTATCCAATTTGGGATGATACTGATATAGGTGGTAATTTTTATCCAACACCACTAGCTACTGAAGAAAATCATCACAATATAAATGCAGTAGCTGATAACCATTTGTCAGCATTTATGAAAAAGCCACTTCCTGGTGAAGATGATGGTGAAGATGAGGAAGAAGGTGATGGTCCTGCAGGTGGGCCAAGGCCAATCCCAAGACCTAATTTGGGAAATACATTTGCTGGGGGGGTTACATCTGGAGATATAAATCCAGGACAAGGATTACCAGTAACACAGAATAGAAACTCCTTAACAGAAATATTTCAAGAAGATGGACAATATAATCCAATTTATATTGTTGTCGACCAAGAAGGTCATGCTTCTGTTCCTGGTGGTGGTAATGATTATGCAAGAAAAAATAGAATGCATGTTTATAAAATAAATCAAAATGATTTATTTGATTTTGATAATGAAGGAAATGTGCTTGGAAAGGAAACAACATTTGAATTTGGAGAAAACGATGGGTTCTATATGGATGAAATTGCTCAACAAGGTGCTGTTGCACAAACAATTACGAGTTTAAAAGTTACAATAAGTACTTTAGGTTTTGGTGGTGCAGAATTAGATATTCCATCAGATTATATAGAGTATTTACCCCGAGTTACACAACCGAGAGTTCCTATAGATTTAGAAAATTTAGATGAAAGATTTTTAAACATTAAACCAACAAATGAAATATTTTATACAAATCAAAATAATATTCAATTAGATGTAAATGAATTTACAGATTTTACACCATTTTCTACAATAACATTGGTTGATAGTCAACATGATTTACAAGTATATTATGAAAACTTAAATGATAAATTAAAATCATCAGCACCAAATACAATACAATTAGATTTTGGAGTTGCAGAAGATAAAGAAGAAGTTTTAATTGGTGGAGCTGATGGTGTTGAACTAATTGATAGAAGACTCACATTACCAGAAGGTGTAAACATTGGATATGCTTACTATGTATTAAGTTGGAATGATGTTGATAATGAATATGAAACTTGGGATGATGTTACAGCAGACCACCCAAGTATATTTAGTAGATTAATATCTAAACAAGAAGATAATTTGTACAAAATTGGTGTAGTTAATGAAAAATCTTTAAAACATAGTTATGGTTCAGCTGGTATTAAAAAAATTAAAGTTGTGATGTTTAATTATCAAATAAATGACAATAATCCTAATTTAGTAGAACCAATAAGATGGAAACTTGTAACGGTTAGACATTTTTTAGATATACCAAAAAATAAATATCCTGAATTTGGTGAATTGGGTGGTGATGATTACATTACAATACCTTGGCCATATACAAGTGCTGTTATTGGTGGAGTTAGTGAAAATTCAAAATACACAAAAAGTATTGAAAAAACTTTAAGTGGTGGTAAAATAGTAGAAGAGGATATTGTAGATGAAACTTTTCTCATAGATGCTCAAAACAATACTGAACTTGGTGAAAATATTGAACAGATGGATTTAGAACAATTAAGATTTTTTAATAAACCATTTGATATGCATAAATTGTTAAACATACAAGCGGATGTAGCAGACACTTTTATAGATCCAGATAACCCTTTTGGTGATTTAACTCCTGAGTTTATAGCAACCTTACCATTTCCACAATATTTTGAAGAAGTAAATACAAATCCAGAATATGATGATATTATAAATACTTTAGATCCTGTTGCATGGAATGATTTTGGAAGACCTGATATACAATGTGCTCTTGTAGCTTTTGTACTTGGTAATACGGTATGGTTAGAAACTGGTGAATTACAAGATAGTATATTTGGGTGTGTGGATTACACATATCCAGAACGAGTTTATGACTGGATAGAAAATAATGAAATACCAAGTGGTGAAGGAGAAGAACAACCATTGGAATATTATTCTAATTTACCAATTTATTCAAGTCTATTTTATCCATATACATCAGGTTCTTATTGGGATGGTGGTTCTATAACATCAAGTTTTTCAAAGGAAAGTTCAGTCGGACAGATATTTATAAATGACAATTTAGATTTAAATATTAAATCAAAATGTCAAATAGAATACAATATGGGTAATATTGAAAATAAAGCACTTTATGATTCAAGCGGACATGCGAATCAAGGGTTATTAATTGGTGATTATAAAATTAAAAAAAGAAGACAGGCAGAACCTATGAATAGAGATACATTTATTAAATTACCTAAAAAAGATACTAACAATGGAGCTTTATAAAAATGGCTAATTATAATTTCAATTATAGAAACCAAGACTATGAATTAGTAGCAACTAATCAAACCATAGATTGGAATGCTGATAGTCAAAACTACATTAGAGTAATTGTTAGAAATGCAAACAGTGGAAAAATAGTTCAACAAATAAATCAAGATGGTATTAATCAGTTTTCTGTATTTTATTCCTCTCTAAATTCTGCTCAATTTGATATTAATATATCTCCATATGGAAATGGTAACCTTAATGAAATATTAGTTAAATCCATTGGAATTGGTGGTGACAATGATTTTGTAATTTATGAAAACAATACTGATGGTAACATTTATATTAAACCAAATGAAATAATGAATCAGTATGGTTTACCAGAGGGTAATTATAAAATACAAATAGATTTTTTACAACAAGTCAAACCAACCACAAACCATTATGAATTTTTAATAAGACAAGTATCTCCTTCAAGAAGAGAAGTTAGATTAAAATTAATAGATAGAAATATAACAAATGATGATTCCATAATAAGTGACCTTACTGATAAACTTAATGGTGCTGATGGAAGATATGCTTTTAAACATGTTTTAAATACTGGTGCAGGAAATAATTTACCAATAACTAATTTTCAATTTGATGTTGTAACTAATGGTAGAGACGACCAGTCAATCATATTAAGATTATACGAACCAATCAGTGTTGGAGTATTAAATTATGTAACAATTGAAAAAGAAGTTTTAATAACACAAACACAAGATATTTATTATTTCTCAGATGTACAAAGTGATGATTCAGGTGGTGGTTTAGATGCAGATTCACAAGAAAATTGGATTAATCCTGATGGTAATAATGATTATCAAAATTACAATGAGTTAACTTCTTCTTTAACAAATTATACAATTGAAAACATTATATCACAAAGTAATTACAATTATCCAAATTTAAATATTGATTATAATGAATTTTCAAATCACACATTCTTTGGTTCTGCTAAAACAAAAGTTGAAAATTTTAAAACTAAAATTGAAAGAATACAAAACTATTATGGGGAAATATCAACATCTTTATCAACACCAAATGCTGTTAATTCATTTAATGATTCTGGTTCTGTTGTCCAACTTCGTAAAAATTTATTTAATAAAATTACAGATGAAATAAAATCATTTACACCTTATGAAAACTTTTTATATTTTGATGGACAAAGTAAAACCACAGCATCAGCTCCTGGTTTGGGTAAAAATTATGCAGACACAATGCCTGTTACTCAACAACTTGATAAAGGTGAAGCAAAAACTTTAAATGGGCATGATGGATTTGATGTTGTTTATCAATATCATGACCAAAGGTTAGATGAGGAATTAAATGCTGATGATGAAGCAAATCGTGGTATCCCATCCACTCATATGGATTTATTTACAGGTAAATATTTCGTGCATGAAAAACCATTTTTTAATTATAGTGGTTCAATTTATTTATCATTCTTAATGAAAAGTATGCACACTGCATTTAATGGAGATGGTATTTTAACTAATGATAATGTTAACTCACTTGATGGTAATGGTAACATTCCAATCCCATCAAGTACATTCAATACTACTGATTTAGTAAAACCTACATTAACTGGTAGTGAATACAGAAGAGTAGTTTTTAGAGTTTCACGCTCTTATTGGGCACCATTTACAGATGAAATAGATAATGATATTCATGATATTAATTTTAATGTAAGCACTGACAGTCAAATAATGATTTTAAGTGGTAGTATGAAAACAGCTTCTTATGGTTCAATTAAAGACTCAACAGGCCTTTATCCAATAACAGCGTTGTCTTCAAGTAATGGTGAACCATTACCTGCTGGATTTGAATTTGTTGGTTCTTGTATGCCGGCTGGTGAATTATTTAGATTAAATATTTCATCTGGTTCAGGAGATGTTGGTAGTGAAACTGGAGCTGCAGCTACAGGTTTAATAGTTTCAGCATCTTTTTTAACAGATGTAAAAGTATCATTTAATGACCCAACAAATGTTTTACCATTTGATAATATATTCCATACAAGTTCAGCTGATTGGACTAATTGGTATAATGGAACACTTGATTCAGCGTCTTTATTTGACTCAGAAAATATTCATTCATTTGAAAGTAATCTACCTTTATACATTCAAGAAAGTGTTGATTATGCTGATGTAAAAGATTTCTTATCACTTCAAGGTGAACAATATGATGTAGTAAAAAATCATATAGATAGTTTACAAAATATAAATAAAAGAGGATATGATAAAACAGACTCACCAGCTGAAAATATATTACCTGTTGTTTTAAATAATTTAGGTTGGGAAGCAATAAATCCATTTGCAGAAAATTTATCTACTTTACTTGAAAATACCTTAACAGGTGTAACATCTGTCGATGATGTAAAAAATCAAACTTGGAGAAAAACACTTAATAATTTAATATACATTTATAAATCAAAGGGTACAAAAAATGCTGTAAGGGCATTATTAAATGTTTATGGTTATCCACCTGATGTTTTAGCAATACAAGAATTTGGTGGTTCAACTCAAAATCAAATATCTCTTGGGGGTTCAATAAATGACAACCCACCAACATCAACAAACATAATTGATACAGATTTACTTAGAGCTACTGGAAGTGTTAGTTTTAATAAAAAAAGACAAAAACTACATCGTTACATAATTGGAAATAAACCTGAAAGAACCATAAGAACCAAATGGTGGATGGATGATGCTAATCCTAATACTATTGAATTTGTATACAAGCACTTTAAAACAACCAATACACAAACTATATTAGAATCAAGTGGTAGTGGTGCGGAGACTCTTTGGGATTTAAGATTAGTACCAAGTACAGATGGAATAAGTTCATCATTCGAATTTAGATTAAATAATTCTGAAACAGGTTCTTTAGCTATCGCGAGTAACGCTGTTTCAATGTCAACAACATTTTCAACAAAAAATGATGGACAACTTTGGAATGTAATGTTACAAAGAATGACATCAAGTATTAGTGGTAGTGGAACAAATGAATATAGATTACATGCATCTTTACAAGATAGACATAGAATAGAAACATATAATTATATAACTATGTCCGTTAGTGGAGGAAGTACAGTTGATAGTAATTATAGAGCCAATGAAAACTGGCCACACACTGGTAGTTTTAGAGGTACGGATATTATAACCTCATCTAATTTATATATTGGTGAAACATTTAGCGGTTCATTAGCTGAATTAAAAACTTGGGCTACTCCATTAAGTATATCAAGATTTAGACAACATACATTAAATAAATTTTCTACTGTTGGTAACACAATTAATTCTCACAAAGAAGAAATGATTTATCACTTTAAATTAAATGAAAATTATAATAGTTCCTCTATATCAAGTTCTACTCAAAATATGTTTTTAATTGACTCATCACCAACCACAACATATAAAGATTATTCATTTTTAATTTCAGGTTCACTTGTATCTGGTAGTTTACTTTATGGTTTTGATTATGTAAATAGCATAAAATTTAATTTACAAGATAACACTTTAAATAAATCTGTCACAGATAAATCAATAATAAATCCAAAAAGAACAATACAAGGAAATTTAAGTCCAACTAAATCGGCTGTAAAATCATTAACATTAAGAGATGGTAATAATAAACCATCATTTGTAACATCACCTAAATTAGAATTAAATCGTTCACCACAAGATTTTGTTAATGATTATATTTTAAATAATTTAGATAGTCGTAATTTTGAACTATTTTATGGTAATCCTAAATCATTTCATTCTTCATCTTATGGTGATTTTGATACTTTTAGAAGAGAATTTTTTGAAGCACACCCAATACAAGTAGATAATAACAAATTTATTAGAGCTATGGAAAATATGTTTAATCATTCAATTATTGAGGGTTTAAAATCAGTTATTCCAGCTCGTTCAACTCTCAGTGATAGAAATGCTAATATGGGTGTTATGATAAAACCAACCATATTGGAAAAACAAAAGTATGAACATAGAAAATACTCTATAGAAACTAATCCAGGTTTAACAACTGGTAGTATTGAATTAGCAAAAAATACAAATTATAAATCAGGTTTTACAATAACTGGTTCATTAGAGTTACCAAAGTCAGGTTCAACATCTGGAAATTTAATAACTATTGAAACAGGCTCTGTTTTACTACCATTTAGTGGTTCTATAAATGTTTCTGATTCTGGTAGTTTGAACTCTACTTTATTTTTTACTTCTTCATTAGACTTACCACTTAGTTCATCAATAAATATAGTTGATTCTGGTAGTAGTAATTCTGTATTTTTCTTATCATCATCTGTAAGTTTTCCACATAGTTGTTCAATTAATTTAAGTTTAAACTCTTATAATAATACACTCGGAAGTTTTAACTCAGGCATTTCTACAACTGGTTCATTTGTATTTTTACCAAAATCAGGTACAATTGATTATGCTTCAAGAACTAATGAATCTTTTATTAATATACAAAATAGTTATGGAACAAGTTCGACTGATACTCATTTCATAAATTACTCATCAAAAAGTGCAGATGGTGATTTTAATATAGGACATATTGATACAAGAAATGTATTTCATATGATTGGTGATGTTGAAATATATTCAGCATCTAAAGGAACTGGTTCTAATGATTCAAGTAATTTTACAGATTATTCTAAATTTTTAAGTAGACAAATTTTAGATAATGAGATTCACAAAGATATAATTTATGAATCTTACATTAGTCAATCAGATGGAAACAGAGGTCCTCAAAAAGGAAGAGCTATGGGTAAGACAAGATATTTTTCTACTGGGTCTGATGGTAATATTATTTTACCAAATAATCATGTAGATAGGTATCCAAATCCATTTAAAAACCAAATGTATAAAGGTTCATTAAATTCACAACCAGGATTTTTACAAGTTCAACATGAAGATTATTCAACATCTTCATTCTATAGAGTTAAAGTAACTGGTGGTGAAACTCAAATTAGAGTTCAAAGTGGAAAAGGAATTAAAGACAACGATGATAGAATTATTTACTAAAATAAAAAATAGTATATTTTTTCAATTTGTTAATATTTATATATGAATTAAAGTATAGTAACGCTTAAAAGTAGGAGAAACAAATATGGGTTTTTTAGACAATTCAAGTATAACAGTAGATGCTGTTCTTACAAAACGAGGTAGAGAGATTTTAAAAGATGGTGGAAATTTAAACATTTCATCATTTACAGTATCAGATAATGGTGTGGACTACTCACTTTATAATCCAAACCACCCAAGTGGTTCAGCTTTCTATGGTGAAGCAATTGAAAATTTACCAATGTTAGAAGCAAGCGTTCATGCTGAATACAATTCAAAAAATAGATTAGTTACTTTAAGTCAACAAACTGTAGCAATGCCTGCTCTTGTTGTGGGAGGAGCATTGTTTGCTAAACCAGGTGATACAACTTTAACATTTAATGAGGGTGATGAAAATTCAGGAGCAGTAACTGTTAAACTAACTGGATACACATCAAACAGAAATATGGGAATGATATTAATAATCAATGACCCAGCAGTATTTGGAGTGCAAGGTGCTACACTTAGAAAAAGTTTAAGTGGAACTGGTAGAGGAGCTGCAGGAATTTATACACAAGATATAAATAATGTTCAAGAGTATCATTTTACAGGAGATACTTTTACTTTAGTACCACTACAACAAGATGAAGCAGGAAGACAATCATTGTTTACTATAATTGATGAAGAAACTGGCGCACAATATCAAGGTCAAGCTATAAATAATATTACTAAAAATCAAACATCAATATTATCAACTG
>MDSV01213909.1_pt1 | contig 10834 bp, 13 predicted proteins | sample 810851 | NCBI WGS metagenome assembly MDSV01 (sample SAMN05326640, study PRJNA326480) | marine metagenome | isolation source: seawater | place: Atlantic Ocean: North East | collected 2012 | reverse complement strand
AGCTGTAAGACTACCTCTTCTTCCAATTTTAATCATCTCTCCTAATTTTTTTGGATTCGTAGGCTCGCCAACAATACAAAAATTTATTTTTTCTTTTCTTTTTTTTAAATAATCGACAACTTTTTTTGTGCCGTTGGTTGCGTAACCTTCTTCATCTCCTGTAATAAGAAAACTTATTGAACCATTAAATTTTTTGTTATTAACTAAATATTCACTTACTGCAGATACAAAGCAGGCAATTGAACTTTTCATATCATTAGCACCTCTACCAATAAGATATCCTTTTTTTATTTTTGGTTTAAAAGGATTTACTGTCCAATCTTTATAATTTCCAGGGGGCACGACATCAGTATGTCCTGCATAACATAAATTAGGTTGTTTACTCCCTAATTTTGCATAGAGGTTTTTTATGGGTTTGCCTTTACCTTTCTTAAATTCCAGTATTTTACATTTGAAACCAAGAGTTTTTAACTTTTTCGCCAAAAAATTTATAGCTCCAGCATCAATAGGAGTAATGCTAGGAAATGATATCAGATCTTTTGATAAAACTAGCTCGTTAATTGTTCTCATTTAATCTCTCAATAGATCGTTAATTGACGTCTTGCTTCTAGTCTTCTCATCTACTTTTTTGACGATGACTGCACAATATAAACTTGGACCATCAGGATTTTTTTTATTTGGAACGCTCCCAGGTACAACAACTGAATATGAGGGAACTTTTCCATATGTAATTTCCCCTGTTGCTCTGTCTATAATTTTTGTAGAAGCGCCGATATAAACACCCATTGAAATCACAGCTCCCTCTTCAACGATTACTCCTTCTGCTATTTCAGATCTTGCGCCTATAAAACAATTGTCTTCGATTATTACTGGTCCTGCTTGAAGAGGTTCTAATACTCCTCCGATACCCGCTCCTCCAGATACATGACAGTTCTTACCAACCTGAGCACATGAACCCACAGATGCCCAAGTATCAATCATTGTTCCCTCATCGACATAAGCGCCAAGGTTTACAAAACACGGCATCAAAACAACATTCTTACCTATGAAAGAACCTTTTCTAACAACACCATTTGGCACATGTCTATAACCTGCTTTTTTCCAATCAGACTCGCTCCAAGTTACCGACTTACCGGGCACCTTATCATACCAAGTAGTATAAGGACCTTTTGATATTGTCATTGGTTTAGTTCTGAAACTTAACAATATCGCTTTTTTTACCCACTGATTAACCGTCCAGATTTTATTTTTCTTTTCAGCTACTCTTAAGTCCCCTTTATCTGTCAATTCAATAGTTTGATTGATCGCGCTTAAAATTTCATTGTCAGATTTTTCATTAATACTTTGTTTGTTATCAAAAGCTTTATTTATTATTTTTTCCAAATCACTTAAGCTCATTAAACTCCTTTAAAAACTTTGAAAGTTTTTTAGTTTATAATTTATAAAATTAGAATCTGAAAATTCCGCAGCCCAAGGTTCGTTATTTTCAATCCAAACTGTTTTCATTCCTAATTCGTAAGCAGGTTTTAAATTTCGTGCAATATCCTCTATAAATATACTATATTGTGGCTCAATTTTGTATTTTTCTATTAATTTTTGATAAGTTTTTAAAGATGGTTTGGGAATAAAATCTGCACTAACTATGTCGAAAATATCATCAAAATGTCTTTCAATTCCTAACCTTTTAGTGACATTTTGCGCATGTGCTCTAGACCCATTGGTAAAAATAATTTTTTTTCCATCAATTTTTTCTATTTCCTCACCTAATTGCTTATCTTCTTTTAAAAAACTTAAATCAATATCATGAACAAATTCTAAAAATTCATTAGCATCGATTTTATGATTTTTAATCATTCCATTTAAAGTAGTATTATATTCAACAAAATAATTTTTTTGTATTTTTCTAGCCTCTTCTTTATTTATACTCAACTTTGTAGATATAAATTCTGACATTCTTTTATCAACCTGGTCAAATACTTTTGTAGCTCCCGAATAAAGGGTGTTATCTAGATCAAAAAGCCAAAATTTAATTTTTTTTAATTCCTTCATCTTCTTATTAAAGTACCAGAACCCTTGTCAGAAAATATTTCATCTAGAATAGAATGAGGCTTTCTGCCATCTAAAATAACAACTCCTCTTACCCCATTCTCAACCGCATCGATGCAATTCTTAATTTTCGGTATCATTCCCCCTTTTACAATTTCATGATTAATTAAATTTTCAATATCAAAGGGTTTAATTTCAGAAATTAAATTTTTTCTGTCATCATACACTCCCTCAACATTAGTCATCAGCAATAACCTTCTGGATCTGAGTTTTTTTGCAATTGCACTCGCCGCTGTATCTCCATTTATATTGTATGTTTGGTTACCTTCGTTAAGACCCAAAGGAGCAACAACTGGTATTTGATTATTATTAATAATATCTTGAATAATGTCAGTGTTTATCTCTTCTGGTATTCCGACATAACCAAGTTCCGGTTTATCAGGAATAACTTTAATAATATTGTTATTTTTAGAATTAAGAGGAACGGCTTTTGAACCTTTTATATTTAATGAGTTAACAATATCATTATTAAATTCAATGAGGACTTTTTCTACAATAGTAATTACCTCTTTATTGGTAACCCTTAATCCATTTATAAATTCTGTTTTTATTTTTTCTTTTTTTAACTCTCTTTCTATTCTTGGCCCACCTCCGTGCACAACAACAATGGATAAACCCAGTTGATTTAAAATATTTATATCATCTATAAAATTATTAAAAATTTTTCTATCAATTAATACATTACCACCATATTTAATTACAATTAGTTCATTTTGATATTTTTCAATATACTTAGGAACATTATCTAAATTAGGAGCATCTTTCGGCCAAATATCTTTAATATTTGACAAATTTTTATTTGGAAACATTTAATTAGTTTTTACTTTCGTTTGTCTCATAATTACCCACTGCTGTGCAATTGTAAGTATATTATTCACTGTCCAGTAAACAACTAGTCCAGAAGGAAAAGGTGCTAAAATAATAGTTAAAAATAAAGGAAAGAATGCAAAAATTTTAGCTTGTATAGGATCAGCCGGAGCAGGATTTAATTTTTGTTGAAGATACATTGTCAGCCCCATTAAAATTGGCCAGATTCCAATTATCAAAAAACCTGGTGGATCCCAAGGAATAAGACCAAATAAATTAAAAATTGTTGTTGGATCTTTTGCTGAAAGATCTTGTATCCAACCAAAAAAAGGCTGATGTCTCATCTCTAATGAAATAAAAAGCATCTTATAAATTGCAAAGAAAAAAGGTATTTGAATTAAAATTGGCAAACAGCCAGATGCAGGATTGATTTTTTCTTTTCTATATAACGCCATCATCTCTTGCTGTAATTTCATTTTGTCATCTTTGTGTAGCTCTTTTAACCTTACCATTTCAGGTTGGACAGCTTTCATTTTCGCCATTGATCTAAACGAGTAATTTGCAAGGGGGAAAAATACAATTCTAATAGCTAGAGTAATAAGAACAATCGCTATTCCAAAATTTCCAGAAAGTTTGAACAAATAGTCAATTACAAAAAACAAAGGTTTTGTAAAAAAATAGAACCAACCCCAGTCTATAGTTAAATCAAATTTTTCTATAACCTCACTTTCTGCGTATCCATCAACAGTTTCTACTTCTTTAGCTGCTACAAATAATCTTACTTCATTATTAGATGAACTGTTTGGATCAATTATTACTGGAGAATTAAGTATATAATTTGCTCTATAATTATCTTTATATAAAAATGTAGATTTAAAATTTTGGTTCTTAGGTGGAACCACTGCAGTTACCCAATATTTATCAGTAATCCCTAACCAACCATTATCCGCATTTCTTACAATTTTTTTTTCTTTAATATCATCGTAATCATCTTCTTTAAGTTCACCATCGAAAACTCCAATGAAACCCTCATGCAAAATGTAGAAACCCATAACATCATCAGGTTTTTTATTACGAGTAATCTGAGCATAAGGAAAGAGATTTACTTCAGATGAGGTATTGTTTTTAACTTGCTGATTTATTTTAAATAAATATTTGTCGTCTAGACTTATAGTTTTACTAAATATTAATCCTTGCCCGTTATTCCACTCAAGATTTACTTCGTTACTTTTGGTTAACACTCTGTTGCCTTTTACTTTCCAGATAGAATCTACGCCAGGCACTTCTATCTTATTACCCACGCTAGTCCAACCTGACTCAATATAGTAACCATCTTCAGTTTCTTTAGGATTAAGAAAAACTACATTGTTGTCTGAATCAAGAGTAGTTTTATAATTTTTAAAAGATAAATCGTCAAAAATTGCTCCCTGTAAAGAAATAGATCCTATTACTTTCTCGTTTTCAATTAAAACCCTATCATCTTTTGTTAGCGCATCTTTTCTAGAAATTTCAGTTGTAATTTTTTCAGGAGATATATTCGGGGTAATTTGATTTTGTGTTTCTTGTTTAACAACTTGATCATTATTTTGACCTTCTTTTACCTGTCTCGGAGTTTCAAAAAATGCTCCCCAAAATAGCAATACTGCCATGGATAAAGCTATCGCAACAAAAACATTTTTATTATCCATTTTTACTCTCCTTCTTTTTAGGAACTTTAGGAACTAAGTCTAAACCTGAATTTCCTCCTAATATTTTGAAAGGATGACATTTAAAAATCCGTTTAAATCCATAATACAGTCCTTTTATCAAACCATGCTCAAGTAAACTTTCAATAAAGTAATCTGAACATGTTGGTAAAAATCTACATCTATTTCCCAATATAGGAGAAAATAAAAATTTATAAACTTTAATTAAGAAAATAAAAATATTTATTAATATTCTGCTCATATTATCTTTTTAAAACTTTTTTGCATTTCAAGAAATAATTTATCGTATTTTTCTGAAAATGATTTTGTTTTACAGATAATTATATAGATATAATTTAAATTAATTGCACCTTTTATTTTAAGAATTTTAACGGTTATAGCTTTTAATCTTCTTCTAATTCTATTTCTTTTCACTGAGTTGCCTATTTTTTTCTTTGTTACAAAGCTAATTACCAAATTATTTTTTTTTATATTGAAAAAATTTTTTGTTGCAAACATTGAAAAATAATCAGTATGATTTTTTTTTCCTTTGAGAACCAGCTTGAAATGGTCACTTTTTTTTAAACTCTCAAGCTTTATCATTTTATGTTGATAGAGTTTTTCTTCCTTTAGCCCGTCTTCTAGCTATGAGTTTTCTGCCACGCTTAGTGGCCATACGTGACCTAAAGCCATGTCGTCTTTTTCTTACTAATTTACTTGGTTGGTATGTTCTTTTCATAAAATAATTTTAGTTATATATTTAATAATATCACTGATGTACAGTTAAAACATCTAATGACTAGAAATATTAAAATAACGCTAGGTTTTATTTATTTGCTCTGCCTTAGTCTAATATTATACGGATTTTTTATTTTTGTGGACGTAACTCAATTAAACAACTACAGCTATATAAGAGATAAAACTCAATTCTTGATTGATATAAGAGACCAAAATCAAATTCTTTTTCCATTGCTATTTTTTTTGTTTTCCATAATTTGGATATTACTTCTGGGTTTTGCGACACCAATAGCTTTGGTGGCTGGTTTTTTGTTTGGTAAGATAGTTGGTACTCTTATAAGCGTAATAGGTTTTACTATAGGATGCACGCTTTTATATATTTTTGCTAATCAATATCTTAAAGATTTAATTTTGGAGAAATTATCGAAAAAAATATCAAAATTTAAACATATGTTTAATAAAAATGAATTCCTTTATTTTATGATATTTAGATTTGCAGGAGGTGGAGGAGCTCCATTTGCAATTCAAAACTTATTACCAGTTTTATTTAATATGAAAGTGAAAAATTATTTTTTTTCAACCTTAATTGGACTTTTTCCAATGGTTTTTATTATTTGTGCTATTGGATCAGGAATTGAAAAAATTATTGAGAATAATATTGATCCAAGCTTATTAAATATGATTCAAAATAGAGAAATATTTTTTCCCATGATCGGTTTTTTTACAATTTTGATAATTTCATTTATTTTAAGAAAAATTTATTTTAAAAAATGAAAAATATTTTATCAGAAGATCCAAGTCCATATTTACAACAGCACAAAAATAATCCAGTTTATTGGCAAACGTGGTCCAAAGAAACTTTAAATAAAGCTAAAATAGAAAAAAAACCAATTTTATTAAGCATTGGCTACTCAAGTTGTCATTGGTGTCATGTAATGGCACACGAAAGTTTTGAAGATCAACAAACTGCAGATTTAATGAACAAATTTTTTGTAAACATAAAAGTAGATAGAGAAGAAAGACCAGATTTAGATTTTATTTTTCAAAGTTCATTCCAACTTTTTAATCAAAGTGGAGGTGGCTGGCCATTAACGATGTTCTTGGATGAAAACGGTGTACCTTTTATGGGAGGCACATATTTTCCAAAGGAGGAAAAACATGGTTTACCTTCATTTAAGATCGTTCTGCAAAAAGTTCATGAGGCATACACTGATCAAAGAAACAAAATAATTGAGCAAAAAAACCTTATCCAAAAAAGCTTAGAATTAAAAAAAACTAAAGTAATCAATCAAGAGATTGAGCCAATTTTAGAAAATATTTTAAACAATTTAGACCAAAAAAAAGGTGGGTATAAAGGTGCGCCTAAATTCCCAACTTTTCATGTTTTTGATACCTTAATATATTTCTATAATAAGACAAAAAATAAAAAATACTTAGAACCTGTTGAGTTAATTTTAAAAAATATCTGTTCCAAGGGTATTTATGATCATGTTGAAGGCGGAATATCAAGATATGCAGTTGATGAGAATTGGTTAGTTCCCCATTTTGAAAAAATGCTTTATGACAATGTTCAATTTATTTTATTACTAAGTAAGTACTATAAGTTAAAACCTAACGACTATTACTTAAAAAAAATAAAACAAACAACAAATTTTTTATTAGGTAATTTTATTAACAAAAATACAAATTTGCTTGGATCCGCATATGATGCTGATAGTGAAGGCATTGAAGGCAAATATTATGTGTATAATTATGAAGAATTAAAAAATATCGATGATATAGACAAATTTTTTGATGTAAAACCAGAGGGAAATTGGGAAGGCAAAATTATCTTAGATGAATTAAAAGAACCTAATGAGGAGATAATAAATCAATTATTATCAATAAGATCGAAAAGAAAAAAACCATTTTTTGATAATAAAAACCAATTGGATTTAAATTGTTTGTGGGTTACCTCATTGATTTCTCTTCATGCAATAATTCCCAATCAGAACTATCTAGAAATTGCTGAGAAATTTTATGAAAAAATTGAAAAAAAATTTTGTACAAATAGCATTTTTCACAGTTATTCCGAGAATATTTCTTTTATAGAGGATTATGCTTATCTTATTCAATGTTTATTAGACCTTTCAGACAGCACTATGAATCCGAAATATAGATTGGCAGCCAAAAAATATTGTGATGAAGCAATAGAAAAATTTTATGATCAAAATTATAAAATTTTTCAAAAAAATGAAAAAAACAAAAATGATATTTTTATGTGTCCTATCGATATAAGTGATAATACAATTTCAAATGGAAACTCAGTAATGTTAATGAATTTTTCAAGATTAGGTTATATTGAAAAGGCTAAGGAGCTATCGAGTAGTTTGAATGGTTACTTAAATATATATAAAAATTTTATGATTAGTTCTTTAAAAGCTCTTGATTTTTTTAACGAAATTAGAGAGGGAAAAAATTGTAATTTAGATGGGTGCGAAATTTGAAAAAAAAATACATTCAGTGGTTTATATGGTTGTTTTTTGTTATTCTTTGGAACTATGGATACCCTGAAGCCTCACCATTTTACGATGTACTAGTAGCAGTAGTTTTATCTTTATTTTTTATCTATATTCAAAAATATAGAAATTAATAAACCCACAACATAAGTATATAAGAGGGTTGCATAATAGCTATCCAAGAAGTAAAAGTATGTATATGCAGGAGCAGTTATGGGAATTCATTATGATTACAAATCTACACGTGGTGAAAAAGCTTTGAAAAAGGAAGCTAAAAAAAAAGCACGAATAGAACAAAGAAGAGCAAAAAAAATAAAAGACAATCCTATCTCTGAAAAAGAAAAAAAAATGCATGATATTGATAAGCCTATAACGTTGGAAGATTTAACAAATCCTGATAAGTCGTAATGCTCAAATATAGTTTCGGACAGTTAAATTTCGATTTAAAGAAGTCTATTGCCTCTCAAAAGCAAAAAGATATATATGAGAAGCGTAAAAATAAATTGAAAGAAAATTTAAAGAAAAGAAAAAAAACGAGTAAGTAAAAAAGATGACAGTACTTTCAGACAAATGGATAAAAAAAATGTCAAATTCAAATGACATGATCAAGCCTTTTGTAGACAAACAGAATAGAAAAGGAAAAGTTTCTTTTGGCTTATCTTCTTATGGATATGACGCAAGAGTTTCAAATGAATTTAAAATTTTTACGAATGTTAACTCAGGTATTGTTGATCCTAAAGTTTTTAAAAAAGACAGTTTCGTTACAAAAAAATCTAAGGAATGTATAATTCCTCCTAATTCTTTTGCATTAGGCAGAACAATTGAATACTTTAAAATTCCAAAAAACGTTCTTGTAATTTGTTTAGGGAAATCAACTTATGCTCGTTGTGGAATAATAGTAAATGTTACGCCACTAGAACCTGGATGGGAAGGACATGTAACATTAGAATTCTCTAATACAACACCTTTACCTGCAAAAATATATGCTAATGAGGGAGTAGCGCAATTTGTTTTTATTAAAGGAAATGAAATTCCAAATGTTACTTACGATAAAAGAAAAGGCAAGTATATGAAACAAAAAGGCGTAACGCTTCCAAAAATTTAATTTTAAATGCGAAAATTAATAATAGATGGGAAAAAAATCTTATCTGGCAGTATAAATATTTCAGGTTCAAAAAATTCTGCTTTACCAATTCTTGCTGCAACAATTCTTAATAACCATACTACAATTAAAAATATTCCTTATGTTAATGATATTATGACTATGCTGAATCTTTTAAAATTTATTGGATTAAAATATAAATTATCAAAAAATAAAAATTTAGTTGAAGTTAAAAATAATGAAAAAAATATAAATACAGTTGCTCCCTATAAACTTGTAAAGACTATGAGAGCAGGAATTCTAGTACTTGGGCCGTTACTTTCAAAATATAAAAAAGCTAAAATTTCTTTACCGGGGGGATGCGCAATTGGAACGCGACCAGTTGATTTACACTTATTTGCTTTAAAAAAACTTGGAGCAAAAATCAAAATTAAAAATGGGTATATATTTGCTTCAGCTAATAATGGACTTAAAGGAGCAAAATTTAAATTTCCAAGTATTTCAGTTGGCGCAACTGAGAATGCAATTCTAGCAGCTGTTCAAGCAAAAGGAATTACAATTATAAATAATTGTGCAATTGAACCAGAAATTATAGATCTAATAAAATTTTTGAGAAAACTTGGAACAATTATAAAAATTGATAAAAGAAAAATAACAATTGAAAAATCAATAACTGAAAAAAAAATATCTCATAAAATTATTTGTGATAGAATTGAGCTTGGAACTTATCTTATAGGAGGCGCCTTAACTGCAAAAAACTTAAAACTCAAAAATATCGAACCTCATCTTATTAAAAAAGAAATTAACATTTTAAAAAAAATGGGCGTAAATATGAATATTGGGGAAAATTTTATAGAAGTTTTCAAATCTAAAAAAATTAAAAACATTAATATTAGTACAAGTCCTTACCCCGGATTTCCAACAGATTTACAGGCTCAAATCATGATTTTAATGACACAAGCTAAAGGACTATCAAAAATTAAAGAAAGTATATTTGAAAATAGATTTATGCATGTACCCGAACTAAAAAGAATGGGTGCAAAAATAGAAATTCGCAATAATACCGCATTCATACAAGGTCCTTGTATATTGACTGGTGCTGAAGTAATGGCAACCGATCTAAGAGCGTCAGTAAGTCTCGTATTAGCCGCATTAATTGCAGATAACAGAACTAAAATAAATAGAATATATCATCTTGATCGAGGATACCAGGATCTTGAAAAAAAATTAATTAAATGCAAAGCACAAATCAAAAGAGTTTAAAGTGAAAGCTCAAAACTTAAAACTTATTGCAAAAACCGGAGAGGATCTAAAAGTATTATCTGCTCACCTACAGGACTCTATTGTTAAAACTTCTGACATAGCAAGCTTAAAAAAAAATAGAATATTCTTAATGCAATTAAATAGATTTATGTGGGAAGATGTTGAAAGGGGAGTTTTTAGAAAAAACAAAAGAATTAGGACAGTGCTAAAATTCGAAAATGTTATTAAAGTAACTTCAAAAAATGTAAATCAAAAAAAAAATGACAGATTTTTGGACTTTTTAGCTATTGAAACAATTAAAATGCCTGATAAAAATTATGAAATGAATTTAATTTTTTCTGGAGACATGGTCATTAAGCTTGTGGTTGAAGCAGTTGAAGTTACATTGGATGATCAAGGTATACCTTGGGAAAGTAAAAATAAGCCTAAGCATGATGATTTGTAATGAGCAAAAAAAAATTGGAGAAATAATTGGCTAAACAAGAAACTTTAGAATTTAAGGGAAAAGTAACTGAATTATTACCTAATGCTATGTTTAGAGTAAAACTTGAGAACAACCATGAAATTCTTGCTCATACAGCTGGAAAATTGAGAAAGAATAGAATAAGAGTTCTTGCTGGAGATAATGTTATGGT
>MDSV01188216.1_pt1 | contig 10834 bp, 9 predicted proteins | sample 810851 | NCBI WGS metagenome assembly MDSV01 (sample SAMN05326640, study PRJNA326480) | marine metagenome | isolation source: seawater | place: Atlantic Ocean: North East | collected 2012 | reverse complement strand
TTAATTACTACTATATTATATTTGAACGATGTCGAAGAAGGGGGTGCGACAAAATTTACAAAAATAAATAAAGAAATAAAACCATCAGCTGGTAAACTTTTATTTTTCGAAAATGTATATAAGAATACGAATATACGTCACCCTTTATCAGAACATGCTGGTATGCCAGTAATAAAAGGTGAAAAATATATTGTTAATTTATGGTTTCGAGAATGTCCACGCAATATGTTATACAAAGATTATAATCCTAGTTATTATGAGTCAATTGGAATACCGGTTGTTCCATCATCGCCTACAAATACTATAAATAGATATTATTTAGAAAGAGGCGATTTTTTCCCGTTCGTTTGTATAAATTTTTTCGATTGTCGTAAAAAGGATATACATAATTACGTGGAATACAAAGAATATATCATTATTCATGTAAAACATATAGATAAAATGATTGATTTTATACCTGATACTAAATACATAACAATAATTATTTTTTGTCAAGGTATACCTCCGCTAAATATACAAAATATTTGTACAAATGATCCAAAGTTATATGGATTGTTTCGTGAAAATGATGAAATAAATATTTACCATTTAACACCTAACCGCAAGATTTTTGATTATAAACAACTACATAATATAAATGAATATAATATGTCTATTGAAAGACCAATATATCAATATAACGTACCGTATCTCTATGTAAATGATGTACTTTCCGAAGATTTATTAATGAAAATCAAGGAATTTTATAATAATAATGAAAAACAATCAATATTACATTCACATAGTGGAAAAAACCGTAACCATGTTCATCCAAATAAAGAATTGGAAATAGAAATAGATAATAAATTATCTCGATCGTTATTTCCTGAAATAAAAAAAGTATTTTATTTTGATGTGAATTATAGAGAATTATACAAAATATGTAGTTATAAAGCAGAAACACACGGTAGATTTCATCCACATCGTGATACGCCTGAACCATATCAACATAGACGTTATGCCATGAGTTTGTTTCTCAATGATGATTATGAAGGTGGAGAATTCGAATTAGTAGAATATGGTTTAAAAATTAAGCCGCAAGCAAATAGTGCTATTATATTTCCAGGTATTTCAACTCATAAAGTTAATGAAGTAACCAAGGGTTGTAGACAAGTTATTATTTCATTTTTTTGTAGTGAAATCGAAGGGAAGACAAAGAATAATTCTGTATATACTTTGAAATCCGATTTTTTCAAAGAACGTAAAATAACTTATAGTAATATTTACCCAATTTAATACAAAAAAATTGATAATATTTTCAAGATATAACTGTTATAATATATATCAGTAACTATATATTATGGATAGAATTGATCGTCGTGATAAGAAGAAATCGAAAAGTGGTAAGTATGTGTATACTGGTAAACATATAAGACAACAGGAGCAATTTCAAAATAACCCATCAAATAATCAAACGATTGTTTCAAAGAAAAATGAAAAAAAATGAAAAAAAATTTATATCAGATCACCATATTTATTCGCATATTTAGCAGGGAGAGGATATTTATCTTCGCACTTTTCCCAAGGTTGGTATGCCAATAAATATGATGTTCTATATCCAATTAGTTCTTTTCTCATAAACATACGACCCATTGTTTCATCAATTGGATAATCTATCGTTTCCATTTTTTCCAGACATTTTTTTGCGCCATCTAATGATAAAATATAAGCGTGTGTACATCTGGGGACACCCGAATTGACAAAATATAAGTCTTTACTGATATCTACACTAGCACCTGAAAATCCAACAAATAAGATATCACATTTATTTGATTTCCAAAATGGAACTATATTATTATTATAAAGATCTTTGAAATCTGGTACAAATAAACAGTCGTCTTCAAATATAAATAATTGTTGTATATTTTGATCGACCATCATTTGCCATATGATATAATGACTTTGCCAAACACCTACTTGATGCGGACGTAGATTGTATCCATTATTAATAACACGACCATTATATTTTAATTCATTAAATACTTTTGATCCATTAATCGCATCAAATCTTTGAAAAGGTATTTCAAAACATGTTAACAAAGATTTCATATTATTATAATTTTCTTTGGCATTTTCCATATTAATTATTACACTTTGTAGTTTTTCGATTGGTAAATCATTATTCACGATTACTCTATTATTTGTTATGTCATTCTCCAAAAAATTTGCGGGAAATACCTCTTTTACTTTATGATAAATATTTAACATTTTATAATAATCCTCGATGGTCCTTTTATCTCCCAATCCGCACAAAATAGTAGTTTTATCGATATTGGCGTCGTATTTCAGTTTCATTATATACAATAATTTATTATATGTAGATTTAAATAGATCTCCATCTTTTAATACATTATGTTTTTGGCGTTTTCTATTAGTGATATATTCGGTTGCTAGTATATGTTGATTTGGAGTGAATATATCATAACCATGTGTCCAATAACGTGCGGCTAATACAGTTTGCTCTTCGAATTGAAGACCAAAATATATTGTTTTATCAAAAGGTACATCATAATATGCTTTTTTATCGAAAAACAACATTGCTGCGGAAATACCCCAAGATTTTCTGGGACAACTACTTAGTGAAACACAACGTCCATGTGTTTTGATACCCATATTTGCGTCGACACATCTAACAGTTGTTATATTAGTGATAGTGGAATCATTTTTATGTATATTTTGTATATTAATAGGATAATAACTAATAACAGAATAAGGATTTATTTTTTGACATTCTTCAAAACATTTTATTATTTTATTATCCCAATCTTTGTAAAAACGACTATGACAATCAATTTGTAAAAAGAAATCTTCGTTGTCATATAAATCATATATTTTTCCACGAGCATACGCAGGTCCACGTGCCTTGGACCAATTCATTTTTAATATTTTAAATTGTGGATGACATTCATATTTTTTAATATAATCGTTATCAGTGTCACATTGTAAACATATTCCAAATATTAAACGGTCTGAAAATTCCGCATTTTCCATACAATTTTCAATAGTGTTTATAATATCATCATCCATAAAACAAGCAATTGAAATAAATATTGTTTTGTTCATATATAATTATATTTCAAATAAATATTAAAATATAAACTATTAGCAAATAGACATAAAACTAATATAATATAAATACTAGTATTATGTACGGTTGGTTTTCAGATACACAACGAAATAGATGGAATGATTTTTATATTGAAAGATCAAAACATAAAAATCAAAAAAAATATATTTATTATATTGATATGAATGATAATATTGTTGAAATTACTGAAATTGCACGTGATAAAAATTATAAATCGAAATTTAAGGATGCTATATACCTAGGAGAGATGAAGAAGTTTCATAAAGCAAGTGATACGGAACTATGTAAAACAAATTAGTGTTCGCGATTTAACCAAAAACTTTACTTTTATATGGAATTGAAAAAATCAAAGCATAAATGTAATATATAACTTCAAATAAGAAAAACTCTAAAGTTGAAATAATAAATGGATATATTCCTAAAATAACAGCTAAAAAAATCTTCATATAGTTAGAGTACTTTGTGGATTGATATAGAAAATACAATACTATGATAAAAACAATATAATACAAAACAAATAACATGTTGAAGAAAAACTTGGCGTCATTGATTTTCTGTCTTTCGTAATAATTTTTTTGTTCATCCGTTGAATATTTATCTTTTATTTTACGTAATTGATAACTCAAATTTACATTTTGCTTATTTACTAATTCATTGCTTATAGTCATATATACATAATATACATTTTTTTTACATATTATGTATCGAATCTTATTTAAGGGGCGCGTTTGTTAAGACGAATATATGGTTTAAATGGTTCAACTTCTTCGCTGGATTCACTTTCATTTGTCATACAAATATTTGCGTCAGCATCATATGTAGTTCCTTCATTACAACATTCTTCGCCAATACATGTGTTGATTAGAGATAATAAGTTACCCGATGCTATATCTTCCGCACGTTGAGTAACTGCGTCGGCACTATTATCCATGAACGGTGGCGGAGGATCGATTTTATTAAAATTCATTTTATCTCTGCTAGCAATATTTACTAAAATTAATACTATTCCGAATATAGTGAAACCGATTGCGAATATGTATATAGTGTAACGTAAAAAGTCCGGTATTATATTAAACCAATGATATTCATAATGCATTACAATGATAAAAATACATAATGTAATAATAATGAACCATATTTTATTCCATTCACTATATTTTGCTACATAAGAAGTATTAATATTGATCATACGTTTTTGTCCACTTACCGCATCTTCTATATCTTGTTGTTCTTTTACTAAACGTGTATTTTCAGTTTGTAAAACATTATAAATATCACCTTGTTTTAATAAAATATCATTAACACTATTTCCGGATTGAACGAATGCTGCATCCAAATTTTTTAATTTTTCATTCATTTCTACGACTTGTGATTGTAAACTGCTTATGTTTTGTTTACCAGTTGGAATACGATCCAAATCAAGTACATATTGTTTTTGTAAATTAATCAATGATTGTAAATCTAATGCATTAGATTGTGTTTCATTTGTATCGCTCATATATATTTATACAATAAAATTTATTATATAAATCGATTATAATCTCTTTAATCTCTTGTTAAGATAATGGCACTGATAATAATAGTCGCTGCTGTTAAAGTTGATATAGTATATAATGTATTCTCGTAAATAGCTATTTCGTTTGAATCAGTTTCTCTGGCATCCAATACTGTTGATTCTGGTCGTGCTGAATATAATTTTTTAGTATATTTACTAGGTATTTCTTTTTGGATTCTTTTTAAATCCTTCTTTTTTACATTGACCCCTAAATCTGTGTATTCTTTATCTATTTTTTCTTCCATTACTCCTACTTTTTCTTGTTTTTCATTGAATTCGGCTGCACGTGTAGCACCAATTCTGTCAAGTTCATCTACTAAACATTGTGCTGTTCCACATGTTCCATCAAATGATTCATATGTCTTAAAATTAGTAAATTGTTCGGTTGTACCACATTGTAACCAGTCTGGGCGACTGATATATGGGTCACCGCCGCTAAAAAACCCATTTGCTGAATTAATATAGTCACTTATTTGATTATAACTAGAATCACCGCATAACCCTATTTTATTTACATTATTAGACACATCCGCGTTATATAAGGTAATATAATTAGAAAAATCTTTGGTTGGTTCTTGTGAAATTTCTTTACCAATATAACAATCTGGATCTTGATCATTTATTGTATATGTTCGCATATTTACACTAGATGTAGAAATATATTCTGGATCAGGATTATTATATGTTGTTAAAGGATTCGGATTTGCCTTATTATCTCTTAAACATTTTTGTATTCCTGTACTAGTATTAATATGGAAGAAATGCTGACAGTTTGGTTCACTTAAACATGCGTCTGAACATTGTTCAATATTTGACACGTCGAAATAGAAATAATTGGGTCCACCTGTCACTGGACCTAAAGACGCGAATTTAACTTTAGTATTATTAGGTACATCTACAGGTGGACCTAAAGACGCGAAGTTAACGTTAGCATCACAAGTATCATCTAGTGAATCACAAATCACGGGATATACTCCATTTACTGTATTTACTGATCCATCTATTAATATTTGGTTATGGCTAAAAGGAACTATTTTCAAATCTTTAAATCCAGCAGTTGTGTTGTGTTGTGTTGCGACTATATGACCTGCTAGTGGATTTGCTTTTGGTCTATATAAATAAAAATATTGTGCTGGTTCATTCGCATATATTGCTGAGTGAATATTAGAAGTGTAGTCAATACCTTCTTTAGTATCATATGATGGAACGCAATAATAAATACATAAATCTGTACCTTCAAATGCTAGTTTAAATTTACCATTATCTGATCTTATCGATTTATGAACCTTTAAAGGTGGTTCTAATTCTACAATTTCATTTGTTAAAAGATCACCGTTGTTTAGGGTAGAATAAATATTAATTGGATCATTTTTCCATGTGAAGTTCGTAATAATATCATCGAATGTTAATCCTAATTCACCCAATGCGACATCGAGTTCTTGACGCAATGATCTTGAAATTACTACACCACTTCCACTTTTTGTTGTTAAACTGGCGTCATCTTCAAGAGTAAGCGTGTAATTACATGGTTTATCATCTAAACACATTTGATTTTGATTTAGTGCTGGGGCAATAGGAAATGTGCTTGTTTCTCCATTGTAATCATATGATATTACAAACTGACCGGTTTCATCAACATATAATTGTTTATTTGTCACGTCATTACCTGTCAAATCTATTTCAAATTTATAATGAATAATTAATTGTTTATTTAATTGAGCTTTAGCGACTATATTGGGTAACAAAGGAGTATATGGAGTTTCATAGTTACCATCTAATGTGTGTACTTCAAACCCATTTTCTTCAGTTTTGATAGACCCCGTGTTTACTATTTGTTGTATTTGTTGAGTTAAATCAACATCGCCTTTATATGTTACTAAATTTGGCAGTTCAACTTGATATGTCGGAGTAGGATCAAGATATGTTTTTGTTGTGATATCCGCGGCATTTAATGTATCTGCTTGAGGTATACGAGTCACTGTGTAGAACGAATGATTAGCAGTTATCCACTTGTGTTCCATAGCTCCTTTCATATCTGTCCAGTCCGATTTTCCTCTCCACCTGCGATTGCGTCCACCACGTCTACCCCATCTTTTTACATGAACCCACACCTGACCCGGTGACGACCATAGAGTAATCGGTACAGCTGTATTCCAAGGAATACCAACAAGGTTATGTTTATTATCGTCGCCAACTCTATTACCATTACTTGTATATACCCTATCATATATTTGTAACCTTGCCACGCAACCATGAGAACTTTCTAGTTGGAAAACTAATACCGTCCCTGGCCAATTATTATCATGACCACCACCATGAGCTGCATATATATTTCCGGTCATTCTAACAGACATATCACTATTCGACTCGTAATTCATATTATATTCTGTGGGAAAATTATGCGTACCTGGATCGGGAGGTTGGTTTGTTTGATTTATGTAATATTTGCCATTATACCAATCCGGATTTCCATTTGAATTTCCTTCAAACTTTTCAAATGCGAAACCATTGTTGTAAGTGGGCGTATGGTGTGTGTAAGTAACTAAATCAGCATTTGGTGTGGTCCATTCATATGTTACACTATTATTATCAATAATAATATTAGGATCCGTGTGTGTACGTGTTTCATAACTTGGCTCATTAATACGTATCTCGTTTGTACCCCAAGTCGCATTTACTACAGTTATTTTTCCTCCTACAGGGCATTTCATTTGTAATTGTGTCCCTTCGCCAGCGGTTTCCGAATAAATATAACTTTCGTATGTAATCGGAGTGGGAATGATTAGTTTTTTGTATAATATTGGTTGATTCATTTTCATTCTTTTTATATTTTTATAATTATTAGGAGTCATATATAAAAAATAACATTTATAATTTGTCATTGATTGTTGAGGTTTATACAGAGCATAATACAACATTTTTCTTATATAATTACCATTATCTAACACATTGAAATAATTGTGTCCCGTTGTGTCATATATTGATTTTCCCTGTGGATCATATATATATACTGGTATAGAACTTCCACTACTTCCACTATAAAGTTGAATACGCAGAGGATAATATTCACCTTTTTTTAAATCCACTTTTACGAATTTTGCTCCTGCTGTAACATTAATACTTTCCTTATTAATATCAGAGTTACGGGGTAAATAATCATACAAAGCATAGTCATTTTTTATCCACAAATAATAAACTTCTAATAAAGAAACTTGGAATGTATGAGTACCTGATTCATTTGGACAAAAATAAGTGAAATAATCAACTGCTGTATTTGCAGGAACATCGATTAATCCATGTTCTTCTGATGAATTTATATCATCAAAAATACCGACATTAAAGTCGCTTACTCTGGCCAATGATACAGTTTTTGTTAAAACGCCGCTACTTACAGATATTTCACCCTTCGCAATTTTTATGTTTTCATTCAACAACATATTGGTGTACATTTTTTGTGCGTTATATATACATGTATTTGCGTCATCCATATATCCCCATTTCTCGTATGTTGTTAAAGCGGTCGGATTTTGCGAAGCCGATAATTGAATTTCTTGACCGTCTATCATCGGACCAACATGTATCGCCTGATTAGCAGATTCGAATAGTTGTTTATATCCATAATCATTTTCATTTCGTATTCTTTGTAATTCTGGGTATAAACAATCTTTTATTTCATTGTATGCAGACATATATAGTTATTATAAATAATAAGTATATTTTTATATTTTCCTTTTATAACTCAACAAACACATAATATAAAAATCCAGTGGCTAAAGTAGTCCATAATATAGATCCATATATAGTAGCATCTAATTTGCGTTTACTTGCGGCAGCATGAGAACCCTTTCCTTCCTTAAGTTCATTCATTTTTGTTTCAATATCATTGCGGATTTTATTATTTTTTACAGTTAAGTCATTTACATCGGCCATTGAAAAACTTGCTGTTGGTGTATCAGGTATTATTGCGTCTATTTGATTTACTAAATCTGTGATTTCGTCAAAAACTGCGTTGATACTGGCATCGCTTATATTTGTATTAGAGCAATCACTTACAGGTAATGATGTACGTGTACCATACTCATTGTTGTAATTTTTGCGAATATAACACGAATACATTTGGTTAAATACATTTATATTCTCAAATAATTCACGTTCAATGGCGAAAATATCGGTTTTAGTATCGCGACTTTCTACTACACATGCTATATTTGATTTATAATCACTATAATTTGTACAACTCATTTTATAATATATTTATAAAATAAATATTTTTATAGTAGCGAAAAACATTGATTACCTGAAAATGGTTCATAGTTAGATGTGATTTTATTTGTGAAACTTTCTTCAGTTGAACAATATAATGTTTTTAACACTTTGTCAATACCAGTAGATCTAAGAAGCGCTTGAGCTTGTCCTACTCTAAGTATATTTTTAATGAATGTTTCGATATTTTCGGCTTCAAAATTTGTAGTAATAAAATCAGTAATCCCAGTATTGTTCATTGTCATTTGTTCATAAAGATCGAGAAGGTCTCTGTACTTCTCTTTGTATGCGTTTATTGCTTCATTGGGATCGTCTTTCTCCAAGTTAAATAAGTGGGAGTCATCAATATATTCAGAACAAAAACTTTTATTACCATATATATTATCTATATTACACGCGTTCTGGAATCCTAGTGCTTGTTCAGCGCTCATATCTTGTAGCATAAAATAAACAGCATGTTGAAGTACACCAACGTCTTGAGGATTTCCAAATAATCTATTGTATTCATTTCTAAAATTATCTAGTGCGGTTGTATTCACATTAATATAAAATGTATTCAAAATAGTATCCAAATTAGGATCCAAATTCTTATATTTATTCTCTAAACTGAATATAATATTTTCAAATGATGTTCTTGTAGTACCAGTAGGTTCAATCACACTCTGGTTTTTAAACTCCAGTATTGTACCCCCACTCACTTTCAGGTCTCCATTATTCGCTAGAAATAAACTGGAACCTGAACTTAAATTTGGTATTTCCATTCTCCATACGACATTAACACTTGAATTAAAAACTACTAATCCAGATGATGTCAATCTTAACATATATGCACCAGGTATCGATACTTCCTGTCCATCGAAAGGTGTACTTGTTAAAAAAATCTGTTGTAATCCTTCATTATCGGTATATATATCTGCTGTTGTGTCGCTGGGTATTTTAAGGACAACTAGTCCATAACTAGGACGTAAACCAAATAAAAAGGAATTGTTATCACTTGTGATAAAACTACCTACAGGTAATGTATCGTTTATATACAATATTTTTTTATTACTTGTTTCAACACCTTCCAATATATTTTTACGTAAATAGCAATTGTAGAAAAACATCGCTAATATTAAAAATAATATTAATATCAGTAAAAAATGTTCCATATAAAATGTAGTTAGATTATGTTTTTGGCTTTATTACATCATAATTGTAGTAAATGAAAACTGCGAGAATTCCAATTCCTATTCCTAAATTCGCTGTATCTATTACAATACGATCATATAACATTTGGGAATTTTTGTAACGTTCGTCTGCCCCATTATGAATATGATTTATTTCCATTAATTTTTCAGCAACTTCTCTATTCATATTACATTCACTGCTATCACACCCAGTAGTCGTCCATAAAAAATCATTTTTTTTATATCCAATATCGATTTCGGCCATATATACAAACATTATATTTTTTTACACACAAATACGGTAATAATTATTTTCTAATGATGTTACACTTTTTCTCACAAGTTTACATACATTTCCAGGCCGAACAGACATTGCTAATGCTTGTGGATCAAAACGACCTATTTCTGGTAATTGCTTCATACTTGTTAAATTCATTTCGATTTTAAGTTTATTGACTTCTTCATCGTCCAATATAGTCATTTGTGGTACCAAATCATGTTCTAATATATTATATTGAAGTCGTTTTATATTATGTATTACTATGAAAATACCCTTGTTTTTCCAAATATGATTTAAATGTGTACAAATACTATCATTTGGTTCATCTAAAACAATTAGAATTAATGTATCATCTTTTTTTAATATTTCTTCATATAAATTTGATATAATAGAGTCGATCATATTCGCTCGTAATGTTTTATTAACATAAAATTTAATAT
>MDSV01026578.1_pt1 | contig 10834 bp, 10 predicted proteins | sample 810851 | NCBI WGS metagenome assembly MDSV01 (sample SAMN05326640, study PRJNA326480) | marine metagenome | isolation source: seawater | place: Atlantic Ocean: North East | collected 2012 | reverse complement strand
TGTTCATTAATAAAATCCTTTTTAAATAATCTAAAGTCAATTTTTAAATTTTGATCTATAAATCTTTCATTTTTGATCATCTCAAATAATTCCATTGAATTTTTGAAAAATAAACCATTTCCAGTTAAAACCTTTTTATTAAAACTACAATTATAAGCTATGATTGGCAATTTTAAACTAATAGCTTCTATTAAAGTTGGGTTAGTTCCCCCAACACTATGACCATGAATATAATAATCAGAAGAACTCCATAAATCGTAAAGTTTACTTCGATTATAGATTGGGCCTAAAAATATAATATTTTTTGATTTTTCTACTTTTGGTCTTATGATTTTATCAAAATAATCATTTTCTTTGCCCACCAGATATAATTTATGGTTGTCAATATTTTGATTATTTAACTCAATAAAAGTATTAACAATAGTTTCAATATTATTTTCAGGTAAAAATCTCATTACTGCTATTACTTTATAATTTCTTGAAATGTTATTTTTTTTAGGTTTTTCTTTTATTTCAAAATCAGAGGGATAGTATAATAATACACCTCTAGTTTTGTGTATGATGCTATAATATCTTTTTATTACCAAAGAATCGAAAATTAAACTTACTTTAACTTTAGAAAGAAACTTTTCACAAAATTTAAAATAATTTTTTTTTAATTTAGAGTTTACTCTTCTCCATTCAATACCATCAACATTACATATAATTTTACATCCTAGCAAATTTAATAATGGGAAAAAAATTACAGGACCATAGCCAAAAAATAAAAAGGTTCTCACACCCTTTAAATAAAAATACAGCATCGATATAAAATTATTTAATAAAATAAAAATACTTTTTCCTCTATAGAAATAAAACTGATGAACATTATCTATATTGGTTTTTTCATGGTTGTGTTCAGCAGAAATATAAAACTTAATTTCCTTTTTTTTTAAATTCGTATAATTCACAAATTGATTTACAAATTGATCAAATGCTCCATACCTTGCTGGCAAACCTCTTATTCCTATTATTCCAACTTTAATCTTTTGCATTATATAAAAACTTATACTTCATAAGAACGAAAAAAATAACACTTAGATAATACAAAGTGAATACCATTAAAAAAGGTGTGGTAAAAAAAAATGTTATAGGTAAAGAAAAGATAAATAATGAAATGTATTTAAATTTATCAATAAATTGCTGATTGCCAATGATCTTTCTTATTCTCAAATCATAATACTTGAGAATAATTGAAAAACCTATTTGAAATATAATATAAGTAACTTTTAAAGAAAATTTTTCTAAAATTAAGGTTAATATAAATAATGATCCAAAATAATTAATATTTGTTAATATTTGGTATAAAAGTGGGTTTTTTATCTCAAGCTTTATATATCCTGATTTTAAAAATAATAAAAAAACTATTAAGCTGGTACACAATAATATTCTTAAAAATAATGTAAATTCAAAAGATAAAAAATTAAATAATAAAGGAATGATAGATAAAAGTAATAAAAATTTAAACAAAAAGTTTAATTTTTTTTCTTTAATTTGCGAAGAGAACAAATCTGAAAAAAAAATATTCAAAGTATAAACAAAGTAAAGATAATAATCGTAAGTATAATAATAAATTATTCCAAGATTAAAAATTAATATTAAAATTTTAATTTTATTGTATTGATTTAAAAACTTTGAAAAAAAAATGAATGATGCAGGTCCGACTATTAAGCTGCTTAAAGTATATGCATATAAAAAGCTTTGAACCTTTAAATCAGGGATAAATAAAATAAATAAAAAGTTTCCAAAAAAAAATAATATATAACTAATTAAATTAATCATTTTCTTAAAATATAAATTATTCCCTCAGATGAAAAATTTAATTTGGAAATCAAAAACTGAAAAGGGTAAAAAATTAAGGATAAAAATTTACATAATGATCTACTAATGCCGATTGAAGAAAAATAACTTCCAAATATAGGAGGTTCAACAAACTTTAAATTAACTATTTTTAGTTTGTGACTTTTAAACGTTTTAGTTAGAAATTTTTCTGAAAAGACATAATGGTGATATGGATAAAAATAACCTGGCCATTTGCCTTTTAAAATTTTTTTCCAAAAACTATCATAGTTGGGAATTTCGATGATTATTTTTCCATTATTTTTTAATAAAAATTTAAGTTTAGGAATTAACTTGTTGAAATCATAAATATGTTCCAATACATGTCTTAAAAAAATAATATTGAATTTATTTTCATTTTTTTTAGTAAACAATTTTTCTTTTTCAATAAAAGTTACTTTTTTACTATATAGTGCTTTATTGAAAGTAAAATCTGTTGCAAATATTTTATTTTTTGATCGAGCTATAATATTGGAAAACTCTCCAGAACCTGATCCATAATCAAGAATTAAATTTTCATCTTTTGGAAAAAATTTTTTTAATTTTAAGAAATATAAATATAAAAATAATGATTTTAAATAGTATAAAATATTTTTTTTAAGATAAGAATTTAAATTTTTTTTTGATGATATATAAATTTTTTTTGAAATTTTATTATTTATATATATTTTGCAATTCGAGCATTTAAAAAACTCACCTTCACCTAATTTGTTAAAATAATTAATAACTTTAATCGAAGTTATTTTTTTTTTGCAAAAATTGCATTTATGCATTTTTTTTTCTTAGGTATTTTTCATACCAGTCATATACATGGTGAATTGTATCATCAAACTTATATTTGGGTGACCAACCAAAATATTTATTTAATTTCTTATAGTCCATATATTGAAAAGGTATTTCACCTTTTGTTTTTTTTAATTTCATTAAATTTAAAATTTCTTTATACTTTTCTTTTTCTTTCTTATAAAAATAAAACTTCTTCACTACTTCTTTTACTTTTATTGGATTATTAATGCCAGCATTGAATATTTCACCACTAAGGCTTGGTTTAAAGTATAATTTTTTTGATAATAAGAGATATAAGTCAACGATATCATCAATATAAACATAATCTCTCAAATCCTGACCATTGCCTCGAGGTATAAATTTTTTTTTAAGAACTAAAGATCTAATTATATCAGGAATTAATGCACTAAAATGAAGTTGTCCTGGTCCATATATATTAGAGAATCTTGTTACAATTATTGGGAGCTTAAATAAATCTGAAGAATAAGATCTAGTTATCATATCAGCGCATGCTTTTGAGACATCATAAGGATACTCTGCTTTTGATGGATAATGCTCCTTATAAGGAAGTTTGTTTTTTGGATAAGTGCCATATGATTTATCAGAAGAAGCGACAATTATAGATTTAATTTTTTTTGTCTTTAGTAAACAATCTAATATTGTGTAAGTTCCTCTTATATTGCTTTCCCATGTATTATATGGACTTCTATTTGCAACACCAACCTCAACTTGAGCAGCAAGATGGAAAACTATTTCAAAATTTTTTTTAATTATTTTTTCTATAAAGCTTTTTTTAGTTAGATCAGATTTATATAACTCACAGCCTTTATCAATTTTTTCATAATAAAGTAATGATTTTTTATTTTTCTTTTGAATTATACCTGATACATTTGATCCTAATTTAATTAATTTTTTTGATAAATTTGAACCAACAAAACCATCTATTCCTGTAATTAAAACTCGTTTATTTTGCCAGAAATTTTTTTTCATTAATTTATATATTTTAATTTTTTTTTCGCATCATTTAATTCATGTAAAGTATTTACCGTAATATGATTTCCTTTATGAATAAAACTTTTAAAGATTTTCAAAGAAGTTTTATTTTCTAGAAATTTTTTAAAACTTCTGAAAAATTTCATATATTTTATTTTGTCTTTCTTAAAAATGAAATAACCAATGTTAAAAAAAAGATTAAGATTTGGTTTTTCTTGAAAAGATTTTACTTTTCCAGATTTAGCTATTTTCATCAATCCAAATTGAGACTTCAAGTTGTATGAGGATAAAATAATATTGTCTTTATTAGCGGAGAAAAACCTAATAAGTTTATCAAGATTTATATCCGCGATGGTATCCCCATAACATACCATTACATACTCCTTGCAATATTTTTCACATTTAATAATTCTTTCTATTATATCAGCTTCAACATTTGTGTTAATCAATTTTAATGAAAAATAGTTTTTATTTCTATTTTGATATTCTTTAAAATATTTATGTTTATATCCAGTTGCGATAATAATATCATTAAGGTTATATTTTAATTGATTTTTTAAAATATACGTCAATATCTCTTTTCCATTTATTTTAATGAGTGGTTTCGGCAGACTTTTAGTTAGTGGAAAAAGTCTCTTCCCCTTTCCTCCACACAAAATAATTGTAGTAAGATTATTTTTCAAAATCTTATTTTGCATTTTTAAAATAATTTTTTAGTCCAAGTTTTAGGTGTAATGTCAGTCTCTACCTCAATATCATAATTGTACTCAAATTTTTTTGGACCTTTTTCCTTAATGAAATCTATCATTTTATCTAAAGATTCTGATAGTTTTACTTTAGTTTCATATGATAAAATCTTTCTTGCTTTTTCAGATGAACAAAAAGCATGGTATACCTCATTAGGTCTGGCATTATCATAAATAGGTTCCTCATTAAATTTCAATTTGTTTGATATTAAGTGGTATAAATCGTTAATAGTTATAAATTCTTCGTCTGGACCAATATTAACTATTTGTGATGATATTTTAGGATCAAACATCAGCTTATCTAGACACTGTATGCAATCATTTATATCAGAAAAACATCTTTTTTGATTTCCATCTCCATATATTGTGGGCCTACGATTTTGTAATATTAAATTTATCATTATTGATGCTACATTACGAAATGCATCATCGTATTTTTGTTTTGGCCCTATAATGTTATGAGGAACTGCTATATTATATTCAAATTTGTAAGTCTTTGATAGAATTTTAAGTATATCTTCAGCTGCTACTTTTGAAATACCATAAGGATCCATTGGCAGTGGCGTAGTATCTTCATTATATGGGGTTGGTGCATTTCCATATCTTGCCATTGAAGAACAATAAACAACTCTTTTTACATTATTTCTTATTGCTGCTGTAAAGGTTGATACAGATCCAACAACATTATTTTCAGAGACTAGCTTCGGGGACACATTGGAGAGGCCTTCGTGTGCAAAGGCTGCAGCATGACACACCACGTCTACTCCTTTCATAATTTCAGTCATTTTTTCCAAATCACTACAATCAACATTATGAAATTCAACATCAAGATTGTTAATATTGTCCAACGTACCACCAATGAGGGTATCACACCCAACAACCTTATAATTTTTATTAGTACAAACTTCAGCAAGATGAGATCCTAAAAAACCTGCAATTCCCGATATAAATACTTTCATGATTACTCTAATATAAGATAAATAATAAATTTAAAGAAATAATTAAGATAAATTTAATATTTCGAAAAATACCTCATCCAGTTCCATTTACCTATCACTTTATTTCCAAAAATCTTTAAATTATCTCCGTCCCAAACATCTACCCTTGGTAAATTTAATTTATTATATTCTTGATTAATAAAATCAAATTTTGTTGAAAATCCTAAATTATACCCAATCTCCTTAGCAATTTTTAAAACTCTATAATCAATAGCACCAAAAGGATAAGATATGGTATTCACTTCAATTGATAACTCTTGTTCTAAAAAGTTTTTACTATCTTTAAGTTCAGAAATTAATTTTTTTTCCTCTAATTCGTTAAGCTCAATATGATTATAAGAATGTGAACCTATAAAAACATTTTTCATCTTAGATAACTCTTTTAATTCAATTAAATTTATATAGTCATTTGAATTTGATAAAAGTTTAGAAGGGCATACGAATAAAATATATGGAATATTTTTTTTATTTAGAAAGTCTAAAGCATTATTGATTATACTTTTATAGCCATCATCAAAAGTAATTAAACATCCATTATTCTCATCAAAAAGATTATCTGGTTTCTTAAAAAGAAAATTTTTATCTATCAAAAAATTTACTTGATTTATAAATTCTTGTTCCTTTAACTGATATATCTTCGAAGTCAGACTATTTTTAACATTATTTACTGAATGATAAGTTAGAGCAAAAGAATTTTGTTTATCTTTAAAATATAAAGAGGAAATTATTTCTGCTATTTTTTTTTTGAATTTATTTTGCAAGTTTATATTTTTTTTTTAAAATAATAATAAACGAAATGTAAGATATTAAAAATAATAAAATTACAAACCAAAGATTAATATTTAATAATTGATCTAAAGCTAAAGGCAAAACTACAAACAAATTACAGATAACAATTCCAAGTTTTTTTCCATAAAAATCTTGTGCAATATGATGTAAATGATTTCTATCTCCAATAAATGGATTCTTATTATCTATTATTCTAGTCAAAAATAATCTTATTAGTTCAGTAACTGGGTGTAGCATTATTAGAAAAATATTTTTTGCGTTAAGCGACTCTGTAGTATTGTAAAAAAAGATAATTAAAAAACTAATCAAAAAACTAAAAAAATAAGCACCATTATTTCCAAAAAATGTTTTATTCCTATAATTAAAATAGAAAAAAAAGATATTTGATAAAAATAAAACCAAAATTAGTTCGTTAAAATTAGTCTTATAAAGCAAAACTATTAAAAGAAAAAAATTATAAAAAGCAACATTTAAGTCAGCTCCATCAAGCATATTGTACGAATTAATAAATGTGAATACACAAAGTGTTGTAAAAATTATTGAAAAATTATTTAAATTAATATTTCCTAAATTTTCGAGATAAATTGATTTGATAAGAAAAACCTCATTTGAAATTATAATCAAAGTAGAAAAAAATAATATTTGTATAGTTTTATTTTTTGCATTTAACTCAAACTTATCATCCAACAAACCCATAAAAAAAATAGCTGATGATGAAATTAATAAAACTAAATTAGTTCTATCTAATGTTTCAAAAAATAGATTAAAATAAAATATATCTAACAAGAAAAATAAAATAAAATTTAAAAAAAATATAATACCACCATAAACTGGCATTTTTTTTTCATGGTTTTTTAAGTTTGAATTTGGTTTGTCATAAATGCCGATTATTTTATAATATTTATTGAATAAAAAAGTTAATAGTAAATTAAATAATAAGAAAATAATTAACATAATTTTGAATTTCAGAGATTTTCGTAAACATTATAAACTTTATTAATTATATTTTTTCTATCAAATTTAATAAGTGTTTTATTTGAGTTTTTGATTAAATTTGATCTGAAAACTCTATTTTTATACATTTTATTAATCTTATTTATCATTTGATTGATTTCACCACTTTTAACTGAGCAGCCATTAATATTATCTTTTATAACATCGTTAACACCAGGTATTCTATAAGATAAAGTTGGCACTTGATGTTTAATCGCTTCCATCAGTGTAGTGGGCATACCCTCCGTATATGATGGTAAAATAAATAAATCTGCTAAATTATAATATTCCTCTGGATCTTTAATATGACCTAAAAAAATAATATTAGGATAATTAAAAATATTTTTATTTAATTCCTGAGAGAAACCAGCCCTATCAATGTCGCCTATAAAAATAAGTTTTTTATTTTTAATATTTAATAATTTAAAAATTTTTATTAAATCTAGTACCCCTTTTTCTTTTATAATCCGGCCTAAGAATAAAATGTTAAAAGTATTACGCAAATTAAATTTGGATTTAACAAAATTATTTTTCAATATAATTTTTTTTTTTGCTACACCAGCACCAAAGATCCTTGTTGATTTATTTCTTAAACCTAATTTTAATTTGAAAAACTTTTCATTGTTAGAGTTAACAAAAAATAAATGATCACAAAAATAAAATGAAAATTTATAAAGAAAATTAATAAAATTTTTTACTATAAAATTTTTAGTAATCGATGTTGCACCCATTCCTGTTATCATTGCAGAAGTTTTTGCAAAAAAAATTTTTGCAATAGGAATGCATAATATATTCGGATGAATTGTATAAGTTTGAACTATATGAGGTTTTTTTCGAAAAAACAGGTAAATCAATCTTAAGGAAAAAGAAACATTTTTAAATATGTCTTTATTATTAAAGACATTACTAAGTTTTACACAGGTGATTTTTTTTCTTTTTTCAAAAAAATTTGCATATATATCTGAATTAGCTATTAAGATTACATTATATTTTTCTGACAATTTAAAAATTATATCTTTCCTAAATAAATAAAATGATTTGAACGAATTAGATATTAAATAAAAATTCATAAAATTGGAAAAATTTTAAATTCTCCATTGGCTTTTTGCTCTAATTTTATTTAAATCTGCTCTATAAGAATACTTTTTTGCAACTAACAACTCATTTTTAATTAAATTATTGCTTAATTTTATTGGCTTAAGTCCTAATTCTATTAAGCCCATAGGTTTGGCCACTAAAGTGTTATTTTCATTTTCTATTCTAGGATTTTTGTGATGCATTATTTCGCAATTTGTTATTTTTTGAATTTTTTTAGATAGATTTTTTAATCTAAAAGTTTCAGTCAACTGATTAAAAATTTTAACTTCATTAAATTTTTTTTTATTTTGTGCTGCAAGAAGAATACAATCAGCTGTATTGTTTATATTAATAAAAGGTCTAACTTGATTGCCGCTACCATGCAAAGTTAAAGGATAATCAAGTGCTGCTTGCATAATAAATCTATTTAGAACAGTTCCATAATCTCCATCGTAATCATATCTATTTATTAAATCAGGATGCAACAAAGTCTCATCGGTATTCGTGCCCCAAACAACACCTTGATGCAAATCTGTTATTTTTAAACCATACATTTTTTGATAAAATTGAAATAATAGTTCGTCTTGTGCTTTAGTTAAATGATATATGCTTCCAGGATTTGCTGGATGTAAAATTTTTGTATTAATTATATTTTTTTTTATAAAAAGTTTTGCTCTGTAATAACCCTCAGGTAGTAAAAATTTACTGAAATCGTATCCATAAACACCCATGGTACCGAGATGAATTAAATGAATATTTTTTTTTAATTTTGCGATTAAATAAAGAATATTGTTATTAGTAAGAATATTATTTGACAGAGTATAATTCCTAGTCTTAAGATTGATCATACTATAGGGAGCAGATCGTTGCTCCGCAAAATGGACAATTGTATCTGGACTAATTTTTTTTATAAGACTTTCAAGTTTCAAAGTTTCTCTTGAAATATCAATTTTATAAAATTTAATCTTATTTTTATTTATCTTATTCCAAACTTTTACTCTCTGATAAATAGATTTAATTGGAGTTAAAGAAGATGCATTAAGTTCTATATCTATTTTTCTTCTAGAAAGATTGTCAAATATATAAACGTCATGTCCTTTCCTTGAAAGTCTTAAAGATGATGCCCATCCACAAAAACCATCACCTCCTAAAACTATAATTTTCATATCAATAAAAATAAATATAATTAGTTTGTAATTTTATAATAAAACCTAGTTATTTTTTATATTCTTTACATGTAAAAAACCAATAGGCAAGTAAATTAGTATGGATAGAAAATTATTATAAAAAGAACCGGTGAAAACAAATGGGAACAAATTTATTACTATACTCAAATATAATATTTTAAAATAAATTTCCTTTTGACTAAAAAAATTATAGACAGAATAAAAAAAAGTCAAAATAACAACTATAAAAGAAAAGATTCCTGTCTCCGATAAAAGTTGAAAATAATAATTATGGGGATGAGTCGAGCAACCATCTATACCAGTATAACCTGGATAATAATCATGTGACTTATCTTCAAATGCTGAATAATTTTGAATTATATAATATTTATTTTTTTTACATTGTTCCCTAAATGATTTTACACCAGTACCAAAAAGATAATTATCCTTAAATATATTTATAGAAGTTTCAAACAATAAATAATATTTTAAAGGAATAAAATAATCTTCCTTAATAACACCAATCCATTTATCTTCTGATACTTCAAATTCGACATACTTTCTCTCAGGTTCTATAATACCTAGTTGATATAAGGTTTTATTGTAAACTCTAAATTTAGTTTCAGGAAAAAATTTTAGAATAGAATAAGAGGATATTATTATTAGTACTATTAATATTCCTTTTATATGTATCGAATAAATTCTTGTAAAAAATAGTAAAGCAAATAAAAAAATTAATAATAAAAATATAGCTGACCTTTCTGCTGAAAGAAAAATCATCATACAACTTAAGAATACAACTAAGTATACTAAATTTTTTTTTTCTAAATAAACAAGGATTCCTATTAAAAGTGGTGAAATTTTAATTAAGTATGAACCCAATACAGATTCATCATGAAAAAAACTTGTAAATCTTGAATAAGGTTTTAACTCAGTCAATAATTCAAAATTTAAAAATTGAAGAAAAACTCCAAAAAATAATATTATTATTGAATAAATTGTAGTTTTTACAAAAAGATTTAAAAAATTTTTATCAAAATCAATCAAATATTTTATCAAAACTATTAATAATCCAAACCTTAAGTAAGCAATTCCCTTGATGATACTTTCTGAATTTAAATTAGAAAATAATATACTTAATAATACTGTGAAATATAATAGAAGAAAAATTTTGAACTCAAGAATATTAAATAAATAAAATTTTTTACTTTTAAATACAAAGATTAAAAAAAAAATTGAAGAACAAATAACTATTAAATCTGATAAAAAAATACTAAAAATTAATGTAATAGGTAAAATTGATATTAAATAACTATTTATTGATAGAATTTTACTATTCATTAATATACTTAATAGGTTGAGCTATGCTTCTTAATAAAAATGAAAATTTAAAAAAATACATATTTTT
>MDSV01216338.1_pt1 | contig 10836 bp, 10 predicted proteins | sample 810851 | NCBI WGS metagenome assembly MDSV01 (sample SAMN05326640, study PRJNA326480) | marine metagenome | isolation source: seawater | place: Atlantic Ocean: North East | collected 2012 | reverse complement strand
TAGAGGCATACTTCCTGCAAGCGTCCCTAAAATCTTCTTTTGATACTTTATGGCCTGCCTTTCCTACTTTTTTTTCAACATTCAGTTCTATAGGTAATCCATGACAATCCCACCCCGGAGTATACGGCGCATATTTTCCATTTAAAGTTTGAGTTTTGATTATTAAATCCTTTAGGGTTTTGTTAATGGCATGACCTATATGCAACTCTCCATTTGCATAAGGAGGGCCATCATGAAGAATAAATTTTTCTTTGGTTTTTCCTTCTTCTTTCAACAACCCATAGAGGTCTATCTCTTCCCAATAAGATAGAATTTCTGGTTCACGATTAGGTAAATTTGCCTTCATAGCAAATGCTGTTTGAGGTAAATTTAATGTGTCTTTATAGTCACTCATAGCTAGATTTTCTGCACTTTATACGAAATATTGCTTTGCTGCTGAAATATCGTTATTTATTTGCTCCTTCAATAGATCTAAGTTATCAAATTTTTTCTCTTCTCTAACTTTTTCTAGGAATTCTACTTCTAATGATTTTCCATAAATCTCTTCTGAAAAATTAAGGATGTGTACTTCTAATACAGGGCTTTGACCTCCTACAGTAGGTCTAATTCCCATATTTGCTATACCACCAAGATCTTTTCCTTCTAATCTCACTTTAACTATGTAGACACCAGAAATTGGTAATTTATTCTTGGGTAACCATATGTTTGCTGTAGGAATACCCAATTGCCTTCCTAATTGCTGTCCATAAACAACTTTGCCGGAATAGGTATATGCTTTGCCTAGAAGTCTTTTAGCTTCTTCAAAGTCATTCCTTAATATAGCTTGCCGAATTCTTGTACTGCTTACTCTCTCGTCATCAATTTTGAAAGTATTAGTGTTCTCGACTAATACGTTATTTTTATCGCCCCAGTCCTTAAGAAGACTGAAGTCCCCTTCTCTGTTAACTCCAAACCTAAAATCATCACCTATTTTTAATCTTCTGATGTTTAGGTTTGATAGCACTTCTTCTATAAAGACCTCTGGAGTCATAGACCTCAACTGCTTATTAAAATGCAAGAAAAACCCAAAATTAACTCCAAATGACCTGAGTGCTCTAACTTTTTCTTTCCAGGGAAAGATTCTTGGGGGTTTTTCTGAATCTTGACCTAGACTTTCTGCAAAGAACTCTTTGGCATGGGGTTCTGTAAAAATAACCATGGTTTTTAGATTAGTTTGTTTCATCTGTTCCAAAATATCCTGATGACCTAAATGTAATCCATCAAAATTTCCAATAGTTGCTACTATGTCTTCATTAGGAAACCTAGAGTTAAATAGATTGATGTTGTTTATTCCTCTAATTAGATACATTTTTATCCCTTGATGTCTTGAAATTTCAATCCTGAAATTCTTAAACACACTATATAAGATAGCAGCGTTAAGAGAATTAAGCCGAAAATTGTAGTTATCTTGTATAACAGTTCTAGCTCTCGCCAGTAATCCATTTCCGGATTTAAGAAATGGATCAAAAAGAAGATACACAAATTAGCAAAAATTAATCTAAGGGAAAAAATTAACCAGCCTGAATTTATCTTATAGATTTTTTTTGTTACTAAAATTATTAACAGCGTTAGAGCCGTAAAGTAAGCAGCTATAGTACTGGCCATAGCCAGCCCTACATGATTAAGATTTAGTTCAAAAGCAAACAACCAAGCCAACAGAACATTAACCAGAAGAGCTGCCAAAGAAATTTTTAAAGGGGTTTTTGGATCTTGCCTGGAGAAAAAAGCGGGTGTCAAAACTTTTATCATCATAAATGCGATCAATCCAATGCATAACGCCATTAAACTGAGAGAAGCTTTATAGGTATCAAGTTCAGTAAACTGCCCTCTTTCAAATAAAATCATTATGATCGGTTCAGCTAATAGGTATAAACCCAATAAAGAAGGCATACCAATTATTAATATTAATCTTAAAGACCAGTCTAAGGTTTTAGAAAAATCTTCTTCCGAATCAGATTGATGCAATCTTGATAATCTAGGAAGTATTACAGTAGCTATTGCTATTGCAAAAATTCCAAGAGGTAGCTGAGTTAACCTATCAGACACATATAGCCATGTAGGGCTTCCTGTCGGTAAAAAGGAAGCCAAAATAGTATCTACTAACATGTTTAGTTGATAAACACCTCCGGCAATTATGCCAGGCACCATTAAATAGATGACTTTTCGAACTCCGGGGTCATTTAGATCTATTTTGAAGACGGGCAGTAGGTCCATTTTCATTAAAGGATAAACTTGAATTAACACCTGTATAAAGCCTGCAACAAATACACCCCAAGCGATAGTATAAATGGGTAACTCTTGGTAAGGAGCAATCCATAAAGCTAATGAAATTATGACCAAATTATAAAAAAGAGGAGTTAGAGCTGGTATAGAGAATTTATCGTAAGTATTCAATATAGATCCAGATAGAGCTACCAAAGATACAAAAAATAAATAGGGAAAAGTTATACGTAATATATCTACTGCCAATTCTGATTTAATCGGATCGTTCGCAAAGCCTGGAGCAAATAGGTAAACAAATAGAGGAGTAAATAATAAAACTAAGGTTGTAAGAATAAGTATAGAAGAAGAAAGCAAACCAAAGGTCTTATTGATAAGGGCCTTAACCTCATTTTCAGTTTTATTTATTTTGTATTCGGAAAGAACAGGAACAAAAGCCTGATTAAATGCACCTTCAGCAAATATCCTTCTAAAAACATTGGGGATCTTTGTAATTACCACAAAAGCATCTAGAGAAGCCCCAGCGCCAAAGAGGCCCGTCAATACCATGTCTCTAACAAGACCTAATATCCTTGATAGAAAGGTCCAGAAACTTACTAGACCTGATTTAGCTAATAGTTTTGTCGAGAAAGGTTTTTCCTCTTTATCCAAAGATTCAGTCAGCTTGATCCTCTTCTGCTTCAAGGTCTAAAGATACCGAGTTAATACAATACCTCAAGCCAGTAGGGTTTGGGCCATCAGGAAAAACATGCCCTAAATGTGCTTTGCACTTCTTGCAATGAACTTCTGTTCTAGTCATACCCAATGAATGATCTTCTTCTGTTTCTACACTCTCAGCTTGGATAGGCTCCCAAAAACTGGGCCATCCTGTTCCTGAATCAAATTTTGTATCCGAATCAAATAGAGGTTCGCCACAAACAACGCAATTATAAGAACCTTTGGTTTCAGTGTATGTATATTTACCACTAAAAGCTGGCTCTGTACCTTCTTGTTGAGTTACATAATATTGCTCAGGCGTTAGGTCTTCTTTTCTTTTATCTTTTTCTTCCATTACTTCATCCGCTCGTTGCTTTCTTTAAAACACTAAAATAAGAATTTTCCACGCACATTTTATCTGAGAATCCATTTTCTTTTAGCATTAGATGTGCTTTTGGAAGGTTGTACCAAGGGCATCTAGTAAATAAATGATGTTCTAAATGATAATTTACATGATGGGGAACCATTAAATATCTGAGTATCCAAGATGCTTTTGTAGTTCTAGTATTGTTAAGGTCATGTTCACCTGGAGTAACAGCATGTTCAGCTATGTTTCTTATCCTCACTATGAGTGAATAATAAGTAAAGGCTGGCAGCCACCACAAAAGAAAGAAAATTGACCAATGCAATATAGAAGAAACCAGAATAAAGATAACCATGTTAGTGATAACAAACCCTCTTAATTTTTTTACCATTAAAGTGATCTTTTCTTTTTTAGTATCACCTTTAGTCTTAAAAATACTAGAAAAAGCAATTGAGTATCTCCTTAGACCTGTTAAACCAGTAAGATCTCGAAACATTTTTCTCATAAAGCTAGCCTTAGTAATAGGAAATGGTGAGCTTAAAACCAGATCAGGGTCTTGTGAAGTCTCTGTAAACCTATGATGTGCTAAATGATAAGGTCTATAGGGTTTTGTATCTGAGAAAATTGGATAAGCGCAGAACCATTGAGAAATAAAGTCATTAACTTTTTTATTTTTAAAAAGAAGGTTATGAGCAGCTTCATGCATAAGTACAGCAAGAGCAAATTGCCTACTTCCTACTACTATTACGCCTATCAAAAATGTAATTAGAGAAGGAAATAAATAAAAGACAGTCATAGCTATGGCTATTTGAAGCCAATTACTCGTTACAGAAAGAATGTTAATAAAATCTTTTCTTTCTTTTAATTGGTTTAATTGTCTTTCTGACAATAAATCTCTTTGAGATATCTCTGAATCCATAGGAAATAATTATATAGAATATCTGAAGGTATTAAAAAAAACGGCTGCAATAGCAGCCGTTTTTCTCATTAAGATTGCTTCATTATTCTGATGAAGGGTTATTGTCTAGTCTGACATTGGTTGCGCTATAAATTCTAGGCATATCACAATTCAGGATACCTTCTGGCATAGTACCTGCTCTAGCCGAATTCATACGATCATCTCGATACTTTCCAAAAGCTTCATGAGATTCAAATCCCATAGCTAAGTAGAAATCTCCTTCAAACGAAGTTGGAGATCCAGGTCCTGGCCACCATCTATAAACACCACCGTTGTACTCTAAGCCATCTAACCAAGCATTCCACTCGGAATCACTTGCTGCTAAGTCATTACCCGTCTTCCCTTCTCTAAAGGAACAAGTTTGAATAGCCATTAAGCTATTTGAACCTTCTTCAAAGTTCATTTGGGATTGCCTAGCTTGAACAACTGTAAACAAAGACTGACTGCAGTCAGTAACGGCTTCCCATTGAGAGCCAATCTTTTCTGCTCCTCCTCCATTTACCCAGTCATCATTAACTTTACCCATATCAGTTCCGTTAAAAGCATAACCGGTAAAAGCAAAATCAAAAGGGAAATCTGACTTTGAAGCATACACAGCAGTTAGAATCCATGCACTGTAAGGGGCTGAAAAATTTTCATCTCCATAATCTTTCCATTTAGCAATAACTTTCATTGCATCATCCATATCTTTTCCTTCAGCAAGATTACATTGCAGACCTTCCATGGAAAAAGTTGGAGGATATTGATTATGATCATCAGCAGCAATAAGACCTGCGAAAGTAATAAGCAGACTTAAAAGAGCTATTTTTATCTTATTCATATTTTTACTCCATTTGTTATTAAAAAAGAACAATTCCCATCTTACACAAAATAGGTTCTATTGTTAGAAATAAACAGTTTTATTTAATCTTTCTTGGAGGGGACCAACAAGCTCTTAAGAAAATTTAATGTGTTGTTTTCTTTTAAATTAATTTTGTCGAGGTAATCGTATAGCTCATCTAATGATTTTCGATCTGAAAATAAATCGTTTCTAGTGTGCATTTCTTCATTTAAATCAAGATCCTTTATAACTTTTGCGGGATTACCGCCTACAATTACATTATCTGGTACATCTTTTACTACAACCGATCCTGCTGCAACAATACTATTCTCACCTATAGTAACTCCCTTTCCTACTACAGCCCTATCGCCTATCCAAACATTATTCTTCAGCTCAATAGGCTTAGTGCTACCCACAGGTTCGGATCTTTTGTAAATGCCATGCCAATCAGCATCAGATATATAAGCTGAATTTGCAAACATACAACCATCTCCAATTTTGATCTCACTTGCGGCAGCTATTCTTACTCCTGGAGTAAATAAGCAGTTATCTCCCGCAATAATCTTTCCATCAAATTCTCCTAAATTCCATGTTGTAAGTCTTATATAACTATCAGAAGTAGCTACAAAAGTAGCATTGTTACCCACGTTTACTCCACTGCCATAAACATGAAGATATCTTGCACCCATGAAAACTGGGCCATTTCCCAAAGATTCGAATTGAGGTGAAACATGGTATTTTCCATATAGGTCAACAAGTCGAGACATTGCTCGCTTTAACCAGTATGGTCTATTGTCTTGTCTGATAATTTTCTAAATATGGATTAAGACATACATGATAAAATAGATTCTATTCATGCAACAAGTCATCTATAACTTCTTTAGAATTTTCTTGTCACAAAAATCTTACTCTGAATTAAGAGAATTTGTGTCATTGGGTTTTCCTATGCTTCTTTCTCAGGTTGCCCTTCAATTGATAGGATTTAATGCTGTAATTCAATCAGGAAACTATTCTAAAGAGGTTTTGGCTGGAATCTTAATGGCGAATGCCATTTGGTTTCCAATTTTTCTTAGCCTGGGAGGCTTAATTTTCTTTGTAACTCCAATGGTGGCTCAACTTTATGGAGCTAATAAACTGAATCAAATAGGACCATTAATTAGACAAGCTTATTGGCTTGTCATTCCTATTATTGTCATAGGAATGGCCATTCTTTTTGTAGCTCCCTTGGCTTTAGGGTACATAGGAATTAGTGACGAAATTAGATTCCATGCTCAACAATATCTTTCTACTTTCATGTTTGCTATACCCGCAATCTTATTAGCACAGCCCTTAAGATCGCTAACTGAAGGCATAAAAAGACCCCTGCCTGTAACTTTGACTAATTTTTTAATGCTCTTAATGGCAATTATAGGAAATTATCTATTTATTTTTGGTAACTATGGATTTCCTGAAATGGGTGCAAAAGGATCAGGACTTTCTGCAATTATCGGAACCTGGACCGCCCTTTTTGTTTTGTTAATTTACATTAAGATTTCTAAAGCTTACGAGCCAACTGAATTTTTTAAAAAAATAGATCTGCCTTCACTTTCTACAATAAAAGAAATCTTAAATGGCGGACTGCCCATGGGCATTTCTAACTTCATTGAACTAAGTATGTTTAGTGGAGCTACTCTTATCTTAGGAAGATTAGGTGCTGATGTTGTCTCTGCCCACGGAATAGCTCTTAATATTGGAGGTTTACTTTTCATGGTTCCTTTGAGCGTGGGAATGGCATCCTCAGTGATAGTAGGAAATAAAATAGGTAAAGGTAATTTAATTGGGGCTAGATATAGCTCTTTTTATTCTCTTAAATTTGGCTGCTTTCTTGCTTTTTTTAACATGATGATTCTATTGACTGCTTCTGAGTTTCTAGTTTCTATCATCAATCAAGATCCAAATGTAATTGAAATTGCTGTTCTACTTCTAGTATTTGCTGCCTTCTTTCAGGTGGCTGATGCATTAGTTATAGGGGCCCAAGGCAGTCTCAGAGGATACAAAGTTACTATCTCCCCTATGCTTATAATGTTAATTTCATTTTGGGTTTTAGCTATGCCTTTTGGCTATAGCCTTGCAGTAACAGATTTCTGGAACATTCAGTTGGGTGCTCCAGGTATGTGGACAGGAATGTGTGTGGGTTTATTTGTATGCGCTAGTCTAATGGTTTGGAGAATGAACTTTATAACTGCTAAGGCTATCGAACTACAAAAAGAAGGATTAACTTTTAATCAAATGAGTTTAGATCCTAAATTAAAAATCTCTACTCTATTTATAGGAATGTTGTTAATACTAGCTTTCGCTGGTCTTATTAGATATCTGTTAGTTTAATGAAAGTAGATGCTAATGGGCTAATATGCCCTGAACCGATTATGATGCTTCATAAAGCCATCAACGACTCTATTGATGGTGCTATCATAGAATTAGAAGCAACTGACCCAACTGCGGAAAGAGATGTAAAGAAATTTTGCCATTTCTTAGGTCATGAATTACTTGATTTTAAACAAAACGAAGATCGACTTATCTTCAAGATAAAGAAAAAAATAGATAATTAGTCTAAAATATTATTTTAAATTTACTTAAAAACTATGACAGAAAAAAATAAAAGATGGGTACTGGCAAAAAGACCAGAAGGAATGCCACAAGATGATTGTTGGAATCTAATTGAAACTGAAATACCAGAAATTGAAGAAGGTTCCATATTAATCAAAGTGTTATATCTTTCTATAGATCCTTATATGCGAGGAAGAATGAACGATGCTAAATCGTATGCTGACCCTATTCAAATCGGTGAAGTCATGACAGGTGAAAGTGTTGGGGTCGTTGTAGAAAGTAAATCAGATAATTTTAGTGTTGGTGATTATGTTTGTGCGCATAGAGGTTGGCAGAGTTATATTGCTGCTAAGGGTGATGATCCTCAATTATTTAAAGCAGACCCATCAAAAGTTCCTCTCTCAACTTTCTTGGGTACAGTTGGTATGCCAGGCAGAACAGCTTACTTTGGTCTACTAAGAGTAGGAATGCCAAAAATTGGAGAAACAATTGTCGTTTCAGCTGCTTCTGGTGCTGTGGGTACTGTTGTTGGTCAAATGGCAAAGATTTTAGGTTGTAAGGCTATTGGAATTGCTGGTGGAGAAACTAAATGTTCTTATGTTACAGAAGAGCTTGGGTTTGATGCTTGTGTCGATTATAAAGCAGGCAATCTAGAGGAAGATCTAGCAAAGGCTTGTCCAGACGGGATCGATATTTATTTTGAAAATGTAGGTGGAGATGTGGCAAAAGCTGTGGCTCCGCTCCTTAATCCAGGAGCTAGAGTGCCTATTTGTGGATTTATTTCTCACTATAATTCAACTGATATAGCTAATGAAGAAACTCCATTCCATGTATTCGGAGCTCTTGATCCAATTCCAGAACATAGGTTCTTTGTAGTTACTGAGTGGTTCAACGAATGGAAAGATGCTACCGAAGAATTATCTACTTGGATCGAAGAAGGAAAAATAAAATACAGAGAAACAATCACTGATGGAATAGAAAATGCTCCTCAGGCTTTAAGAGATGTTCTCTCTGGAAAGAACTTTGGTAAGCAAGTAGTCAAAATTTCTGATGAGTAATTAAGTCACTTTAGTCTATCTATCTAGGGGGAAAAATAGATCACATATTACAATCAAAAAAAGCATTTACTTCATGGAGAAATGTTCCTGCACCAGTACGTGGTGAATTAATAAGAAAATTTGGAGTGGCTCTTAGGGCAAGAAAAGAAGAAGTTGCTATTCAGATAACTAAAGAAGCAAAAAAAATAATTTCAGAATCAGAAGGAGAAGTTCAAGAAGTCATTGATATGTGTGACTTCTCTACTGGATTAAGTAGACAGCTTTATGGTCTCACCATGCCGAGTGAAAGACCTGAACATAGATTACAAGAAATATGGCAACCACTAGGTGTTATAGGATGTATAACTGCCTTTAATTTTCCTGTTGCTGTTTTTGGCTGGAATTTCTGCTTAGGTGCAGTATGTGGTAACTCCATTATTTGGAAACCAAGTCCACATACTGAAGGTTGTGCTGACTTAATTAAGGAGATATGGGATGAAATTGCAGGAGAACACAAAGATCTCATATTAATCCTTAAAGGTGGAAATGAAAAAGCAGAGTCGCTAGCTAAAGAAGAGAATGTATCATTGCTATCAGCTACTGGAAGTTGTGAAATGGGAAAAGCATTAGCACCAATTGTTGCCAAAAGACTAGGAAGGAGCCTTTTGGAGTTAGGAGGAAATAATGCTGCCATTGTCTGTCCATCTGCTGATTTAGATTTAACCACCAAAGCAGTAACTTTTTCAGCTGCTGGAACAACAGGACAAAGATGTACATCTCTCAGAAGACTCTTTGTCCATGAGAGCATTTACAACGAGATGGTTGATAGATTAAAAGAATCAATGCTTAACTTAAAGATAGGAAATCCCTTAGATAGAACCAATCAAGTAGGGCCATTAATTTCAGAGCAAAGCTTTAACAAAATGCAAAATACCCTTCTATCTTGCAAAAAAAGTGCAAAAAATATATCTGGAGGAGAAAGGCTTGATTTAGAAAACGAATTCTATGTAAAACCAGCTCTAGTCGAAGTAGATCAGCATATTGATCAAATGTTTGAGGAAACATTTGCACCCATACTTTACGTAATGCCTTACTCTGATTTACGTGAGGCCATAAAACTCCAAAATTCAGTTAAACAAGGTTTAAGTAGCTCTATATTCACAAATGATTTTAGAGAGTCAGAACTGTTTTTAGGACCTGAAGGATCAGATTGCGGAATAGCCAATGTAAATATCGGAACAAGCGGAGCAGAAATAGGAGGCGCATTTGGGGGAGAAAAAGAAACAGGAGGAGGAAGAGAGTCAGGCTCTGATTCATGGAAGGCTTATATGCGCAGAACCACAGCAACTTTGAATTATGGTTCTGAGCTTCCTTTGGCCCAAGGTGTAGAATTCGATGAAAGCTAAAGTAGCGATTATAGGAAGTGGCAATATTGGTTGGGCTATAAGAAAGTTATTAAAAGATGACTACGAAGTAAAAAGTGGAGACTTAAGAGATGGAATGGATGCCAACTCCAAAAGCCAAGTAAAAGAATTCCTTAAAGATCAATCAGCTGTTATTTCTGCTGGACCATATGCAGTGAATAAAAATATAGCCGATGTGGCTTCAGATATGGGAATTGGGTACTTTGACTTGACGGAAGACGTATCTACTACGGAGTATGTAAAATCAAAAAAATCTAACTCCGTATTAATTCCTCAATGTGGGTTAGCTCCAGGGGCTATTAACATTTGTGCTGCAGAAATGATCACTGAATTTGATGAAGTAAATGAAGTATTAATGAGAGTAGGAGCTTTACCAAAGTATACAACTAATGAAATGAGCTACTACTTGAGCTGGTCCACTAATGGTCTGATTAATGAATACTGTAATGAAGCAGATGTAATTTATGAAGGGAAAAAGCAAAAAGTTATGCCTTTAGAAGGAATGGAAAAGTTAATTATTGAAGGTAAAAGTTATGAAGCATTTAACACAAGTGGTGGCTGTGCGACTATGTGTGATACATATGAAGGAAAAGTAGAAAATCTGACCTATAAGACGATTCGATACCCTGGACATCAAGCTCATATGAAATTCTTATTTAATGATCTTCATTTAAAAAGAAACAGGGAATCGC
>MDSV01021877.1_pt1 | contig 10836 bp, 5 predicted proteins | sample 810851 | NCBI WGS metagenome assembly MDSV01 (sample SAMN05326640, study PRJNA326480) | marine metagenome | isolation source: seawater | place: Atlantic Ocean: North East | collected 2012 | reverse complement strand
TTATTGACAAGTTATGAAGATCCCAGTGAATATGGTTTAGTTAATTCCCAAAACACCACTCAATTACAAGTTTTAAATAATCCTTCAATAGCAATTCATGGAAGCAATTTTTTAGATATTAGCGGAGAAGGATCAAATACTTATTTTGGAGCAACACGTGTTCCTTTACAATCTGGAAGTATTAATCAAACTGACAAATCAAATATATATTTTAATGGATTTTTTAAATCTGATTTAAATGGAAGTGCTGTAGTAATTAAAATGTTTGAAGATGAAAATAGTGACGGAAGCTATGATCAAGGAATTGATGAAGCATGGACTTATAAATTTGCATTGAATACAAATGGATCCTGGAATAAAGAAAGTTTTAATTTTGATAATTTCTCAGCAGATCAAACTGCTGGTAATGTTCTTATCGATGGAATTCTAAATGTTGAAAATGTTATCAGATTAGACGTTGTATGCAGTCAAAATGGTAACTCATTTGGAAATTTTGGATATTTTGTAGATTACTTAATTTTAACTTATAATTCTTCTTTATGAAAAAAATAATTCTTTTTTCTTTTTATCTTATATTTCTATCAAGCTGTAATAGTGAAAATAAGAACTCAACAAAGTTACCAACTAAAAAACCACTTAACGTCGTTTACATCATGGCAGACGATCACGCTTATCAGGCAATAAGTGCGTATGGATCTAAAATTAGTGAATTGGCACCAACTCCTAATATTGATAGAATCGCAGATGGTGGAGCTTTAATGGATGCTGTATACTGTACTAATTCTATATGTGGCCCTAGTAGAGCTTCTATCCTTACTGGGAATTTTTCTCATGTAAATGGATTTTACAAAAATGTAGATGGTGGAGATTTTGATGGTTCTCAGCCTACCTTTCCAAAAATCTTTCAACAAAATGGATATGAAACTGCTGTTATTGGAAAGTGGCATTTGGGAACCACCCCAACAGGTTTTGATTACTCTAAAGTGTTAGTTAATTGGGGAGGTCAGGGCACTTATTTTCATCCTCAATTTTGTGTAAATGGAAAAGATACTGTAATAGAAAAAAAGAGACACTCTACTAAAGTAATAGAAGATGATTGTATTAGTTGGCTTTCCAGTAGAGATACTTCCAAACCTTTTATGTTAATGTACCAGTTTAAGGCTCCACATAGAGACTGGAGACCAGATTCTATGTATCATGATGTATTTTCAAATTTTGACTTTCCTGAACCCGAAACTTTTAATGACAATTATTTTGGCAGATTGGCTGCAAGTGAAAATATGATGGAAATAGAAAATCATTTAAATAGGAGAGATATGAAGTTAATAGCTCCTTCAGGACTTTCTAGAAGAGATTCTATGCGCTGGTTGGCTTATGGCGATAAAGGTCAATTTTGGTCACCAAATGACACTCTAAATGGGGAAGCTTTAAAAAAATGGAAATACCAAAAATATATTAAAGATTATTTGAGATGTGTAAAGGGAGTTGATAGAGCTGTGGGTCGACTTTTAGATTATTTAGAAGAAAATGGACTAGCTGATAACACTTTAGTTGTCTACACTTCTGATCAGGGTTTTTATTTAGGTGAGCATGGTTGGTTTGATAAAAGATGGATGTATGAAGAATCTTTTAAAATGCCTTTTCTAATTAAATGTCCAGGAATTATTGACTCCAATACCATTTCTAAAGAGTTAATTATGAATATCGATTTTGGGCCAACGCTTTTAGATTTCGCAGGACTTGAAGTTCCTAACTCTATGCAAGGCAAAAGCTTTAAACCTTCATTTGTAGATGAAAATCATATTGGAAGAGAGGCAGTTTACTATCATTATTACGAATACCCTTTGTGGCATAAAGTTCAACCTCACTATGGAATCAAAACTTCAAAATATAAACTAATACACTTCTATTATTCAATAGACGAGTGGGAGTTATATGATTTAGAAAAAGATCCAAATGAAACGAATAATATATACAAAGTGGCTTCACAAGAACTTATTTCAGAACTAAAGTCTCAATTAAAGTCGCTACAAATTAAATATAATGATGACATTACTATTGAAGAGATGAAAGTGATGACCGATACTGTTATTCGAAGAGCTTACAACGAACCAAATAAATTGAAAAATAAAAAATCTTAAAATGATGAAAAAATTATTTAGTATTGTTTTAATTTTATTAATAGGTTCAGTTTTAGCGCAGTCTCCGATTGTTTATAATTGGCAAAACTCTAAGCAGGGCTGGATTAGTGGAGGAGGATGTAATCTTACTGCGCTTCCTGGATCCATGTCAATGAATGCTTTCAATACAACCCCTCTAATGAGAAGTGGTAATTTACAAGCAAACCTTGGTCTAAATGCTTCAGATTATAATCAAGTTACAATAAGTGTCAAAAACCCTACAACTGGAAATGGTAATACAAGATTATATATTTACCCTCCGGGAACAAATACTGCTTCATGTTACTTTGTATTTGCTGTTGATACTGCTATGACTGGTTTTACTTCTTACACAATAGACTTAAACTCAACACCTGCCTCCGGAACTTACTCAGGAACCATAGCAAGATTTGGAATTAGAGGCCCATGGGGGGTCGGCAGTGGTGATACAATTTATTGGGAAAATATGGTAGTTAGTAATACTAGCTCTCAGATAATGGGAAATTTATATGAAGATCAATTTAATGATTATACTGTTTCGAATTGGGGTAACTTAACTATTTCTAATGTCCCTAAGTTTAATTTTTTTGAAACTGCCTGCCAGGAATTAAAAATTTACAGTGACTCTTCATCCTCTGCTCCTGCATATGGTTATGTAACCTATGAATTTGATAGTATAATTGATATAACAGGTTTTGAAAAAATTACTCTGGGCGAAAGGTCTAGTAGTAGTTTTCCAATAAGAATAGATTTTGAAGACTCCACTGGAAATGTAACTAATGGAAATAATGGTAAAATAACCGTTTCAACAAATTCTAATATTAATTCCGTATCTCAATTATCATTTGTATTTCCTGATCAAGCTTTCAACGAAAGTAATGTAGATAAAACTATTATTTCAAAACTTAGAGTTTTTCTTGACTTTGGTCATGTAAATATGTCCTCTCCAATATTTATTGATTATCTTTCAATTGGAGATTCTAGTGGATTAAATAATGCAATTGGTCTTTCAGAAATTGATTCTTGTAACTGTGATATATTAGTTTTTGATACCATTTCAGTATGTGACACCTTAACTCTTTCAAACGGAAATATAGCTACTACATCAGGAAATTATTTTGATACACTTTCTCTCTTTCCTGCGTGTGACAGTATAAGAAATTTAAACCTAACTATATTAAATTCATCTTCTTCTTTAAATTCTATTTTTGAATGTGGGAGTTATATTTGGAATGGAATGACTTACACTCAATCTGGAAATTATTCATTTACCACTGTAAACAACTTGGGTTGTGACTCGTTAGCGATTCTAGACCTTACTATATATGATTATCCTAGTCCTCAAATTATTTCATCTAGCCCACAATTAACTGTTAATGTATCAGGGGGTAATAGTCCCTATACCTATTTGTGGAATACAGGCGAAACTACTTCTTCAATAACTCCAATTAATAACGGAAATTTTTATGTTGATGTGCTAGATGCAAACAACTGTTTAGGGTCTGATTCAATTACAGTAAATTTTGTGGGATTTGAAAATGATTTTATTTACGAATTTCAAATTTTCCCAAATCCGTCTAATGAAAATATTACACTTACTACTAATTTTCAAATAAATAATCCGACTAAAATAAATATCTATAATCTTACTGGAAAATTAGTGCTAAGTGAAAATGTTGATATAAATAATGGTAGTTCTGAAAACATCAATGTTTCATCACTTATGTCAGGAGTTTATTTGTTAGAAATAAAAAACTTCAATTTAATAAATCAAATGTTTCATTTTATAAAAAAATAAGAAATGAATAAATTATATACTCTAATGTTAATTTTAATTGGCTTTTCTATTAATGCTCAATCTGATACTATTTGTAATCCATCTTTTGAGGACTCACTAAATAACTGGGGAACATTTTGTAATGGTAATTCAAATGGAACTTTTTCTGTAGATAGCTCATCTGCTTACAGTGGGAGTTTAGGATTAGAAATGGATTTAACTTCAATTTCCCCTCCCTCCAATACTTGCGCTTTAACAAGTTGTGCTGTAAACTTGCAACAAGGGAAATTTTATATGATTTCATTTTGGGCTAAATCTAATTCAAACAATGATGTTTTGGTAGTGCTTCAGAGAACTTCTGCTCCTTTTACCAATTATGCACAAAAGACGTTCACTTTTACAAACTCTTGGAAAAAATACCAGCTTAATACAACAGATACTGCAGCTGTAAATAATTTAAAAATAAAAATTAAACCTCAGTCTGATGGCGTTTATAGTTTTGATGATTTTAGTTTTTATTCAGTAACTATGCTTCCTACAAATACTGAAATTTGTAATGGTGATTTTGAAACTGGTGTTTCTAGTTGGTCTCAAGCAAATAGTGGAGCTAATATTACTGCTGTTTCAGATAGTTCAACATTTCAAAACGGGAATTTTTCTGCTAAGGTTGTTATTTCAAATACCGTAAATGGACAACCAATTTTTTCTAGTTGTAAGTCGGATATTGAAAAAAATAAAAAATATCGAATTCATTTTTGGGCAAAATCTCTTTTGGGCGGACAACTTGCCACAGCTACAAGTTCCCTTAGTTCACCACCCTATACAAATTATGGAATAGAGTCATTTTCTCTTACAACCAATTGGACAGAATATACTTTTTTAACCGAATCTGATTCAACCATATTTGGAAACGTAAGATTTGCCAAATTTAAATTTACAGAAGATGGCACCTACTACATAGATAATGTTTGGTATGAAGAAGTTCCACCTCAGCCTTTTGTTTGTGATGGAGATTTTGAAACTGATTTATCTAATTGGACACAAACAATAAACAATGGAGCTATAGCTTCTATGAGTATTACTCCTTCTCAAGCTCAGAACGGATTTCAATCGGCTATGATTTTAGTTAATACATTGGGAACTACCAATGGTTCAATTCAGTTAACTAGTTGTAAAACAGATGTTTTAAAAGATTCTACTTATTACTTGAGCTTTTGGATTAAAGGTTCTGCTAATAACTTAGGTTTTAATGCCATAACGTCATTTGCTTCTCCTCCCTATACGGCTCTTTCTGCGAATAGTTTTACTACCTACGACCAATGGACAGAATATTGTTACTCTTTTTCTCATGACTCTACTATTTTAGGAGATATCCGATTACTTAAACTTCAATTCTTAGACGCTGGAACTTATTATTTAGATTATGTAAATGTTTATGGATCTAACTACATATGTTCACCTGTAAATATAAATCAATTAGTAGGTGGTGATATTAATTATTTTCCAAATCCAAGTACAGGAATTATACATATTAATAATTTAAATCGAGATTATAGTCTGTTATCTATTAGTAATATCAACGGATCTGTAATTCAGATACTTCCAATTGAAGGACTAGAAAATATTTCTGTAGAAACTAATCTTTTGGAGGATGGAATTTATTTACTTCAGTTTACTAATAAAAAAGGAATTATTACTACTAAGAAGTTTATTAAAAACTAGTCTAGTGATCTAACAGAGTCTAATAAGTGTTGGAATTTAATGATAGTGGAATAATTTTCTTTATTCTTTGAAATGTTTGAATTTTCATTTGGATCTTTTACTAAATCATACATCATATCTACTTTTAGACTATTATCCTTTTTTCTCCATTCTGTGTAGGATTTTTTAATAGATGTAACGGTTTCACCATTATGGTATTTTGAATATCCATTTAAATTTTTTGGATCAGAATTATTAATATATAATAGACTTTTGCCTTGAAGATGCTTTGGTTTTTCAATATTGCTTAACTCGCATAGAGTAGGGTATATATCTAATAATTCAACAACAGTATTAATTTTTTTATGTTTTATCTGTTTAGGATATTTTATCAGAAGAGGTACTTTCAAAGAAGTTTGGTAATTACAATGTTTGGCCCATAGGTTATGTTCTCCTAATTGCCATCCATGATCCCCCCAAAGAACAATAATAGAATTCTCATAAATATCTAATTTTTTTAAATGCTTAATGAGTTTTCCAATTTCTTCATCAATATAACTTACACAAGCGTAATAGCCATGTATTAACTTTTTTTGAGTTAAATCAGGAATATCAATATTAAAATCAGAAGGAATATTGGTGTACTTCCTGAGCTCTCCATATTTATGCATAGATTCATCTGGAGCATTTTCAGGTTGGAATCTATTGGATGCTAGCTTTATATCTTTTTCATTATATAAGTCCCAGTATTTTTTGGGAGCATTAAATGGTAAATGAGGTTTTAAAAACCCCAGGGCCATAAAAAATGGTTGTTTTTTTTTAGTTAACTGATTTAATTGTTCAATAGCTTTGGTAACCATTTTAGTATCTGCATAGTCGTCTATTAAATTTTCTCCAATTTCAAATGCTTTTGCAGCCCCGTTATTGTTATTTGTGTCAACAGCAAGAATATTTTCTTTTGTTTGATAATCTCTCCAATTTTTATCAGCTCTCCAAGCAGGTTCAGACCAACTTTCTGGTGAATCATTCTTATGGTGTGAAATTTTTCCATAGCTCAAAGTATAGTAACCATTTTTTTTGAACCATTCTCCCATGGTAGGATAGCTATCAGCATCTTCATCAATTCTGGTTTTATAGCTTTTAAATCTGTTATTATTGGGTCTTAGTCCTGTAAGTAAAGAAGCTCTAGAAGCACCACATACTGGAAAATTACAAACTGCATTTTTATACAAATAACTTCTTGAAGCTAAACTATCTATGTTGGGAGAAATTATTTCTTTTTTTCCATAGCAATTTAGCTGTGGTCTTAAATCATCCACTGCAATAAAAATAATGTTGGGTTTGTCAATTAAGTCTTCATTGGAATTAGGTTTTAAACTTAAAATCACAAACACAAAAAAAAGTAAAAATGGAATTAGTATTAGTAAAGTTTTAGTTTTCATTATTTTTGAGTTAATAGGTAATTTGCACTGTAAGGCTTTGATTTTATTTTAATTACATTGTTTTTTATTTCTAAATTAATTGCCTTTATTTTTTTGAAATTTTCAGGTCCACCTGCATCCTTACTAGTAAAAAAATCATTAATTCCAGTTTTCCTAGAGTTAGGATTTTTATTGTAGATTTCAAAGACTCCAGCCAAATTTTTCGAGTCAATATTTTTAAGTTCAATCTCAATAATTTCTTCTTTATCAGAAATATTTACAACTACTAACCCAATTTCTCCCGAGCTAAATGAAGAACAATGTATTCTAATATTAGGGTTTGTGGATAATGATTCATAATAGGTATCACCAAAAACTTTATTGTAATAATAAAAGTGGTAGTAAGATGGGTGGGGTGATAACCAAGCTATCCCATTTTCTTTGGATGAAGCAAACATGCCATGATCATGACCATCTTTATATCCATTTTCAATGTCCCAAACCATTGACATCCCTATTCCTTGTCTTATAATCTCACCAATGGCATGAGCAAAAAATATCCCTGAACAATGAGATACATTAGTAGCACCATCATTTTTGGAAATGGAGGCATTACTTCTTGTGTTAAATTCCGTAAGTGCAATGGGTAGATAGCCTTTATCTTTATCAGTATATTTTTCAATTATTTGATTGACGACTTTTATATGTGAGTAGGTAGTATCAATTGCCTTTAACATTTCTTTCGGATTTAGTATTGCTCCGTACTTGGCATAGTAGTCATGTAATATGTAAAAGTCTGCAACATCAATTATTTCTGGAATTACCAGTTCATTCCATCTTTTTTGAACAGGGTCTCTACTCTTGGGTTTTTGGTAGCCAACAACCCCTATTTTTATAGTTGGGTCAACAGCTTTCATTTTTTCAATAAATATTCTGCAATGTTCGCCGTATTTTTTAGGATTTATTATTCCTCTTTTTTTTACATTGTATCCAGCTTGCCACTTTCCCCAATTTTCATTTCCTATTTCCCAGAATTTAATATTTAGGTTTCTTTTAATATTAGCATCGTATACCCAACTAGCCGCATATTCAGCCGCTTTATTAACCCTTTCATTTTCATCTTCTATTTCCGAATAAAGTGCATAACTATAGTTTACACAGATAGATCCAGTAGATTTTGATCTTAGTAAAAAATCATAGTAATCTTCAGGTCTGGTTCTAAACGTTCCTTGTTTTCCTAGTTTAGGGGAGGTTGATTTTTTAAAATCGCTTTTATAAATAATACTTGGAGTTCCTTCGGGACACTGTCCAATGCTTTCAGCATCCCAGAAATAGTCATTGGAGGCATTTCCTCCAGGAAATCTGACTACCTTAAATCCAGCATCTTTAAAATTAAAAATAAATTTATCGTTAGCTAGAAATTTTCTATTAGTCCAGTGACCTAAATTATTTCCATAAATGTATTTAGATATTTTAGTTAGTGGTTGGGTGAAATCTATTTCACCATAAACGGTGGGGGGATTATCAACTATAATAGTACTATCGTTTAACTTGACTTTCGGATTGTTTTTTGATTTCCAATCTTCTAAAAAAAACCCAGGATTCCCGTTCATAGGAGGCCTATTTTTAATGAATTTTTTGGTGGTTACTGTTATTTCTTTAAGTTGAATGTCTGAATCTTGACTTGTTAAATAGTTAGATAATAATAAAGTAAAAACAAGGTAAAGTTTTAAATTTTTAATCTTATTCATTTTAATTCCATTTAAATATCAGTACTACACTAGGTTAAACTTAGCAATTTATTTTTGTTTTACTTTCTTTTAAAAAGTTTAAATAGAAAATTGTTTTTTCAATTTTTTTTTTAAATTAGTTTTAATAAAATCAACAGTAAATTGTTAATAACCACCAATTTAATCTGTTACGTGTTGATTTAGTTAGCAATAAATATTAACTATATTAAAAAAAAATGAAGAAATTTTACACTACTATTCTAATTGCATTAATTGGGTTTTTATCAATTAAAGCGCAAAAAACTTTAATTACTCAAAATTTTGGAGGTGCTTTTGCTCACAATGAAAGCATGTCTACTAATTCAAGTGGCTGGACACATACAGGTACTGGCGATTTTGTCCATAAAATTGTTTCTGGTGCTGGAGCTATGGGTTCCAACTGTTTTGCTCAACTTGGAACACCTGGTGCTGCTTCTGCATCGCATGATTTTCAGCTCCATGCTGGTAATACTTATGAATTTAAAGCGTATGTTAAAACTGTAAACAGCAGAATTTATGTAACACTAAGAATTAATTCTGGTGGTGTAGACGTAGCAACATCTGGAAATACATCCGCAAACGGTGCTTGGGAAGAATTATCATGTTCATATACACCAACTGCTGATGAAATGGCAAGTTTTCAATTTGTTAAAACACAGGGTCAGCTAGCTAATATTGATAAAATCAAAGTTATTTGCACAAATTGCACTGATCAAAACTATGTTTTTGATTTTAATGATTCTAAGGAAGGATTTATTAGTGGTGGTGGATGCTCTGTAACATTAGGAAATGATGCGGCAAATATGAACGCTACCGGAACTTTTGCTTTAATGAGATCTGGTGCATTGGCTGCTAACTTAGGTTTAAATACTGCTGATTATGATCGTGCAAGGGTTGTATATAAAACTAATTATGCAGGAAATGGTCCAGGCAAATTTTATTTTTACACTTTAAGTGGTGGTAATGCAGCTCAGGCTATTTTCGATGTTACTAACAACAATAACAACAGCACTACATTCCAAACCGTTGATATTGATTTAACATCTAATCCAGCTACAGGAACTTATGCAAATGATATAGCTAGGGTTGGCTTCAGAACTCCTTGGGGAATAAGTAGTGGTGATGTATGTCAAGTACAAAGAATTGAACTATACAAATCTGTTCCTGCCTTAAGTCTAAAGGGAATAATGGATTTTACTATTCCAAGTTCAATGGCTACTGTATCTGGTGGTGCTCAAGGTAAAGCAATTCATTTAATTGCAGATAATAATATTTCGGATTTAAGTATATATGGAGTTGGAGTTGCAAATAATGGAGGAGGAACAGATGGACAAGAATATACCTTTCCTTCAATTAGTGTTAACGCTGGTCATCATATTTTATTAGCTAGAGATAGTGCAGCAATGCATGCTTATCTTGGTAGTGGTTGTTATTCAAATTTTGATCATGTAATTGTTGCAACATCTTCAATTTCTCAAAATGGAGACGATGCTATTGAATTATTTTTTAATGGTTCAGTTGTAGAGACTTTTGGCGATGTTAATGTAGATGGATCAGGTCAACCATGGGAATATTTAGATTCTTGGGCTTATAAGGATAGTCTTGGATCTTGGACATATGGTGGTGTAAATTGTACAGACGGTTCTACTTCTTCTCAAACTTCCAATTGTCCTTATCCTATTTGTCCTCCAATTGTAGTTCAAAACATAAATATCACTTTTGAAGTCAATACTGCAAACATATATAATAATGGAGGAACTGTTGGTCCAAACGGCATGTATGCTGGTGGAGGATTTATTGGAGATGCTCAAGGCTTACAATTAACTCAAAGTACAACTGATACCATGATTTGGACTGGAGTAGCTACGCTTCCTGCTACTGCTGCTGGTGGTCCAAACCATTATACTTTTTTAAATAGCCCTGGATGGGGTGGTGATTGGGGAACCAAAGAGAATTTAGCCGGGTTACCTTGTGGAGATCCTAATAATTATAACGATAGACCTCTTCCT
>MDSV01200772.1_pt1 | contig 10837 bp, 9 predicted proteins | sample 810851 | NCBI WGS metagenome assembly MDSV01 (sample SAMN05326640, study PRJNA326480) | marine metagenome | isolation source: seawater | place: Atlantic Ocean: North East | collected 2012 | reverse complement strand
TGAAATGTATTCATGTTGATAAATACTAATCCATTGCAATTTTCAGATATATACAAATCGTTAATACAATTGATATCATTTGTTTCAATAATCATTTTACTATCATGACTATAATAATCATTATTCGGAGTATAATATGTATGATAATATCCCTTTTGTTTTAGTTGTTTTGAAAATTCGTTCACAAGATGTGTTTTACCATTGGCGCCTTTTCCCCATAATACAACTGTAAAGTTATTATTAATAGCGTTTTTAAGCGTTTTTTGCGCACGGTTATATTGGTCGGTAAATGAACGTGGAGGAGACATAATAAGATAGTTATCTATTTATAGTGATTTTATTAAGATGTAATAAATCAATTTTATACCCGCAAAAATTTGCACCTTTAAATATTCAAAATATGATATTAAATAATTAAATATAATATATCCCTATTCGGAACCCGAATCCGTATTATTTACAGTACGAGTTTGACTTCGCGTTTGCGGGTATTGAGTAGTTACATCAACTGTATTTTTATTTTCAGTAGTAGTCTTAGATGTAAAACTGTCCCTAACAACTCCATCTGCATAACATATTAAATATCCCCCCACCCATAACCACATATTTTGTATTTGCGTCCCTGTAAATGTAATTAACCAACGTAATCCAGCACAATGGGGGGCAATAACCATAAAGGGAGACATAATAAACCCAATTACTGTAACTGGAGTGCACATTCGGGGGTATAAATTAGCAGCCGAGTAATGTAATCCAATGACTACAGCATACATAATCATACCACGTGTAATAAAAGGGATAGTTTTACCCCAGAAATAGCTCAAATAGTTATAAATAGTATCCATAATGAAGACTTCGATATCTTCATTATGATAAATCAAAAAGACAATCAATTTTATATTTACTGGAGTATATCCCGAATACAACACCTTTTTATAAATATGTTCATATGTCCATCTATAAAATTGAAAGGCTTAAATGCAAATGAGTAGATAGAAACTAATGGTAATAGAAGATGGGGTTCGAAATTATTAATGTTACGGTGAGAAACCAAAACTTTAATTTAATCATAAGAAATGATAACGAAAATGTAAAAAATCGGACAAATCAAAGCACATGGATGCCGTTATTCACGGTTTTATATGATAATTTGTCTGATGAGCAGCGAGCAAGTATATTGCGTTATAAACTTGATGATGCAAATAATATTATTCCAAATACAGAATTTGTATTTTATACAGATGTATGTGATTGGTATGTTGAAGCAGATTCAAAATATAACCTATTAAATACCGGTGAATCAGAACATCAATGTATATGTGGTGTTCATATTGCCGATGAATATTTTATAAGTAATGTTAATAATCTATATATTGCGTATAAAATTGGATCGACATGTATTGATCATTGGAATTTTCAAAAGGCAAAGGTGATGAAACAGAAAAAAATACAAGAAAAATACAAAAAAAAAGACAAGGAATCTACATTTTGTTCATATTGTGGTAAAAAGAATAACCTTAAATCATGCAGTTGCAAACGCAAGAGTCATGATTTAATACAAGGTGCATTTAATATATTGAGAGGTAATGCAGAATACTACGGTCGATTTACAAAGGTATCGTTTGGAAAATACAAAAATATGTTAACGTATTTCGAACTATGTTGTAGTAAAAACAAGGAGATTGTTGATTATACCAAATGGGTATTATCAAACGACGATGAATGGAATGGTAAAGACGAATTAATTCTATTTAACGAACGAATTAATAACAGTTCAGACAATGTTATTAACAACCAATTTGAAGAGAAAGTGAAGCAAAAAATAGGCAATATATGGAAAAAACGCCAATTAAAATATCCATCGCGTTGTGTCGAATGCAAAGGATACCTATGCGAAGACGAAGAAGTTTATATGAAGAACCAAGACAAAAAATGGTTATTTAAATGTATTAAATGTTGAATGTAATTTAATTAAATAAAGAACGCTTTTTTTCAGGAAGGAAATCAAGTTTTTATTTCTATATTATATTTTATTTCCAATTTTTTGATTTCTTCGGGTGAAAAAAAGAATTTGACCTCGTCTATATTATTATTAAATATAGATTGACTAATTTCCTTCGGTATTCCATGAATATCAATTTCATTTAATGTATTTGTATGATACGTATTGTCTCTTTTGTTTGTTATAATTTGACGAAAATTATTAAATTTGTATCCATATTTATTTAAATATTTTATCAAGTTTGATTTCAAATTAGTATTAAAATCTTCCATTTTCATAAAAAATAATATACAATATTCTTTCTCTATTACGCAACATTTGTCGTCATAATTATAATGTAATTCGTTCAATTTATAATTAAATTTTTCTTGATAATATGAATAATTTATTGTATTTTGTTGCTTCTCTAAAAATGCTAACAGTGCATTATAGGTTGAATTTTGTTTTACATTACGAATAATATGAAAATAGAACGAAATTAATCTTTCCACAGGGTCACGTGATAGTTGAAATACAATCGGTTTCTTTTGTTGAATCTTAATTAAAGACATCAGGTCGAATTTAAAATCGAGTTTAAAAATGTTGTTCCAACAACCCTCATTATGACAATGAACTACATGTTCATACTCATTTTTACCATTCATCATGCGTTGAAGAGATAAAGACAATGTAGACGTCCCTGTTTTCTGTAAAGAATAAACAAAAAAGGGAATATATTCTATATTCTTTAAAATATTAATTGCATTATTTGTTGGACGTAAATTAGAAATCGTTTTTAAAAATTTATTATTATCGTTCATATAAATACACCAACATTATTTTTTTCTAATACGAGACTTTTTTGGTGATGTAGCCCATTTTTGGTCCCATTCGTGTAAAACATCGATGGATACTTCAGGAAGAATCGCATGAGCCTCCCAAAAATATCTACAAAATGCCCATTGAAATGAAAACTCGGTAACAGAGTATTGAGAATATAAAGTGTCCAAATCACGTTTCACATTAGAAAGTAGAAGACCATGATTTGCAGGAGGCAATACATATGCGAGTTGAACATTTTCGGAAAAGGGAGAATTTGTAGAATCATTGGTAATGAAATCATAAGAATCATTTGGTACAAACTTAGTCAAGTCTGTTAGAAGTGGTGGATAGTGATACTGATAACGCCATTTCCAATGAGGACAATCGACCGTATAATATTTAAACACCCATTCTAATCCTTCTAGATAATTGATACATACAGACTCTACATTTATATCAGGTTGAAACAGCGTGTTATAATACCGCCTTTCCCACGAGCGCTCTTTTGGAGCAATATAATTTTCTTCTGCTCGATAAATAACCGGAACACTTTGAACAGTAAAATCTCGGTTATCATCATTATCCGCAAGCCATTTACGTTTCCCCCACTTTTCGCGCAATTCATATTCACCCAATATACGCTCATGTTCTGTTTTCGCTAATTCTTTAATGAACAATGAAACCCATTTCCAGTTGATTTCTTTGTCGTTTGATATAAACCGTCGGTCACTATATTTTCCAATTAGATTGCGATAAGAAGTTAATAAAGTATCGATACCCGTGGTGCGAATATTCAACGATGGAAAATGTGGTAAAAAATCATTACCTAGAAAGAAACACATAAAAATATAATCATATAATCTCTGTGCATCATGTTTGTCGCAATGCATTTCTTCTAATGTTGCCCGTGAAAATGTGTGAATATTTAGAAAAAGATATTCATCTTCTTCATTTGCTGATGAAGGAATGAGATGTTTACCAAATTCTGGTTTTTCTCTAAAAATGAATATATTTTTTGCATATTTACAATGAAAAACAGAAAGCATAATCAAATCAGAATCCAATCCATAAACCGCGACAGTTTCATCGACCTTAATGTTTGATTGACGTAGATGTTTAAACATTTTATGTTCCCCTTCACCGCATTCATCAGTTCCGGATACAATAATTTGCTTAACATTATAATGCTTATCCAGTCCTTTGAAAGATTTATTTATTTGTTTAGTAAGATTCTTCATAAAATCTGTTCCTGGAGTAATATTTGACGTGCTCCATGAATTATTCACATTATTTTTTTTCGAAACGACAGCATTTATTTTCGACAACACGCCACTTTTGTATCTACGAGTGCGCTGTTGTTCCATTTTTGCAAGTGGTGCTACGCCATCAAATGCGATGTAAACAAGTTTGGTAGGTGAAATATAGCTAATATATTCGCTAATTTTCTTAATAACATTGCGGATTAAACAATTTTCCATGTCCTTTGTGATAAATGCTTCACCCTTTCTAAGCTCTTCCATTTTGCGAAATTCATCGTATATAATAGAATTGCAGTCCATAAGTAAATATTGGAATCGAACACCATTTACATTAGGTATATGTCGATACTGCCGTATAATATTAGAATAATTCTTAATAATATACGAAAAATAGCTAGGTATTCCCATAGTTAATTATACATTATATAGGCATTTGTCTATATCAGTTTAGTTAATTATCTGAGCAAAATTAAATCTAATTCTAGAATATATATTTGATCATGGTAAAAGTGAAGAAAAATGTGCCCAAAAAGGAACCTAACTCCGTTGTAACTACAAAAAAAGACACAGAGTTAAAAAACGAGCATGTGGCGAGCGACACAAATAAAAGCTCGGACTTTAATATTTTTATTAAAAACAAGCTCGATACCTTGGTCAATATTATACAAAATACATATTTATCATTAGATACATGTAAAAACTATGATGTATTTAGTAACAGTAGTATATCCCAATGTGTCGACCATTTACATGAAATCTATGAATCTGCTCAAAAAATATTAAAATCCCTACCTTTAACAGAAAAAGACACACCTAAAACAATTGAAGATATTCAAAAAATATTCGATAAGCTATCTGTATTGTTTTCTACACATGGAACCCATTATATGAAAGACATTTGTTATGTAGTATTTGGCGTGAAATACAACAATTTACATACATACGAATCCACAAATAAAAATATAATAGATAAATTGGAGATTCTCGAAAAATACATGTTACCTATTGGATTTAAAAATGTGTCTTGGACAGAATGTGATGCTATTGATAATGTTCAAATTGATAAAGTGACTGATTATACAATAAATGTGGAGTCTCAGCCCCATTTGGAATGTTTTGAACCATCCACAATGTATACTTCGATTCATCAATCTGTATACGGATTAAGAGTATTACTTCGAAATGGAAATGATAATAAATCCCTTTGCATTAATGGCCTTATGCGCGATGTTCCTCATCAATACTTATGCGATAATCAATTCATAAAGGATAGTCTTAATAAAATACGCGAACATGTATTAAAAGACGTCGATAATGAACAAGAAGAGTTAATTGAAAGATGGATTGAATCACTTTCTGTAAAAGAACTGCTTATCTATAGTGCAAAAGACCTGGCGAAACGTTTCACATCAATTGCAACCGATGTTAAATATGTAAAAAACAATCGTGTAGAAGGAATAGTCAAACATTTCTTCGATATGGATTTGCCTGCAAGACGTAAAATGATGATTAACTTATTTTTATATAATTTAGACAACGAGGTGCAATATATTGCTTATATGTTATACGATTTAATTGGTTCAATCGACAACGTAGATGGTAATGATAATCGCGAGCAAATATTATTATTCAATACATTTCCCTGGAAGATGAAACAATATTTCAAAGAGACAATGATAAACACAATTGAATATACCCAAGACTCACTATCTGCATGTGACGACAGCAAAATATCTTTAGAACAACAAGTAATACTTATGCGCGCTAGTGATAAAATTCGCAATCGTGCAATGTTAAAGTTAAAAGAGGTAAAAGGTAAAGGAGATGACCAAGGTAATAAATCAAAGCAATATTTAGAAGGTTTAGTGCGAGTTCCATTTGGAGTATATCGCAAGGAACCAATATTATGCAAAATGGAACATATTAATGAATTATTCAAGAAGGCACGCTCCATAGTGGACACAAATATTGAAGTTAAAGAAAAATACACACTATATGAAATAGGTAGTGCATTAAATACAATATCAGATTTTGTTTCAAATTCAACAATAGACGAATGTCTTTCAAAAATATCGAAGTTGTCTAAGGCACAATTAATTCCTGCAGTTAAATTATTTGTAGACACTCTGACCGATGACCATAAAACAAAGCCCAAGATGCTTGCATTTGTGACTGAACAATTAAATTCAGCTAGAACAGACAAGGAGTTGTCCGCAAAGGTATTTAATATGTTACAAATGTTAAATCCTTCTCATTTGAATATGAATATTCATTCACAAGTAGACTCTATAAGTAATGAAATAAAAGACGTTGAAAGTAAAATGTCCAAGATTAACGAGTTATTGGATGATTCCATCTATGGCCATACCAAGGCGAAAGAACAGATTTTAAAGATTGTAAGTCAATGGATTAATGGTGAACAAAATGGTTATTGTTTTGGTTTTGAAGGTTCACCCGGTGTTGGTAAAACATCCTTGGCGAAACGAGGATTATCTAGATGTCTTCAAGATGAAAAAGGTGAGTCACGTCCGATGTCGTTTATTGCACTAGGTGGTTCATCGAATGGTTCTACATTAGAAGGTCACAATTATACTTATGTAAATTCAACATGGGGTAAAATTGTAGATGTCTTGATGGAAAGTAAGTGCATGAATCCTATCATATACATTGATGAGTTAGACAAGGTAAGTAGAACAGAACAAGGTCGTGAAATCATAGGTATTCTCACACATTTAATTGATACAACACAAAATGACGAGTTCCAAGATAGATTTTTCAGCGGTGTTCCATTTGATTTATCCAAGGCATTGTTTATATTCTCTTATAATGACCCCGACCAAATTGACCGTATATTATTAGACCGTATACACAGAGTAAGATTTGATAATTTATCTTGGTCAGATAAGATTGTTATCGTTAACAAATTTATTATCCCCGAATTGAATGAGAAGATGGGTTTTGAAAACACAGTTGATTTATCAGATGAGGTTGTTAAGCACATGATAGAAACATATACAATGGAACCAGGCGTTAGAAAATTAAAAGAGATTCTATTTGATTTGTTTGGTGAAATAAACATTCAATTATTGAACGTTTCCAAGAATAGTGATGCAAATATAGAGTTACCTGTTAAAATTACAATCGATGATTTAGGAACAAAGTATCTCAAGAAAAATCGTAAAGTTAATGATATGAAGATACACAAAGAGCCAGCAGTCGGAACAATTAATGGTATGTGGGCAAATGCACTAGGAAAAGGTGGAATTATCCCAATTCAGAGCCAATTTTTCCCTGCTTCTGCATTCTTGGACCTCAAGTTAACTGGTATGCAGGGAGATGTAATGAAAGAGAGTATGAATGTAGCAAAAACACTTGCATGGTCATTAACCCCTGAACATAGACAAAAAGAGTTGATGAAGAAGTTTGAAGATATTAAGAATTATGGATTGCATATTCATTGTCCCGAAGGAGCAACTCCCAAAGATGGACCATCTGCGGGTGGAGCAATTACACTCTCACTATTTAGTTTATTGAACGATAGACCTATTAAAAATACCTTATCTATGACGGGTGAAACCAATTTACAAGGACGCATTACCGCTATAGGCGGATTAGATTCAAAAATATTAGGAAGTATGCGTGCCGGTGTAAAAACAATATTATACCCTCTTGAAAATAAAACGGATTTCGATGATTTTATGGAGAAATATGCCGATGTGGTTGACCTAACAGAAATGTCGTTCCATGCAGTCGATAATATTAAAGAGGCTATGAAATACGCATTTGATTAAAAAAACAATATGTGTAATTAAAATGTTTTAGCTTGTTACAATTTCTAAGATTATTATAATAGAAATTGTAGAATGGAACTCAATTTGATTAACATCCTATACATGTTTTTTCGGTTAGCACCGTTCATTATTGTGAGTTATTTCACATTACAGTCAATATTTAACCAAGATTTGAAAGGGGTTATGTACTTGTTAGGACTGTTATTAGCGTCATTTGCGACAGTCATGGTAGCCAGTATATTACCGGATGCAACAAGTGATGAAAATGCACCAACACAGAGCAAATATTCTATTGCAAAGTGCTCACAATTAACACTTGGTAATGGAGGACCAATATCAAAACTCCCACTAAGTCAAACCGTTTTTGGATATACATTAGCCTATTTATCTTATTTTATTGGTGTGAATAGCCTTCAAACGCAAAATATTGCTACATTTATCCTCTTCCCGGTAGCCATTGTAGCGGATATGTTTTGGAGTTCAACCAATCGTTGTTCTAGCCCAAAATATTTGTTAACATCATTAATTATTGGTGGTTTATTGGGTGCACTGTGGGCAATGGTTATTGATTCTACGGGAACACCTGGTTTAGCTTATTTTAGTGGAGTCTCAAATAAAGATGTGTGTTCTCAACCAACCAAAAGTCTATACAAGTGTCGTCCGGTAAATAAAGCAAAATCTCCCGTTTAATTTAACAATAATCATAATTATTACTTATTTGATATAATCATGATTTATTATAATTTTATAACTTGGATATCGTCAGATAAAATACACGTATCTTCTTTCACAACGCTTGATGGACATACGATTTGTATAGTCGGTATACCGTTTGTTTGATTCCAACATGTGAATGCTCCTGTTAATATCTGATTTTTGCACTGTAATGCGACATATTTTTCGCCTCCCATATTATTACGTAAAACTGTTGCACTTATATTATTTCCAACTGATTCACTTAATATAGTTGGTGTAGGTATTCGTAGTGTTAATTGTATAGCTTCATTGAAATATTGCAATTGCGTTAATCCGGTGCAGGTCCCATGTTTCGACCATTCGTGAATCCAAAAACTATCATATTGAGGGTCACTTACAGTATATTGAACATCTGGCCAATATTGAATTATAGTATCCTTACCAACTTCATTGGGAATATTGGTATCAAACTGCTCATTTGTGCACGATGATGGATAACCTGTATCAATATATTGTGGCCATAATCCATGTATTGTAAAATTGGTTCCCCAATAAGGTAATGAATTACTACAACCAGGATATTCTGTATTGTAACAGAATCCGGGTGTCCATGAATACGCATAAACATATATAGTAGGGGGTTCACAAGTAACACTAATAATTGTTGATATTATCGCAAATAAAGACATTAGTGTATACATTTTACCCAACTATATATTATCATGCTAAAAATATACCATTTCATAATTTAAGGATTAAAATATTGTCCATTCATTTTAAGCCATCCTTTAATATCCCTAACTGTTCGTGATCTGTGAAAATTCTCAGTGCCCATACGACCACTATAATTTGTTTTTGAAAAATGATGGAAAAAGTTGGTGATAATATTGGTCGTGTTCGCTTGTTGATATGTGGAGTCCAATTGGTTCATCGGGAACAATGGATAATTTTTTTTGGTATTTACATGGTTATGGAATTGATACAACATTAATTTTAATTGTTCTTTTGTTTGAATATTATCGAAATTCATTCTATTCATATATGCAGTAGCATGATTTGCACAATCGGGACAAGGTAAATTATTACAAATGCGCACAATAATATTTAATAACTCTAGTCGTAATCGTGGAAAATGTTCAACCTTTATTTTTTCGGCCATTGTATGTAACATATACCAAGTCGGTTTACCCCAAACCATTTTACTCTCTTTTTGCACAGTCTCATTTGCTTTCGGATAAAACGGATTATTTAGAGGTGCCGACCGTGCGCCGTTAACCGGAATTGAATATGATTTTGATGGGTCACGCATCGGCATAATTGAATTTGATCGTCGATTAATAAAAATCATTGCGTATATATTATTAGTATCTATAAAAACAGAAAGAATACAATATAAAAATATAAATATATGAATAAGTATATAACACTTATGGAAGCAAAAAATAAATTAATTGGTATTATTCGTGAATGGGTCAAAACAGACAATGAAATGCGAACTTTAAAAAGCGAACTTTCGACAAGAAAAAAAGGGAAAGACGCCCTTTCTGCACAACTAATGAATATAATGAAAGAAGAAGAAATTGATAGTGTTGATATCAATGATGGACGTATTGAATATGCTAGTCGAAAAACCAAAAAACCGATTACAAAAAAATTGCTTCTAAATATACTTTCTACATATTACAATGGAGATACATCTATGGCGAGTGAAGTAAATAATTTTATATTAAATAACAGAGAAGAAGTTGTTAAAGATGTTATTGTGCGCAAAGTTGATAAATGATTACACTAAACCCATTGATGGTATTTTATAAACATCATTTATACGTTCCCACTTAGCAATAATACGTGGATTCTCAACTGAGGACATAATATCTTCTGTATTATACACATTATTATACTGGTCTAAATAATATACTATTCCGAAAATTTCCTGAGCAAACACCTCAATATTCTGAACCGATTGCATGTTAGCATCTGTAGTTAAAATTAATCCATGAGGAGTCCCTTTAGAATGTGTCCCGCAAAATTCACAATCTGTTTTTCGTCTTCGCGTGCATTGTTCTCCGGTTGCTCGTTTTGCTAGGCAGCGATTATTCTCTGGAATTGAATTCTTTACACGCTTTCGTTTGATAAAATCCTCCTTCTCGAGAACAAGTCGGTCATATTCATATATATATTCCATTAAGTCGGCTGCATCGCTCGAGTCCATTTGTAATTGAGACATTTTATCGCGAATTCCATCCTTGAAATTCTTGATATATAAATCAAACTTTGTATTCAAACGC
>MDSV01175982.1_pt1 | contig 10837 bp, 9 predicted proteins | sample 810851 | NCBI WGS metagenome assembly MDSV01 (sample SAMN05326640, study PRJNA326480) | marine metagenome | isolation source: seawater | place: Atlantic Ocean: North East | collected 2012 | reverse complement strand
GCATATATATCTGGGATAACTTTTTTTTCACACTTCTCATCTCTACTAAATCTCAAATCCCAATATCTTATTGAAGCATGATTAACTGCTATCGTTTTTGCTTTTCCTTTAAAGTTGTAAACCAAAGATTTTTCCCAACTTTGATTTTCGAAAAGATAAAAAATATTTTTATTCAAATCCAAATTGTTGGATAAATTTTTAAATAAGTAAAAATAGTAAAAACTTACTACTGAATCCAAACCCAAGAAACTTTTATCTAAATCTTTTAAAAAAAAATTATGTAAGTATTCGGAGTTTTTTTGTTTTAAATAATATTTTATATATTTACGGTTTAAAATATAAAAATAACAATTTTTTAGCCAAGAATATAAAATTTTAAAGAAAATTTTTAAATTCAGTAATTGCTCGATGGAATAAATAGAATATTTTTTATTTTTATTAATGAGGTTTTGATACTCGATAAATTTTTTATACGTAAATTTTTGATTTAATGAATAAATATTAAACCAAAGAGTGTTATTGATTAAATCATGATTTTTTAACAATTCTTTCCAATATTCCGAGTTAAAACTATTTGATTTATTTATTTCAGTATAAGCAGAATAATTAATAAAAATATTTTTTATATTTTTTTTTTTTAAGTAATTCCAATCTATTTTGTCTCGAATAGAAATCCTTTTAGAGCAAAAGATTAAGAATTTTAAAAATGATAAAATAATAGTTAAAAATGAATTTAATTTAAAGTTTATTGAGAATATTTTGGTATCAATAATTTGAAAATTTATATTTTTTGACTGACAGATATTTTGTACAGACTTTCTAAAATTAAAGTCACTTATTTCTATAAAAACTTTTTTTAAATCTATTTCACTAAATAACTTATCAAGTGCTATTAGTTCAAATTGATTAATTAAAGTAGTATTTTTATATAAGCTTTTTTCATAAAAATCTGAAATCCAAAAAAAATTTTTGTTTTTTTCGAAATTAAAATTGTCAATTATTTTTTTTTTGTTATGTCTATAATTTGAAAAACTATTAACTAAATCTATATATTTTTTTTTTATATATTCAGAATTAGTTTCAATATATTTAGATAATGAAATTTTGTCATTTTTTTCGTCAAAATCGTCAAAATTGATTGTTTTTGATATAGTTTCACCAAACTCTGTTTTAATTTTTATTATTATTTTTTTCATATAATAGAATTAAAAATTTTGATATTTGAAAAATAAATTCTTTTAAATTTCAGGAACTCTTAATTCTTTTGATTGAACGGCAGGTTGCACCCTATCAAATTCAAAACCTCGACCTTTACAAAAATTACAAGAATTGACATATTTTTTTTTATTTAAAAAATTTATCATATTTTCTTTTGTAATATTATTATTATTGATCAAATCTAAATAATCATTTTTATCAAATTTAATTGAATTAATTGCATGTAAACTTGCAGAAAATGGACATCTGTATAGTTTACCATGCATTAAAGTTGTTAAAAACTTAGAACAACATTTTTCAAATATATTTTCTAAATTTTGCTCATCTCTTGAAAAATCTTTTATTATAGCGCTATCATCCCAAGTTTCTGGTAGCTCTCTTACTTTAAAATTTATTTTATTTTCAGAAAGTATTTTAATTAATTCATCGAATTTTCTGGATAAACTTTTATAATTTGTAATTTCCAAAATAATTTTTTCATTTTTCAAAATTTCTAAAATATTTGGTTTTGGAACAATAGTGCCATTAGTGTAAATAATTATTTTTCCAAAATTTTTTAAATTTAAGCAGTCTTTTAATATGTTATAAATATCTTTATTCATAAATGGTTCACCACCAATAATTCTAAGCTCATTGATAAAAACAGCGTGTTTGGAAATTGCGAGTAATGAATTTTTTATATCCTCAGTAGTAATATTAATAGGTTTTTTAAAATATGGCATAAGATTTGAACAATCCTTACAATTAAGTGAACATCTTTCTGTAACAACTACATCTATTGATGTAATAATTAATTCATCTAAATTTTTATTTTCATAAAATGATATTTTTTTTTTCAATCCCAAAATATCTCTTTCAATTTCTAAGATTTGCCATTTTTTAAAATCATTTTTTAAATTCTTAGAATATTCTAAAAAGAAAATTGGGTTTAATATAACAAAATTATTTTCTACCTCATCAATATCCGAAATTATCGATTTAAAATATGTTGAAGCAATAATTATTATTGAATCTTTTTCAATTTCATGAAGTGATTTACTCGATAGTGTTAGAACACCATTAATCTCTTTGTCAATTCTTAAGGGACTCCTATCTAAAATTCCTTTCAAATTAAGACCTAATTTTTTTATTGAAGGTATGATATATGAGGCAATTTTAGTTGCACCATAAATATAAAAATTTTTTTTTTTATATTCAGTTAATAAACTTTCATTTAAATTAATCATATTACTTATTTAATATACTTAGATTTAGATAATTTAATTTATATTCATAATTATCATCAGATTGTATCAAATCATTTTTGATATTTAAATATGTTTCGTATGAACTGTTAATAACTGTGATATATAATTTTTCATCATTTACATATCTTCTTATATTAATAGGTTCTTGAACTTTTAAACTTAATTTTTGATAACTTTTATTAAACTTATTTCTATCATTATCCAAAAAAGCCCTAACTTTGTATCCATTTTTAATTAGATATTCTGTTACAATTATTGACCAATATGAAAAACAAAAAATATAATTTTCATTTTTTCTATTAATTTTTTTTTTGATTAGCTCTTTGTATCTCAAAATTATATTATTCTGAAAGTTTTTAATATTATATTTTTTTAAATTGAGATAGTTAAATATATTTTTTATTCTTTCTATTTTCTTTGTATTAATTTTTTTTATTAAACATAATGGAAGTTTATCATTTAATATTTTTTTAATTACTAAATTTAGAAAATTTTTTTGATTTTTATTATTAATATTAATCTGCATTATTTCTTCACAAGCATTAATGGCACGATACAAAATTAATTTGGATGGTATTAAATTTTCATCTGACAAACTATTATTTTCATTTTTCTGTTGGATAATATTTAAATTAAGATTGTATATTTTGTCTACATTCAAAAAAACCTTACATAAAAAAACTACATCCTCATAAGTTCTTAAATTATTTGGAAAAAAAATTTTTTTTTTAATTAAAAAAGATTTTTCATAAACATACCTCCAACAAACAAACCTGAATTTATTAATTTTAATTTTTTTTATTTTTGATAATAATTTTTTATTATTCATCTGATTGTCTATAAATCTGTTATTTACTTGATTTGTAAACTTTTCACTTGATAAATTATAAGAAAGTAATTTAGGTTTTTGATTTTTTAATTTATTTAAAATAATGTAACTTAATTTTTCTAAATTTTTGAAGTTAATTTTATCGTCTGAGTCACAAAAAATTATATATTTACCATTAGATCTTTTTATACCAATATTTCTTGCGTAAGAAACTCCATAATTTTTATTTAATTTTATTATGTTTAAATTTTTGTTTTCCTTTAATTTAAAATTTATTTTTTTATCTCCATCATTTACTAAGATAAGCTCTATTTTGCTTAATTTACATTTAATAAACGAGTCTATTATTACCTCTATATTCTTATTTGCTTTTTTGAATGGTATTATTAGAGAAATTAAAATTTCATTCATAGATTTTGGATACCAAATTATTTATTATTTCATTGTTTGGCTTATTTAAATTCTGAAACGTGCAAAAATTATTAAGATAATTTAAATAATGTTTTAATATTTTTTTATTAGGTTTATAAATTTTGAAGTTTTTAAATTTATTGATGTTTATTAGTGGAACTTTTAAGTTCTTAGATATATCTAATGAATTCCAATACGATTCTTTTAGGAAAATTTCATCTGTATAAATTAGGATAATTGGTTTTTTATAGACAAGAGCAAATGTAATAGCTGTAGAATTTCTAGTTAAAACATAATCAGCATTTTTTATTAGCTCTTGTGTTTTATTTGATATTACTTTTCTATATCCAAATAAACTTGATTTATTTCTAATTTTTGTTTTTGGATGAGGGGCTATAATTACCTCTTTTTTTGAAATTTTTTCTAAATATTTAAAAAAACTTCTTAATGAAGGATATGTATGACTAATAGTTTCAGTATGTCTCACCTTATGCAAATATGAATCGGACAAATATTTAGGTCCTGGAGCATCTAAATAAACACCATAATTTTTAAGCCTTTTAATTTTTTTTTTTTTATTAAAAAAAATTTTTGAATAATCCCATGAATTACCTTTTATAATTTTTATATTTTTTAAATTTGCTATGTTTTGTATCTGTCTAAAAGGTCGCCTACCAGATACAAAACAATATTTTTCAGATTTTTGGAAATATTTAACAAGAAAAGATATGAACTTACCTTTTACCTTTTGAACTGTTTCCTTCCACCTAGAAAAAAATATTAATGTTTTCATAACAATATTAATTTTTCTTTTTAAAATCGAATTTTGGTATGTCGATACACCAGGATTAAAAAAAGTCATAACTTGAAAGTTGCTGTTAACAAAATTGTTTAGATATAACCCTTTGAATGAGTCATTTTTAATAAAGTTAAGTACAAATATTTTTGAATAATTTTTTTTGTAATCTTTTAGTGTTCCTAATAATTTATAAAAAGAGTTAATATATATAACATTACCATATACTTTTTTTTCTATTTTATAAGCTTTTCTAAAATTTGGATAAAAAATATTAATTAATTCAAAAATTATTACATTATTTTGCTTTATTAAGTGTTGGATTTCAAATCTATTATAATCAAAATTTCGAAATTTAAATGGATACAATATTAAAATTAATTTTTTCATTTTTTTTTAAAAATATAATTAAATACTTTTAAATTACCTTCTTTTGAAATTTGAGATTGTTCTTTTTTATAGAAAATGAAATGTTTTTTGTTTAAAAGTTTAAAAATTTTATTATTTATTTTTTTTTTTCTTTCATCAATTTCTATAAGAATACTTTTAATTTTTTTATCTGATAAAAAATTTGAAAAACCAGATAAGATTAAATACTCCAATCCATCAACATCAATTTTAATATAATCTGGTATTTCTATAATTTTATTTTTTACCAGAGTATCTAAAGAAACTCCTAAGATTTGATAAGAATTTAAAATTTTTTTTCCATCATAACTTTTTAGATTATTTTTAAATCCTGAGAAAGCTCCAGCAATAGAAAGTGTTGTTTCGTTCATTTGAGAAAAATTGAAATTTTTATTATTCAGAGGAATTTGGAAAATTTTTATTTTTCTTCCTAAATTATTAATAAATATATTTCTTGACAGAACATTAAGATTTAAAAAAGATGGTTCAAACGCATAGATTTTTATATTTTTGTGAACAGCTGACGCATATATGCTATATAAACCGATATTTGAACCAATATCCCAAAAAATAGGTTTATTTTTTTTAAAATTATCTATCCAATCTAATGTTTCTGGTTCTTTGCTATAAAATGTTTTTATTCTCCACTTTGAAATGTGGTTAGGTATAAAAAATTTAATTTTTTTATTTTTTATATATATTGACTCATAACGTTGAATAATTTTGTCAACTAGAAAGCCATAAAAATCAATCCTAAATAATTTATAAATGAAAAAATCAATGAATTTAATTAGAAAAATTATAAATTTTGTAAAATTAGTTAACATTTTAAAATTTATAATTCATTTAATTAAGGTTTAATAAATCCTATCGGTTTACCTGATAATTTTTTTTTTGAATAAATATTTAATTTTTTTAATAAATTCTTATTTTTTCTATCATCAAGTAAATTTTTAGTTTTCCACATTTTACTTTCGGGCCAATTTCCAGCAAAATGAAGGAAATAATTTCTTGTAAGAGTAGTTTCAATACAATCTTTTATAATTTTTTTACTGTTATCTTTTCTGTATAAAAATGGATAATTCCATGCCATCTCATAATTCCAAGATGCTTGAAACCTATAATCTAACCAAAAGTCTAATTTTTCATTTTGAACGTGGTAATTAAAGTGAGTCTGATCTCCACCATTGGTTATAGAAACGGTGTTTTTATCATACTTAAAGAACCAATTTTTCATTCGATCTGCATGTTTATTAATATTAAATAGAAAGAGACCAGCACAACATTCATCTTTTTGAACAGGAAGATTATGAAATTTGTATAAATCTTTAATAGATATAAACAATGCTGAGTCTAATGGATATTTTTTTGAATAATATTTATTACGATAAAAGGCTATATACTTTCTAACTTGAATGTAATCATATGGTATGTTGTTCCTCATAGAAACTACGCCTATTTTATTTTTTTTCCATATTTCAAAAATGTTTGGGGCTAGAGGATTAATAAGAATATCTGTATCTAAATAACACAAATTTTGAATAGTATTATTTTTTAAATTGTTATTTAAAAATGAACCAATTAATAGTTTTTGCCAAGTAGGCTTTTTCCAAAACTTATTTTTTTTATCAATTAAGTGATCAGTTATTACAATTAACCCTAGTGAATATTTCTTACAATATGTAATCCAGTTTTTTTTTGAATATTCTTCCCAATTCTTAAAATATTTTTTTCCTATTGCAATAGTTACAAGGAAATTTTTTTTTTTTTTTGGATTAAGAAAAATTTTATATTTTTTTTGCATTTAATAAATACCAGTCAATAAACTTTTTTATTCCCTTTTTATGATTTGTTGTTGGTTTAAAATTTAAATATTTTTTTGCTAGATTGATGTCAGAAAATGTTTTTTCAACATCGCCTTTCTGTTTTTCTATAAATTTAATTTTTGCTTTTAAACCTAATTTATTTTCTACAATAGCAATAAAGTCCATAAGTTTAATTGGCTTTCCATATCCAATATTAAAGACTCTAAATGGAACATATTTATCATAAAATTTAAAATTTTTATTAAATAATGCTTTTATGGTTCCATTAATTGCATCATCTATATATGTAAAATCTCTCTCGTGTTTACCAAAATTAAAAATTTCAATACTTTTGTTAGTTAATATTTTTTTTACCAGTTTAAAAAGTAACATATCTGGTCTGCCCCATTCACCATAAACTGTAAAATATCTTATCCCTGTTGTTTTGATTTTATATAAATGACTGTATGAATAAGCCATTACCTCATTTGAAATTTTTGTTGCAGCATAAAGTTGTATAGGTTTTTTTTCACTTTCCATTTCTTTTAAAGGAAACTTTCTTGAATTCCCATATACACTACTAGAGCTTGCAAAAAGTAAGTGTTTTATTCTAAACTTTCTACAAGACTCTAAAATATTATAGAACCCATTGATGTTTGATTTAATATATTGTGTTGGATTAGTTATTGAATATCTTACTCCAGCTTGTGCAGCTAAATTAACAACGTAATCGAATTTGTACTTTTTAAATATGAATTCAATTTTGCTCTTATTTTCAATATTTAAAGGGTAAAATTTAAATTTATTTTTTAAATTTTTTTTAATTAAAGATATTCTTTTTTTTTTTAGTTTTTTAGAATAGTAATTATTAATTGAGTCAACCCCAACTATAAAAACATTTTTCTTTTTCAACTTTAAACAAAAGTGTGACCCTATAAATCCAGCACAACCAGTTACTAAAATTTTCATTAAATTTTTTTGCTCAATCCTCCATCTACAATTATATTTTCTCCATTAACATATGTGGACATGTCAGATGCTAAAAAAAGAACTGGACCAACAATTTCATTAGGTTTGGCCATCCTTTTTAATAAAACTTTTTTTGAGTATTTCTTAACAAATTTTTCATTCTGATTATTGAAAACTCCTCCTAAACTTATGCAATTAACTCTTATTCTTGGTGAAAGTTGACTAGCAAACCATTTTGTTAATTGGTTTATAGCACCCTTTGCAGAAGAATATGCTGCAGAATTTCCCATACTAGTACCTTTGTAAATATCATTGTCTGGAGCCAAAAATGAATAAATCGATGAAATATTAATTATACTGGAATTATAATTTTTCATCAATTTAGAAAATTTTTTAATTACATAAAAATAACTCGTTAGGTTTATATCAAGAGAACTTTTAAATATTTCATAAGATTGAGACTGCAAGTTCCCGGTATATTCTTCCATATTATCGGAGTGGTAATTTATACAATTTATTAATGAGTGTATTTTAATTTTTTTTTTTTTAAGGTGATTATATGATTTATCAATATTTTCTTTTTTAGAAAGATCAGTTTTTATAAAATATTTTGCTTTAAATTTTTTATTAAGTTTTAAGTCCATTACATAAACATTGGCATTAAGTTCTAAAAATTCTTTTACAATTTTCGATCCTAAAAATCCTGAGCCACCTGTAACAAGTATATTTTTGTTATTAAAATTTAATTTTTTTTTCATAAATTTTTTTTGCTAAAATAAAATCATTCTTGTCATCTATATCTAAGGATCGAGATTTTGGTATTAAAACACCACCAACCTTGCCATCAAATAGATTTTCAGATTTCATTACAAATTTTGTGTTTGATATAAAACATACAGTACATACATCATAAACTTTAGGTGCTTGTTGCCTATTGAAAATATACTTCTTAGGTTTATTTACAATACTATAAAGATCCCTTCTATTTTTTTTTACCATGTTAAAGAATGGATTTCGTGATGACTCTTTAATTGTTATAATTGTATCATATTTTTTTGTGTTAAATTTATCAATACAATTTTCTATATCAATTTTTTTTCTCAGGGGCGATGTACAAGGAATTGATAATATTGCATCAAAATTTTCATTTCTTTTGTAAAAGAAATTTATTGCATGTTTCCATGCATCAATTTCTCTACTTTTATCTGTTGATAATTTTTTCGGTCTTAAAAAAGGAACTTCTGCTCCATAACTAAGTGCTATTTTTGCAATTTTGTAGGAATCGGTTGAAACAATTACTTTCGATATTCTTTTTATTGATTTTGCTATTTTGATTGAATGTCCAATTAAAGGAATTTGATTAATTTTTAAAATATTTTTGTTTTTAATACCTTTAGATTTTGATCTTGCACATATAATTGCTAAATATTTCATTGACTTATAATTTTTTTTAATTCTCTAGAAAATTTTGAATTATTATTATCATAATAGGTTAAATTAAAGATATAATCTTTCATATCTCTTTTATAATTACTAAAAGACGAATTTAATAAGTAATCTAATATTCGTTTTACTTCATTGAAATTTTTTCTATTTGTCCAACATACTCCAATAGGTTTGTTATTGTATGGATATCCAAAGTAGACTTGGTGGCCTATAAAAGAAGTTTCTCTAACTGAAAAAAATCCAACTTTTCTTCCTCTTGCAAGAGCGTCATATAACATAGTTGAATCAATTCCTATTATGTTTTTATAATTATCTAAAACTTTATAACTCATGTCATCATAATTATTTGGTATAAAATTAAATTTATGATTTTTACAAATTTTTTTAAAATACTCTTTTTCTTTAAACTGATCTTTTTTCATTACACCGATTATATCTAGAGAAATATTTTTATTTTTTAAATATTTCAAAATTAAATTTAGCACTTCTTCATCATTTTTATAAAAATCAAATATTGTAATATTTCTAAATTTTTTTTTATTTAACTTATTTAAATCAAATTTTCTTTTAAATTCAGAGTATGGAAAAATAAATTTTTTTTTTTCAGATGTAGCAATTGGTCTAAATTGAGAAATATATGCAAGAGTATTTTTTTTATTTTTTATTTTTTTTATTTTATTATTTTTTATTGAACCAACAATGATAGTTTTGCATTTTAAATACTTGTTGTAAATTTTTGCTATACTTCGGTTAAAGCAAAATGCGACATCTAAATTATAATCATTTTTACTAGAAAACTTTAATCCGCTAAATACATCTGGAAATGCAGTTCTTCTATATGCGTTTTGAATTGCAATTTTTTTTGTATGCTTAAATTTAAAAGATAAAAAATCAATATCGTTATCTATCATAGTAATTATAAATTTAGGATTTGAAAATTTGATATATTCTAACTTGTATGAAGAATTGAGATTATTCATTCCATGCTTAAAAATTGAGATTAAAATTATTGGCAAATTTAAAATTTCTTTTCTGGTATAAAAAATTGCAAAATCTTTCGTCTGTAAAAAATTTTTAAAATATTGAAAATTTACATTATCATAAACAAGTACTTTGCATTTTTTTGGAAAAAAAAATTCTAACTTACTTTTTAAAATATAGTTAATTAATTTGATCATATCTATAACAAAGTATTTTTTTCCTGTGTAATTGAAAATTTTTTGGATTATTTTTTTTAAATTTTTTCTTTATCTGATCATATTTAATTTGATTATATATTTTGAAACCAAAATAAAACTTTGAAAATGCATTTGACATAGATTTTTTAAATATTAACAAATTATCTTCTAGTTTATTTGAAATTCCTCCACCTAAATTACATAAGCTAATGTTTCTTTTTTTAGCCTCTAAATAAGCTTGATATAAGATAAAATTGTGAATTCCAGGAAAAGTATTTTTATTTTCTAACGCTGATAAATGATAATGCATCATATTTTGAAAAGTTAAAAATATTGAAGAACCAATTAAATTATTTTTTGAGTCTGTAACAGAAATAATAAAACCATTTTTACCCAGTAATTCGCTTAATCTATTAAAAAAAATTTTTCTAAAATAATAAAATTTATCAGCTTTTAATCTATCTAAGGTTTTAAAATATAAATTTTTAAAATTATTTATACTATGCTCATTACTTGAGATATAAAAATTC
>MDSV01104703.1_pt1 | contig 10838 bp, 10 predicted proteins | sample 810851 | NCBI WGS metagenome assembly MDSV01 (sample SAMN05326640, study PRJNA326480) | marine metagenome | isolation source: seawater | place: Atlantic Ocean: North East | collected 2012 | reverse complement strand
CATCAATCATTAAATTTATAATTTTTCCATCTGCATCACTATTTGTTTTAGTAAAAATGATATTTGTATTCTCTAAATCATTTACTGAGTTAAGCAGTTCCTGAAACTGTTTTTTTGATGTTTTGTTCTCTAATGTAACGGGATGAAAAGTAACTAGAGCATTTTTAGTATTAAATTTAAATTTTATTTTTTTTTCAAATTCTTTTTTTGTTAAAAGTTTAAGTTTTTTAATATTTTCAATACCAGTACCACCTACATTAAAAACTTTGCTTGGATCTTCGCCTAATTGTATTACTCTTTTGGAATATTGTTCTGTTGCAGTAAAATGTAAATGACTCATTTTGGTAATACTATGACGTATAGACTCATCAATGAGTCCCTCCGTAGACTCACCACCATGAAGATGAGCTATGGGAATTCTTGAAATCATTGCAGAAGCAACTGCACTAAAAATTTCATACCTGTCACCTAAAACTAGAATTATATCTGGTTTTAGTTCATTGTAAGTTTCAGAAAAAGATGTTTGAGCTATGCTCATAGACTTAGAAATACTTAAGCTATTATCAGAAGATAAAAACATATCTATTTTTTTATCAATTTTAAAATCTTTCTCTATTATTTTATAAGTTAAACCAAATTCAGAACTTAAATGCATTCCAGTGACAACAAGTTGAAGTTGAAGATCTTGATCGGCCTCAACTTCTTTAATCAACCAATAAAGCAATCCATATTCAGCACGTGAACCAGTAATTATACATATTTTTCTTCTACTCATATCATTTCATCTTCATCGTAATCTTTTTTTGCAATTGTTCCTAAAACCTCATACCATTTCATTGGACTTATGCCGCCACCAGGTCTTTTTGCTATAAGATTTTTTTCATTTAAAACTTCACCCCTCTTTATTTTGGTTTTTGCCACAATGGATTTTCTCACAATCTTTATATTTTGTTTTTCACTTTTAGATAATTTTTTAATACCATTACCCAAAGCTAACTCTATATTCCTAATTGATCTAACCATATCTTTAAACTGTTGTGGTTCTAAACTAGCTTTGTGATCTGGTCCTTCCATATTACAATCCAAAGTAAAGTGTTTTTCTATACAAGATGCTCCCATGGCAACAGCTGCTATATCAACTTCTATTCCTAAAGTATGATCACTATACCCAAAATCTATATCAAATTCTTTTCCTATTGTTACCATGGCTTTGAGATTAACATCTTCCATTGGAGTTGGATATTCTGTGTTAGCGTGTAAAACGATGATATTATTTTTTTTAGTTCCTGATTTCACCAAAACATTTAAAGCATTTCTTATTTCAGAAATGTTTGCCATACCAGTTGAGAGAATAATTTTTTTTTTTAATCCTCCTACGTGTTTGAGGTATTGAAGATTTGTAATCTCACCACTTGGGATTTTAAAAATTTCTAAATTCAAATCTTTTAATAATTCAATACTTTCGTGATCAAATGGGGATGACAAGAATTTTATGTTTTTATTTTTACTATATTCAATAAGCTCAACATGCATATCTTTAGTCAGTTCAAGTTTTTTAAGCATATTAAAATGGGTCTCTTCCTGATTAGTTGTTATTTTTTGATAATTTGCTTTTTCTGAATTTTTTGTAACCAGATTTTTTGCTTTAAATGTTTGAAATTTTACAGCATCAGCTCCCGAGTCAGAAGCTGCATCAATTAATTTTTTTGCTAAGTCAACCGATCCATTATGATTAACTCCTGCTTCCGCAATAATAAATACTCTCATTTCACTAAGCTTCCAGCCGTAATAAAACTATCATCTTTTATTGTGATATTCTGCTTAGTTGTAACGTTACTTCCAATAAAGCATTTAGATCCTATTTTAACGTTACCGTTTATAGTGGCATTAGTAGAAATATGACAATGGCTAGATATATTGCAATCGTGCTCAATCAATGCTTTTGAATTTATTATGCAATTTTCACCAATTGATACGCTAGCGTTAACTATTGCATTGTTCATAACAATGGTGCCTTTGCCAATTTTTGAATGTTTAGATACATAAGCATTCGGTGAGACTACATGCGGAAAGTTAAAACCAGCTTTAATTGCTAGATCATATAGTTTGACCCTTAATGATGAAGATTTAATCTGACCAACAGTAATTATGGCGTTATGATATTTTTTAGCTAAAATTTCCAAATCATTATCATTACCAATAATTGGATATCCTAAAACTTGAGAACCCGAAAATTCTGTTTTGTCAACTATACCAACAATTTCAAATCTAGCCTCTTGTTCAATAACATCAATAACAGACTTGCAGTGACCACCCCCACCTATCAAGATAATTTTACTCATAATTTTACACTACTCGGTATATTAACAACTCTTTCATCTAGCCACTCTGAATTTTTTAAATTATCAGATTGTGCATCTTTAAACATTGGTAATTTGTTCATTAATGTCCAAATAGGTCTAGTCATAACACCTTTGGAATTGGTTTCTTCTAAAAATTGATCTCTTTGTTTTATATCTTTCAAAACTATAGAGTTTAACCAGTAATTTGATTTGCTATCTTTTGGTTCTTTAAAAAAATTATAACTGATATTTTTAAAAAAAGTTTCATAATCATTTGCTAACTTACGCTTTATAAGTATGAAATTATCTAGATTCTCTAATTGTGCAACTAATATTGCTGCATTTAAATTTGGCATACGATAATTATAACCCACCATATCATGATTAAAATTCCACTTATGAGGAACTTTAGCTGTTGTAGTTAGGTGTTTAGCTTTTTTTGCAAGCACTTCATCGTTTGTAATAATGCAGCCTCCACCACCAGCAGTAATAATTTTATTTCCATTAAAACTCATAACTCCTAGCTGTCCAAAAGTACCTGCATGTTTATTTTTATATAAGCTACCAGCACTTTCGGCAGCATCTTCAATCAAAAATATATTATATTCATCACAAATTTCTTTAATTTCATCTATCCTACAAGGAAAACCATAAGAGTGCATAGGTAAGCATGCTTTGATCACATTGTTAGTATTGTTGTTTATACACTGTTTATTTTTAACTGTTGTATTTCTTTCCAAAAAAGATCTTAGTGCAGATGGAGAAAGACCCATAGTATCTCTATCTACATCAATAAATATAGGTTTTGCGTTGCAATAATTGATTGCATTACAGGTTGCAACAAATGTCAAAGGTTGGGTTATCACTTCACTACTTTGATTTACATCTGCAAGCAGTAAAGATACATGAAGTGCTGAGGTACCGTTAGTTGTAGCAATAGCGTATTTTGCGCCAGTGTATTTTGCTATTTTTTCTTCAAATTCATCTACAAACTTTCCTACTGAAGATACAAACGTTGTGTCAATACATTCATTTAAATATTTTTTTTCGTTTCCAAAAAATCTTGGTTCATGAAGAGGTATAAATTTATCTGTATTATATATTGATTTTATGAAACTAATTACAGATAAATTTTGATTGTCTTTATTTTCGCTCATGAGGAATATTATAGTATTTTTGATCCTCAGGATCTTGAATTAATTTTTCTTGAATTACACGCTTAATTTCCTTAACTCCATCAGGAACTGTCATACTAATTTCAAAGCCAAGTTCGTTTTTAATTTTATCACAGTTAACTCTATAATCTCTTGGGTCTTCATTTTTCACTACATATTTAATTTTAGAATTTGGTAGTACTTTTTTTATTTCATCTACTAACATTTGTTTAGTGTAATTTTCTTTTGTATTACCAACATTAAAAACATTATATGCAACTTTTTCATCAGGTGAATTTAAAACAGTAATAAATGCATTTGAAAAATCCTTTACATGACAATATGGTCTCCAAAATTGCTCTCCAAATACCACAAGTTCTTTTCCAAGAGCAAGATCTTTGGTAAATTCGTTAACTGTTAAATCAAATCTCATTCTACTAGAGAGACCGTAAACAGTGGAAAATCGCAAGGAAGTTGGTGAAAATCCATTAAGTTTTTTCATCTCATTTAACATGTAATTTTCAAATTTAACTTTCAATTCTGCATATAAGGATACAGGAGCTAGCCTAGAATTTTCATCAACATAAGCTTCAGGATCATCCATTTTTCCATAATTACTACATGTCGATGCAAATATAAATTTTGAGACACCTAAGTCCCGGCATCTGTCTATCAACCACTTACTTGATTCCCAATTAGTTTTGACTGCAAGATTTGAATTGAGCTTACAAGCAGGGTCTCCTACTATTGCTGCTAAATGAATAACTGCATCAAATTTATTATCTAAAAGAATTTTATCAAAATATTTTCTGTTATTAATGTCACAATGATAAAATTTAAAATTCTTATTATGGAGATAACCTAACATAGACTCTCCCCCAAACATAAGGCTATCAACACAAGTTACAGAAAAACCTTTCAATAAAAGTTCACTCAATAACCCAGAACCCACATAGCCAGCACCACCAGTAACAAGAATTGATTTTATTTTATTAATTATTAGCATTCATACGGAAATTCTCATTAATTTTAATTAATTCCTCAAATTTCCCTTCATTTTTTATCTCACCATTTTCTAATAGAAAAATTTTATCACACTTTTTTACTGTACTTAACCGATGAGCAATTAATATAATAGTAATATTTTTGCTAAGATTATTTACTGCATCCATTACTATTTTCTCAGTTTGATTATCTAAAGCGCTCGTTGCTTCATCTAGAATTAATATTTTTGGGTTATGATATAAAGCTCTTGCAATTCCAATACGTTGACGTTGACCGCCTGATAACCTAATTCCACGCTCACCGATTGTAGTTTGATATTGGTTTTTCAATTCGTTCGTAACAAATTGATGTAGATTTGCAATTTTAGATGCTTTTTCAACATTTTCTTGGTTAATATCTTTAAGTTCTACCCCAAAAGCAATATTAGCAGCAACTGTATCATCAGAGAGATAAATATGTTGAGGCACATAACCTATAGAACGTTGCCAGGATCTGGAATTTTGTTTTGTTATGATTTGCCCATCGACTTCTAAAGTACCTTTTTGAGCTTCAAGCAATCCTAGAATGACATCTACAGTTGTTGTTTTACCACTTCCAGTAGTGCCAACAAGCCCAACATTAGACTTTGCAGGAATATTTAAATTTATATCCTTTAACGCTGTTCTAGATGCTTCAGGGTAATTATAATGAATGTTTTTTAAATTGATTGATTTATTAAAAAACAATACGCCTTGATCTTGATTTTCGTTAAATGATTTAAGATTTTTAAGATCATTATATAATTTGTCAAGTGAGGGGCCAACAAAAGTAAGTTTTGAGAAAGAAAGATAAATATGTTGCACTGCTGGCATCAAGCGATAACCAGCAAAAACATATAAGCTGATAATAGGTAAAGAATTATTAAAACTTCCCAATTTAGACATCAAATAAAGAATTATTAGTATAATGCCACCAAAGGCGATGGCTTCTAAAAAAAAACGAGGTATTTGATTTATAGCTCCTGCAGAAGCTTGGGTGTGAGCGGTATTTTTAGCCGAGTAAGAAAATTTCTGAACATAAATTTGTTCCAAACCTCCAACTTTAACCTCTTTAGATGCTCCAAAGGCTTCATTAATTATCTTAAAACGCAAAAAATTAGACTTTAAACGTTCTTTTCCAATACGATTAAGATAGAGACGTGTAAAATAAAAAATGAGCCCGTAAGCTCCTCCAAGCGAAAGGCCAACTATAAATGCAAGTTTTGGATTAGATACAACTAATAATATTATAAGTGCAAATGCAATCATGCCTTGAGCAATTAGATCCATAAATGGTTTTAGGCCTCCTCCAATTACTTGGCTTACTTCTGATAAAATTGTCTTTCCAAGGTCAGCACTATTACGATTTAAAAACCAGCTATAGGGTTGGTGTAAATATCCTTCCATTAAACGTTTGCTAATACTGTATTCACGCATAAGAACAAATCTTATTTGTGCATAGGTTGTAAGGGCTTTAAATATGAGTGAGAAAACTAATATTATAAATACAAGTATGCCTAAAGCAAAAAGGAAATCTTGATTATTTTCGACTCCAAAAATGTTTGAAACTTGAAACATTTTGTTTAAAATAATATTAGTTTCAATTATTTCGGGATTTGTAAGTACTGCCATAAAAGGTAATATGGATGCAACTCCTATCATGTCTAGCAATGCCATTATAAACATCATTATAAGAAGCAAACCTGCTCGTTTACGCTCATGAGGAGTAAGTAATAATAAAAGTTTTTTAAAATTTTTCATTAATTTTCTATTTATAAGATTTATTTTTAAAATCTATATAGATACCTTTTGCTTTTTCATAAATATTTTTGTCATAATAACTATTTATTTTTTTTTATTAGAATTTTTAAAATAACTTAAATTTAAGTATTCAATTTTATTTAAATTAATTTTTTCTAGTAACATCTTTATATAATTTTGATTGGTTAATTCTTCATAGATTATAAAAAAACAATTATTATATGATTGATATTTTTTTAATATATCTTGATAAAAAAAACACCATTGTTCTAACCAGTAATTTGTACTATTTAAATCATCAAAATTAATAGGATTGTTCCATGGTTTATGATTAAGACCAAACTCGTTATGACTAAGATAATTCATATATCTTCGAATAAAATCATTTTTTCTTTGTAATTCAATAAAATGTAAATGTTGTTGTAAAAGGGAATTCGCATGATGAAGCGGTTCTCGTATTGGAATTAAAAATATAGATTTAGGAAATATTTGATTAATTAAATCTATTCTATTAAAATTCAGATTATTTTTGCTCAGATATTTATTTTTATTCTCTGATAATAAAATTAGCTGCATATAATTAACTAATTCATTTCTTATAAATTCTTCTTCATTATCAAAAAATATTTCGTCCAATGCTTCAGGACTATCCATATCAAAATCTATGCCATCGCCGTGTAATCTTTCTTTTTTTGAAATATTTTTTTTATTAAATAATTTTGAGAAATTAGGAGATAATATAAATGGCATATTTTTATAAGTTAAAGATGCATAATCACCAGATGAATATATAAAATTTAAAATACTAGTAGTACCAGATCTTGGAAGACCGGTAATAAAAACATGTGGTTGATTAATAATATCTTCATTTTTTAAATAAATAATTTTTTCAATTTCAAATAATGATTTATTAATAAACTTTTTGCTTAATATAAAATCATGTAAGAACTTTTGAATACCACTATAGTTTTTTGTCATTTTTTTTTCGAATTTGATGATAAATAGTAAAAACAATACTTATTTCAAAAATACCTATAATAGAAATAACTAATTTTAAAAATGAATTTGATACGAAATTTAGAATTAACATAAAGAGTAATATAGAGAAGAGTATAGTAAATATTTTTATTGAAACAATGAATAATGATTTTGAATAATTAAATATTAATTTTTCTTTTCTAAAATCAGAGACTTTCTTGAATTTATATAATTTTAATATTTTTTTATAGATTTTTAAATTAGATTTAATTATTTCAGCCAATTTAGCATATTTTATAAATTCATAAATAATGATCGCAGAACAAATTAATAATAATTGATTAATCAATTTTATTTTGATTATTTTCTTTTTTTTCTCTTCTTTTTTTAATCAACCTTTTTATCGGAAACCAGATCAATCCAAATACTGCTGCAAAAATAGCAACAATAATTCCTATCGTAGCTGCAATTACACCTCCTCCAACTCCAGGCCCCAGATAAGCGTAAGACGAAGTGGTTATAAAAAAATATAAAAAAGTAACTAAAATTAATTTATACATTTATTGGTTTCTACTAATAATTTAAATTTTTTAATAAATAATTCATCTTCCAAAATTCTAAACCAGTTAACAAATCCAATATCCCCATTTTCATCCATATTAACAAATTCCCATTCTTTTTCACCCTTATTATTGAATAAAAGTATTCTTCCATGATTTTGTTCTTCAACCATTAAGGCACCATCCCTAAAAATATGATGCAGTCCTCCAGAAATTGTTTTAAAATTTTCTTTTTGTAATTGATCATTAAACAATTTACTAAACTTATTAGTCTTAAAATTATAAATTACAATTTCTGAATATTCATTATCAACAATAAAGTTATTATTATCAAAAATTGAAATTTCATAATTTGAAATAATATCAACGTCATGTTGTTCCGCAAAAGGACCTGTTATATAATTAATGACTTTATTGGTACTTGGTCTATAATGAATAATCGCAGATTGATGTCTTGGACTTAAAAACACATCGCCTTTTTTCCAATATTCACTGTCGCTCAATGCAGGTTCAATATCATTCAGATGGATCGGATCGTCTATTTTAGATAAATACGACTTTAATGCAAAATTATCAGGTACAATATTATTTTCAATTAAAATTTCAGTCACACTTTTATTATAAAGTATTTTTCCATTTGTATTAATTTTAATAATTGAATCATCTAAGAAATCTTTAAGTGCATATTTTGTAACATATTTTGATTGTGGATTCATTCGACCCGCAATCCAAATATTACCTTCATGGTCCTGCATTTTGCTATGATGGAATATTTCTTCATCATTAATCCATAAAAGATTTGAACAAAAATCAATTTTATGTGCAACTGAATGACCACCTTCACTTATAAGTGATCCATCTTCTAAAATTAGAGGGTGAAAGTATCTAAATCTTATTGGACTATTATCAATTATAAGTCTTGGAAATTCTTTAGTATTTTTAACTTTTGCATTCATTTCACTAATATTATGCTTGTATGTGTGTATTACTTTAAAATTATTTAAATCAATAACATCAACAACTGATCTACTTAAACTATGATCATATCGAGGTAATATTAAGAGAGCATTTCTTTTGTTAGGAATAAAATGTTCAAATCTTTTTTTATCTTTATGTTTTTTTAGTTTTGGGGGAGAATTAATATTTTCACCTTTTAGGTGGGCAATTACATTAAATATATTACTAGGTATTTTTGATATCATAACAAGATTTTTTCTCAAAAATTCAGGTGTACGATTTTTTCCTAAATATTCGTCCCTTAAAACGCCTGATATAAGTATTATTAGTAAAATAAAAAACATTACTATAAGACCAACTACCCAAATCTCGATTTTTTTAAACATAATTAATTATATAAATAAATTATTAAATAATTAATTTTTTTATGTATATATCTTAGATTACTGACCATAATATTCGAATTTAGACTTTGTTTTTTTTTTCATTTATGAAAAATTTTGGAAAAATACTCCTTATCATTTCAAAATCAACTGCATCATCAATATCTGAGCTTTCAATTTTGCTTATTAAAAAAAAATTTGGTTTTTTGCCAACAATATTTTTATATTTAATCATTTTTTTTCTAGAAATAATATTCAATCCAAAAGTTATTGTATAAAAATTATCTGGCAAATTCTGAGAATTTGGCGCTTTAGATATTTTATAGTTTATCGATTTTTTTCCTCTCCACAAAAATTTTTTCAAATTAGTTACTGAATTAAAACTATCGAATGATTTTCTATTTTTTAAAAAATCTTTCAAGAAATTTATATATGTATCTTTCTTAATAATAGGAGAAGTACATGGAAAATAACCAATATAATCACATTCAATGGATTGAGCTAAATTTTGAAAAAAATCGCTACCAGAACATTTTGAACTTGCATAAAATTTTTCTCTTTGGTGAAAAAAAACGCCATTTTTCTTTGCAATATTAGCCGCTGCTTTTGAGTCTGAACTAACTACGATTTTATCTATGTATTTGATTTTTTTTAGTTGTTGTATCTTAATTTCTAACAACGATTTACCCTTATAAAATTTTAGAAAGTTTTTATTTTTTAATCTTTCAGAATTTTTTCTAACAGGTACTACTGCTGCAATAATAGGTTTTGTCATCATTTAGTTTAAGCTTTTTTTTAAAACTATTATATTGTTTTTAACTTTACATCCAGTTGTTTTAATATTTAATTACTTATTTGAATCTTCAAGTAATTCAAATATGACTTTTTTAAGTTTTGTGTTTTTTTTATTTAAATACATCTGATCTTTAATAATACTATAATATTTATTTTGCCAGTTGATCTGGCTACAATTACTAATGTTGTTCAAAACTCTTTTTATTTCACTATAAGTTAGTTTTTTTGTCGAAAAAAAATTATAACTTTTTTTATAAGTTGCGGGCCATCCAAAATAATATTTAAATCCATGAATTTTATCAGGTGAAAAAATGGCAACTTTTTTTTTTCTAGCTATAGCTTCATATCCTAATGTTGAATACATAAAGATTATATTTTCAAATCTATCTATTATTTCATAACTTTGTTTCCATTTTAAAGATTTTAGAAAAATACACTCAGATTGAAAAAAATTTTTGTAGAAACTAATTTCTTCTTTTTGTTTGAAAGAGTCTTTGCTTTTCAGAAGAATATGAATTTTTTTATTAGTTTTTAATCTATATAAGTTAATAAAATTCAGTAATTTTTTTTTAAAGTTAAGTTTTACTTTAGTGCTTTTTTCAAATTCAGAAATAAGTAAAAAATGATTATTGTTCTTAGTTTTATTAACTTTAGCGATATTATTCTTAAAAGTTCCTAAAATATGATATTTTGAATTTATATAGTTTGAATATTTATTTTTAATATATTTATTAAAAACAAAAATGTGATCGCACTTGAGATTTTTTGATGTTTTCATTCTTTTAGATTTGAACCAATCGGGAGTTCGAATTCCATTCTGAATCGATATAAAATGAATATTTTTAAAGCTATCTTTTAATTCATAAAAATCAATATTAGTATCTAT
>MDSV01012102.1_pt1 | contig 10838 bp, 6 predicted proteins | sample 810851 | NCBI WGS metagenome assembly MDSV01 (sample SAMN05326640, study PRJNA326480) | marine metagenome | isolation source: seawater | place: Atlantic Ocean: North East | collected 2012 | reverse complement strand
GCCAAATTTGAAGACTTTTTTAAATTTAAATGCTTTTCCCAATTTTTTGATTTTTATTCCAATTGGAGTCTTAGATTCCTCTTCAAAACCCAAGATTCGCAGAGATTTCAAAACCTTAATTTGATCACCTTCATCCTGATAATTGAAAGCATCAGGGTCGTAAGTTACTCTGCCCTTGAGTTTGGTAGCCTTATTAAAACCATTAAATTCAGTGTATTCCCCAAATCTTCCATTTTTCAAAGTTACTGGAATACCACTATTAGGCTCAATAAATAAAATATTTTCTTTATTAGATCTATCAATCAGCTCTAGCGCTCTATTAAGTCCGATATTTAGAATATCTTCATCTTCATCAGGGGTTCCAAAAATCTTTTTATCCTCATTTAATGTCCATATGCAAGGACCATTTATGCTCATATCAGCATAAACGCGCTCTTGTGTATCAGGATGCGCACCAAGATCTTTTGGAAGTTGAGCATATATCTCAAATTCAATTGATTTCTCAAATACTGGCTTTGTCCATTGACATTCTCCACATCCAACAAAAAAACCCCACCTACCGTGTTTAATACTTATTTCATTAGAACATTTGGGACAAATATCTTTAACCTCACCTTTAACATTTTTTGGAAAAGCCCTATGGCCAATTTGCTCATTCAGCATATCTAAAACTTCTCTAGTCCTAAATTCTTCAATTCTAGATATATGTTCCAAGAGTTTGGCAAAAAAATTATCTAGGACATCCGTCCAAAGCATTGAACCCGAGGATACCTGATCCAAGCTCTTTTCCAATTCCGCTGTAAAATCTATCTCTATGAAGAATGACTTATATGCTTTTGATAGATAGGAGACCAAAATCCTGCCCAAGTCAGAAGGATTTATGCTTTTAGCGCCAAAAGTATATTTTCTGTCTCTAAGATTTTTTACGGTATTTGCATAAGTTGAAGGTCTCCCAATACCTTCATCTTCCATATTTTTAATCAAAGAAGCTTCAGAAAATCTTCTCGGCGGAGAAGTAAATTTTTGTTCGGCGATAATCTCAGATATATCTAATTCTGAATCATCTTGAATTCCTTGTAGTTTTTGAGACTCCTCTGAATCAGCATCATCTTTAAGTACTTTCTCAAAACCATCAAATATGATTTCTCTTCCGCTTGTCCTTAGTTGAAACTTTTTGTCTTGATCCTCAATCAAGATTGTTTTTCTGAGATACTTAGAGTTTTGTAATTGACTAGCTACTGTTCTTTGCCAAATTAAATTGTATAGATTCTGTTGATCTTGATTTAATCCATCTGTATTTTCAGGTTTATTTCTTATGTCGGTAGGTCTTATTGGTTCGTGAGCTTCTTGAGCATTGGCAGCCTTTGATTTATAAATCTTTGGACTCTCTGGAAGATAGTCTTCTCCAAAATCTGAAGATATTAAGACTCTTATCTCATTCACAACCTCAGTGCTAATTCCAATCCCATCTGTCCTCATATACGTTATTAAGCCAGACTCATATAATGATTGAGCAACTTGCATTGTTCTCTCTGGATTAAAAAATAATTTACTTGATGCTGCCTGTTGGAGCGTCGATGTTCTAAATGGAGCCTTAGGAGAGTATGAAACTTCCTTCTCTTGTATTTCCTTAATGGCAAATTGTGAATTCTCTATCTCATGCCTTATATTTAAAGCTTCGGCCTCATCACTTAATGGTACTTTCTTTAAGTCCTCTCCGTTATGTTTTATTAGATCTGAGCTGAAAGTACAGTTTTCAGTAGTGAAATTAACTTTAAGAGGCCAAAATTCCTCTGGACAAAAAGCATCAATTTCATCTTCTCTAGTACAAATCATCCTCAAAGTAGGAGACTGAACTCTTCCTGCAGATTTTGCTCTTGGAACATGCCTCCATAAAAGAGGACTAACTTTAAATCCGATTAAATGATCTAAGACCCTTCTAGCCAAATAAGCTTCAACAAGAAATTGATCAATATTTCTTGGATTTTCTACTGCCTGTTTTATTGCTGAAGGAGTTATTTCATTAAATGAAATTCTATGAATATGTCTACCTTCAACTAGTTTTTTATTTTTTAGGTGATCTAATATATGCCACGCAATTGCCTCTCCTTCTCTATCTGGATCAGATGCAAGATATATAGCTCCCGAATTTTTTGAAAGTTCCCTAATTTCCTTTAGTGTTTTTTTTCCTTTTGTTGTTGTTTCCCACAACAAATTATTCCAATCTTTTGGGTCAACAGCAGATTCATCATCCTTCAGATCTCTTACATGGCCCAGACATGCAAGAACTATCCATGAATCAGAAGGGAAACCTTTCTCTAAGAAGCCTTGTATTTTTTTAGCTTTTGCTTGAGATTCAACTATTACTAAATTTTTCACTTTTTTAGTATTGTTTTAAAAAGAATTTTTTGTCAATCTAATTTAATATCTCTTCTAAAACTTTTGGCCCTCTATATACAAAGCTTGTATAAATTTGTACAAGCCTGGCTCCGTGATCTAATCTCTCCTCGAGATCGTCATTATTGAAGATTCCACCAGAAGAAATAAGAATTTGATCGCTTGTAATATTTCGATGAACTATTTTTAAAGCATTCATAGATTTATCTCTTAACATTTTTCCAGAAATTCCTCCTTCTATATCTTGATAATTTCCATACATAGTGTTCGAAATAATGAAACCAGAAATACCATATTCAATTGAGGTATTAACAATTCTTTCCAAACTAGCAGCAGATTCATCTGGAGATAACTTTATGATCAAAGGTATTTTCTTTTGAAATAATTTCTCTAATTTTTTTGACTCTTGAACTAATTGCTTTAGCAAATTATCGATATATTGGTCCGAAGAAAGTTTTCTCAAATCAAACGTATTTGGTGATGAAATATTTATAGCTATGTAGTCAGCTACTTCAAAAGATCTTTCTAGACAATAAACATAGTCCTTAAATGCTTCATCTAAATTTGTAGATTTATTTTTTCCAATGCTAATTCCAAGAATTCCCCGATAGTTTTTTTTTATTCTTTTTACATTGAGAACACCTTGATTTATGCCAGGATTATTAAATCCAAGTCTGTTTATGAGAGACTCATTCTTTAAAATTCTTTTAATTCTTGGGTGTTTATTTCCGCTTTGAGGTCTGGGAGTAAAAGTTCCAACTTCTATAAAACTAAATCCAATAGATCCCAATGAATCAAAATATTTTCCTTCTTTATCTAAACCTGCAGCTAGGCCTAGAGGGTGAAGAAATCTCAAATTTTTAAATTTAATAATTTTGTTTGAGTTTGAATTCTTAGATGAAAAAAAATTTTTATCAAAAAAATAAATAGTTTTTATAGCTTCTAAGCTCAAGAAACTAGATATTTCAGGAGGCAAGCGCCTCATTAAAAATATCATTAAATCTAGAAATCTTTTTTTGAAAATGTACATTTTTTTTGTAAATCCTAGTTCACAGACATCGAGAATGCAAAAAGATAGTGAAAAAAGCTTAAAAAGGCTTTGCATATCATGAAATTCATATATATCATGTTCAGCATTAGACAAGATTAAGTCTATACATAGAGGTATGTTATGAGAACATTTAAAGTAATTATTCTGACCTTGGCTCTTGCTTTTAGTCCTTTAGCCTTTTCACAAAGTGCTGGCGGCTCAAATGCAGCGGGTTCTGCTGGCTCATTATCAAGTGGAGTTATTGCAGCCATTGCAGCTGCTGTTTTAGCTGTTGCAGCAATTGTTGATGCTCAAGACGGCGATAAAGTTTCTTTACCTGCTCCTGTCGAAGCTATTGAAGAAGAAGAAGAAGAAGAAGAGGCAGTCGAAGAGGAAGCTGATGATTCCTCAACAAGTACAAGTGCGAGCACAAGCACAAGCACAAGTACCAGCACAAGCACAAGTACAAGTACCAGTACTAGTACAGCAACCGCTACTTCCTAACTAAATTTTTTAAACGAAAACTTGGCTTAATTTGCCAAGTTTTCGTATTTCTTTGTAACCTTTAGATGTATTACAGGATTTTTAGGAGTCACATTTTGAACAGATTTGATAATTTCTCCTTCTTCATTAACCCAATAAAGATTCTTAAAATTCCAAGATATTAAGTTTTTTAATGTCACTTCTTCGTATAATTTTGTTTTATAAATTTTTCCTAAAATACTAAGTTCTTCATCTCTTAGATAATTAATTTTTGTCTTAACTGGCAATCTGAAGAGATTGGGGTTTTTAAAGGTATAAAAGGATGTAAGGACCTTTTTTTCAAGAATGAAATTCGCTTTATTAATTGGATGATCATTATCTAAGTCAATATAAACTAAATCATTTTCTAAACCGCTTAATTTTAAAATTAACCCTTTTTTTGTATATATTTTTACAAGATTTGAAGAAGTCCATTTCAATAAACCATTTTTTTCTTCTTCTAATACTAGCAAGGCATTTTTTCCTCTTCCTAAACTGACCTGAATAGAGGCATATGGAACAGAGTTAATTTTTTCGTTCGAAATATCTTCTGGCCCTGATAGAAGAACTTGAAGATTATTAAAAAGTTCTGAGTAAATAGTATTTCCAGCACATGAAATGAGAAAGCTTAATGTAAATATTGAAAATCCTAAAATCCTATTCATAGAATCCTTCTTTTAAATATTCTAAATAGTATGAAGAAGAATTTTCTACGTATCCTTGCAAGCCTAAGGTACCAGACAGCATTGCTCCGCCATCTCTGGTAAGGTTTTTCCAAACAAACCTAGCATTATTTTTTCTATATTTACTTGATACAACTTCCAGAGGAATTGAAAAATAAATGCCTTTATCGAAACTCCCTTCTCCAAACTCAAAAGCGGAAATATCTGTTTTAGTTGCATAAAAACCCAATGTGAAGCCTGTCTTGAATGATTTTGAAAGGTTTAGAGTGAGTCCAGAATCTTTAGCTAAATATTTTCCTCCTGACAAAATCATTTTCACTCCATCAAATGGAGTCTCCCAAATAAAATTAAGATGTCCAGTAAAAGTTTCGTAATCTCTGAAATTTAGCCTTTGATTAAATTCTCTTTGTTTTACCCAGTAATAATCTGCAGTTATGTACCAAGGTTTTTTGATATCTCTAAATAGAATTTCACCTCCAAACCCTCCATACATTTCTTCAAAAAGACCTAATTTAATGCCCCCAAAAAAAAGATAATCTCTAGAATAAATAGGGTTAAATATATGAGAAAATGCAAGCTCTTTTATTACATACTTTTCTTTTAAATATTCCCTTACATCAGATCTTACTTTAGGTAATCTTGAAAAAGCTTTTAATCTTAGTTGATCAAGGTTCTGAAAAATTCCAATACCGAGAGTTGAGTCAATAAAAGAATTTCTATTTAAAATTACTCCTCCTGAAATAAGTAATCCAATTTGACCAGAATAAAAAGCTTCTGGTGCACCTACATGATTTTTAAGTTCTGGCTTTATTCCCCAGGTATACAAGGGGAAATCTATTTGGCCTTGGAAAATTTTTTGATGATCTGATAAGTAAAAATTTTGATAAGAAATAACTTCTTTAATTTCAGATAAAGTGAGAGAGTTATTTAAAAAAAGTCTAAATTTATCAAGCGGAAATGAAATAGAAGCTGTCTTTATATTTCCTGTTTGAAAGGTTATAGAAATATTTTTAATTTCTCTGGTTAGCAATACATTATCAATTATTTGTACAACTCTTTTAGCAGCTATATTCAAATTCCTATATTTGGATTGATCAATAGAAATGTACAAATTATCAGCTTTAGTATAAATATCTTGGGTATAAATTTGAAAGGATGCTAATAAAGCATTGATTGTTCCAGAAAAAACCTGATCGTTTGAAGATAAAAGATCTTTATCCTCATTAGAAAAATTAATTGATTTTATTATCTCACTTTTAGGAATTATATTTTTTGAGTAGTTAGCCTTGTATGAAACTCCAATACCAAGATCAGTCCCTCGATGCCTGAAAATATTTATATCAAGAAACTTTGAAGCTGGAATAGACAATCCAAAGCTATAGTCAGATTCTTTCTTTAAATTAAATTCATTGGATTTATCGTAGTCCACCTTAAATCTTAATCCTGAATATTTATTTAAATATGAGAAACCATAAAATGGTGAAGCTTTAGGACCCCTAAACCATCTATTGAATTGTAAATTTCCACCTTGGCCATTATATGTTGACCTCGATGAATATGATTCTTTAAGGTCAATTAAAGGATTCATTATCCCATCAGGATCAGATAAAGAACCCCATCCCAAACCAACAGTAAAATCAAAATCACCTACTCTTTTTGATGAAACGAGATACTCTCCAGAAAATACCCCAGTACCTATAAAATCTCTAAATCCAATACTTAGTTCAGGAAATCTATCAGTCTCCTCTATCAATTTTAATTTAAGATTAAAGCTTTTATCTTTCCAAGTTTGATCTCCCGAAAAAGATTCAAATTGACTGTACTTTCTAGTATTTATATCCGCATATCTCAAAGATACCTCCATCCAGTTAAATGGTGTTGCCGAAATAAACATGGAGTTAATAGGCTCAGAGTTAACTAAATGAAGTTTCAAATAACCTTCATCTAGTATTCTGGAATTTGGAATATTTACCAAGCCTAATTCGCCATGAATATTTGATGTTAAACCAACATCTGAATATAAATAATCGTCAATAGATGAGACTCCATTTACAGGAAAAAAAATTAACAGAAAAAAAATTAATTTTTTAGTATTAATTGTTGTTACCTAAGGCAGCTATAGCAGCCGCACTAGTTGCAAAGTTAGAGATAATAGGAAAAAGGACTTGTGAGAATACTAACCAATCAAAGGGATTGGGATCTCTTGGGACGATCAATGTAGTACCAGGGGCCAGATCTGGAGCATTAGGCCAATTTTTAACTCTTGAGGCCATTCCATTTGGATAAACCACAAGAGTCCTTTGCCTATCTGCTTCTTCAGAGTAACCTCCTGCTTGATCAATATAATTTCTAACTTTAAAGGATGGATTAAAGGTAAAGCTAGTTGGAGATAAAACTTGACCTGAAACGGTCACAGTAGAAGGTCTATCTGGTATAAAGATTCTGTCCCCTGGTTCGAGAAGAAGATCTTTTTCAGGAGATCTTTCTAATAAATCCAAATCAAACTCTGTTACGACTCTTCCTACAGGATCAATATTTTCTAAATCTGTAATCAATCTTGAGATTGATGACAGAGCTAAAGTAGGATCACCACCAACAGAAGAAATTCTTCCACTTGATATTGCAGTTGCAATTGATTGCTCTAACTGATCTGCTGATCTCATAAAAGCAATTTTTTCTTTTTGAGCTACAGATTTTCTGGCAAGTATTCCTCCATAAGGGAAAGCATTTAATTTATAACCTCCAGCTCTATGAATAACTTCTGATAGAGTATCTCCTTGTTTAACTCCATAAACGCCTGGACTGATAAATGCCCCTTCTAAGGTAATAGAAAAAATTTCATTTTGGATATTGGATGATAGATTTGCATAGAAACTAGAATTAACGCCTAACTCATATAAGTTTTGATTTTCCTTAATATCTAATTTTAAAGAAATACCTTCGTCAGTATAAATATCAATAAGTCCAGAAAATTTATCTGAAGGACCGCCTGCATATGACAATAAATCATATGCAGAAAAAATGTTAAAAGAAGGATAAATACCAGGATTTCTTACTTCGCCTGAAATAACAGAAGAATTCTCTAAAGAAAAAATAATAAGATATGGCTTGGTTTCAAAAATAGTTGGACATTCATCAATGAACTCTAGCTGGTCTGTAGGATCTAAATTGGGATTAGGAAGATATTTTGATTTAACAAACTTGATCGATGAAGATGCTGACTGTTTTGCAAGCATTTGTAATGACTTACATTGAAATCTATCTAAATTTCTTTGTTTAAAATAATTGGATAGCTTTTCAGAATCTTTATTTTTTAAAATTTTTAAAGCATCAGCCACAAGTATGGAGTTTAAAAAGCTAACATCAGATATTGATAAAACATAGATCACATCATTGGGCTGAAGTTTAGTGGAGCTGCCATCATTGTTGTACAAATTTGCTCTTAAAAGTCTTTTTGAACCAAAGTTATTTTCTCTTTCAATAATGGCAAAAGGAGCATAGGTGGTTTCATAAAAATCCTCAGGCCTAATTAATTCTTCAAGAGTTAAATCATTTTCAAAAGCTACTGATCCAGCTGCTGATGTTTCTCCAATGATTTTTATAATATTTCTTGGAGTGCTCGATAAGCTATGAATGAAAATTTCATCGCCATCCTTAAGGATTACTTCAGACAAGTCTTGCAAAGAAAAATTTTTATAGATTCTTTCTCCATTTTCCGCAAATGAACTTAGTGTGATCTTATTTTTATCCGCTTTATTTGTTAGTCCTGAAGAAAAAAATAACAAATCTTCAAAATTTTCATTATTTAAAAGTTCGTATCTAGCTTCATTTTTGACCTGCCCAGATATTGTTACGGTCTTCCCGGTAGGATTAATTAGTATTGCATCATTTGATTGAAGCCTGATGTCATTCTTAATGTTTCCTTTTATCAAAAGTTCATAGAAATCTAATTTTGAAATTTCTCTGCCATTTCTTTTAACAATAATATTTCTCAATGATCCATTTTCTGAAGGACCTCCGGAAAAGAATAAAACATTTGATATATTCGATAGTGAGCTAACTGTGTAGGCTCCTGGACTATAAGCATTACCCAACACAAATATTTGAATGGATCTAATTTTTGCCAGAGAAATTTCTGCAGATACTCCAATTAATGAAGCATTAATTATTGAATTAATTTTTTCTTTAGCCTCAATAAAATTCAGACCAGAGATTTCAATTGAGCCAACCTCAGGAAGAACTATATTTCCTTCTCGATTGACAGGAATAAGTCTGTTTGAAGTAAAAGAACCAAATAGTTGAATTTTTAACTCATCTCCAGGACCCAGAACATAATCCATGGGAGCTGGAGCTAGGTCGATCGGAGCAAATGTTGAAGGAGAGTCTTTAAATAGATCAATACCAAAAATCTTAGAATCGCCTAAAGGAACAAAACTTTGATCCATCAGTCCTTTATCGCTTAAGTTATTAATATTTAAATTTTCTTCCTTCGGAGAAAAGCTGGAGAATGAAGGATCATCAAAATCATCCATCCTTACTTCGTCATTTAAAGGCTTTCCTGTTTGAATTCCTAACCTTTCACTTATGCTCGAGGCTTGGTTTTCTGGCAAGATATCTAGGAATTTGAGATCTTCAGCAGATTGCGAAAAGACAAGGCTTGAGAAAAAAATAAAAATAAGAAAGGAAAATTTAGCTGAGGATGACATTATCAATCTTGTTTTAAATGTTCTATAGATACAGCCCAACCCAATTTGGTTCTGCATGCTTCAAAGTAATTATAATCTTTAGGATGATAAAGTTTAAAAGTTTTTTTTGTATTAGCTACTCTCAGACCCTTATTTGTGTATTTTAAGTTCTTTTTTCCGTCTACAAAAATTTGAGTAGAATTTAAATTTTTATTTTTAATTTTTACAGTAACCTCATCTTTGTCAGATAAAAGTAAGCTATGTGAAGATGAGCTATGAGAAAACATAGGTAATAAAGAAATGGCATCTAATTTTGGTGAAATTATTGGACCTCCACCAGAATAAGAGTATGCAGTCGAACCAGTGCTTGATGAAATAATTAAACCATCTGCTTTTAAATTGTAGATCACTTGATCCTTTAAGCTTATTTCAAGATCAAGCATTTTTGTTACAGATCCAGAGTGAATAACAACTTCATTAAGAAAAATTTCCTTTTTTTTGATGCTAGAGTAAGCTTCAAAAACTGGCCTGGTTTCTTTTAAGTAAAAACCTTTCAAAATATCTTTTAGCTTCTCGATTTTACTAAGAGATAAATCAGTTAGGAATCCTACAGTCCCTGAATTAATTCCTAAAAAAGGTATATTTAAGGAATGAAGATTTCTAATGGAACCAATCATTGTTCCATCTCCACCAAGAACAAGGATTAGCTCTGCTTTTGATGCTTTTTTAATTGTTTCAGAATCTAGTTTCTTTATGTTTGTTGAAAGAATGACCTCAGAATTAGAGGATTCAATAATTTCATTAACTCTGAAAAGTGCTTTATCAGTTTTCCTTGTTGCAGAGTAAATAACAGCTATTTTAGTAATTTTTTTCATATGTGGGCGTCCAGCTTCTTACAACATATATAAATAAAGTATCTATTATGGCAATTATGACTTTAAAAATATATTTAGTTAATGCAATTGAAAGAGCAACAAAAAAGCTTAGTTCTCCAGCTATTACCCAGACAAAAGTATAAATAAAGGTATCTAATGCCTGAGATGAAAGAGTTGAAAGATTGTTTCTTAGCCAAAGATATTTTCCTTTTGTAATGTCTTTAATTTTATTAAATAGCCATACATCAAAAGTTTGACTTATTAGATAAGCAGTAATTGATCCGATAACAAATATAGGCGAATAAAATGCAAGAGTTTCTATTGCGCTATGGACAGATTGAGATGACGCAGCTATTTGAGAAGGAAGATAATAAGTACTTAGAACTAATGTAAACATTATGACTATGTTAGAAATAGCCCCTAAAATTACCGCTATATTTGCTTCTCTTCTTCCATACTTTTCACTGATTAAATCAGTTGCAAAGTATATTCCTGAGTACATTATTGCTCCCATGCTGACTGTAAAAGTTTGTCCAAAAAAATTTAGATCACTTACTTTTCCTCCCTGAAGATTTGCCAACATAATTCCCAATGTAACAGCAATGTATAATCCTCTGAGTCCAAATAATTTAAATAAAATAACTGT
>MDSV01001254.1_pt1 | contig 10838 bp, 4 predicted proteins | sample 810851 | NCBI WGS metagenome assembly MDSV01 (sample SAMN05326640, study PRJNA326480) | marine metagenome | isolation source: seawater | place: Atlantic Ocean: North East | collected 2012 | reverse complement strand
GTACAGAACATATGGTGCTCATCATAAGGGTCGAAGTAAATGTCGGTTACATATCTATCGGGTAACCCTTCTGACATTTCTTCCCAAGTTTCTCCTCCGTTTTGGGTAACCCAAATTCTACCATCAGCGGTTCCTGCAGCAAGAGTGTTTTCGTCAAATGGAGAGCCTGCTATTGATGAAATCACCCTATAGCTAAGAGCAGGTTCAATATTGTAAGTGAGATCTTCGCTCATACTCTCCCAATTCCCCCAAGGTCCACCTTCCATTTTCCACATCCTTTGAGTTCCAGTCCAAATATGATTTGGGTTTGCTGGGTGAATAATAATAGGTGAATCCCAACCATTTCTATCGTCGTAGTCGGTATCCTCCATATTTTCCCAATTTAGATCTGTTTCATCTTGTGGATCTTGAGAATATGCAAAGTTTGCATACTGAACTGTAGCTATTCTTAAATCTGGGAAAATTGGATGGAAAATAGGAGTGAAACCGTCTCCACCTCGATCTCTACTCCATCCAGTAAGATCTTCGTATGAACCTGAAGTTGTTCCATTATCTTGGGCTCCACCAGTATACCTCCCAGGTACGTGTGGATTTACGGTAACTCTGTAAAACTGAGAGTTTGCTATGTTTTCAATGTCGTACCATGTATCTCCATGATCGTCGGTTCTGTATAGTCCACCATCTGTTGCCAGAACACATGATTCAGGTCCAATCCATTGCAAATCGTGTTTGTCAGCGTGAACTGTGTATTCCCACCATTGCGGAGCAAGGTGATTCCATGTCAAACCACCATCAGTAGAATTCCAGAGATCTACGCCTAAAATTGTAATGTCGTCTTGATTCCATGGATTTACTCTGACTCTAGAAAAGTACCAACCAAAACCTCCAAGTGCGTTATTGGGAATGTTGACTTCAGGTATTATTGGAGTCCAATTATATCCTCCGTCATTGCTCATATATATGTTGTCGAGCTGCATGTCCTCTCCAACGACAAGAGCGTAGAATCTTCCATTAATTTCATCGAGCCCTATTCTACATCTGTATTGATCCAACCAAGGATTTGGAATTGTGTCCCATGTCAATCCTTGGTCATCAGAGCGGTAGAGTCTTGACTCTGGCCCAGTAACCAAACTATAGGTAGAGTTACGCAGTCTATTCCAGCCAGCAGCAATCATAATTCCTGTTGAGGGGTCGTAAGCTATGTCGTTTATTCCTGCAGAGTCAGAAGGAAGAAGTACTTGAGTCCAAGAATCGCCAGAATCTGTACTTCTGTACAATCCTCTATCTGGTCCGCTGATAGCAGGATTACCCATTGTTCCAGCTATTATTATTTCAGGTTCGTCGTCAAGAATTAATAGCTTACTCACAATCCTTGCACTATCTAGTCCTAGGTGTTCCCAATTATCTCCTCCATCTGTTGAGCGCCAAACTCCACTGCCAAGTCTAGGGTGGCTACTGATTTGTGGGTCTCCTGTTCCTAAGTAAACAACTCCCTCTTCCTCTGGGTGGTAAACAATTGAACCCATTGCCATCCAGGCCATCTCATCTGTTACAGGCGTCCAATTGTTACCTCCGTCATCTGTTTTAAACAACCCACCTGCGCAAGATCCGGCGAGCATATTATTTTCATCAAATGGATCAACAGCAATAGCATTAAATCTTCCTCCAATATTTTCTGGACCTTCCAATCTCCAATCTCCCCCAATAGTCCTCTCAATTCCTGCCTCTTCCATGTCTTCGAAATGCTTTTGGACTAAGCTTAAAGATTCATCAGCTTCATACACATCCCAAACCTCGTCAGGATATGACCATTTATAGGTAGATGCTTCCCAGGGTTTTGCCTTTTTAAAAGGATCCTTGACTTCATTTTCTACACTGTAAAACAAGTAATTGCAAAGAGCAATTCCACAGGTGATTGCAGCTGAATTAACAATTAGAAATTTTATAGAGGAAAACTTCATTTTCATCGACATAAAGATACACTTAACTTGTAACTTTGTAATATTATAACACAAAGCAAAAAACATGCGTTCTACATTACTTACTATTATTTCCTATTTTATTTTCTCTCTTTCTTCATCTCTTGCTCAAATCTCTCCATGTAGTGATCTTTTTATATCTGAGTACATTGAAGGCTGGGGAAATAATAAAGCTATTGAGATTTATAATCCTACAAACAGCTCTGTTTCTTTAAGTGATTACCGTATTGAACGCTATTCTAACGGTGCGAATTCCGCTCAAAGCAACCAAAAAGTAGATTTATCGGGGACACTGCAAGCTAATAGCGTTGTTGTTGTAGTTATTGATAAACAAGATCCTGATGGTGTAGATTTTGAGGCTCCCGTTTGGGATGAGCTCGCAGAAGCAGCAGACTTGTGGGTCTGTCCTGTTTACGAAGAAAATAATGCCATGTACTTTAATGGTAATGATGCTATTGTGTTGCGTAAAATTTCAACAAATACCCCTACAGATATAATTGGTAAAATTGGCGAAGATCCCGGTGAGACGGGTTGGGCAGATATGACTCAAAACCACACATTAATTCGTAAGGCTAACGTGACAAGTGGAGATGTTGATGCTTTAAATGACTACCTCGTAGTTGATGAGTGGGACGGTATACAATGGTCAAATGACTCCTTAAATTATACTTTGGATAGTGTATTCTTGAACTTAGGATCGCATACTTGTGATTGTGGTAATACAAACGTAATGGAACTTACTCAAGAACTTGACCTTCAAGTCTTCCCAAACCCAGTATCAGGTGAAACAGTTTGGTTAAGTTCTTCATCAAATATGCTTGAAGTTGTTTTATACAACCTTGCAGGTCAGCAAATTTTTCGCAACATTCTCAATAAATCTCAAGTTGCCGAATTTCAAATAAACAATATTGTTTCCGGTCTATATCTTATGGAAGTTCGGTTTGAAAATGGAGCAACGGTATCTCAGCGAGTTGTGCGTAATTGAAGATATACATGTTTTTAAATAAGCCATGCCATGCTTTGGTTTTTATTCTATGGGCATGTGCAATAACAGCCTCTTCACAGTTGTGTACAATTAATGGAATTGTCGAAGATGCCTTGACTGGAGACCCTTTAATTGGTGCCTACGTAAAGTCAGGTGACGCAGTGATAGCTACAGATTTAGATGGAATGTTTTCTATTCTCGTTCCCAACGGAATATCAAGTCTGGAAGTATCATATATTGGTTATGCTAGTGAGATGAAACAGGTCTCCTGTGTTGAAGCTTCTACTTATGTGCGTTTTCAAATGGAGACACTCGTAATGAAAGAGGCTGTAGTGGCCGCTGATGTGGTGATTTCTCGAAAGACTCCTGTTGCATTTACTAACGTTTTGCCAGCTCAAATTCAAGAAGAATTGGCAGGTCGAGATTTACCGTTAGTCTTAAATACTACTCCTGGTGTCTATGCCACCTCACAGGGAGGTGGAGATGGAGATGCACGTGTTACAATTCGAGGGTTTGATCAAACAAACCTTGCAGTCATGGTAGATGGAGTTCCCATGAACGATATGGAGAACGGATGGGTTTACTGGAGTAATTGGGCTGGACTCGATCTTGTAGTAAGAACTACTCAAGTCCAGCGTGGTCTTGGTGCTAGTAAGTTAGCCATCCCTTCCGTTGGTGGTACAATTAATATTTTAACCGGTGGTGATGAGTCGGCTAACGGTTCTATTAATTATCAAACTGAAATGGGTTCTTACGGTTATTCTCGAAACAGTATCAGTGGCGTATTTGGAAGCCAGAGAAAAGGATTCTTACATTTTGTAGGGTCATACAAAACTAACCAGGGTTTTGCAGAAGGTTTAGAATCAGAGGCTTATGCCTACTATATCAAAGGAAGAAAAACAATTGGAAATCATAATTTGAGTATCACAACTTTCGGGGCACCTCAAAGGCACGGACAACGCTCTTACCAGATGCAGGTATATGAGTATGATACTAATCTAGCAGAAGAGTTAATCAATAGCGAAGGAGACCTAAGTAGTTCTGAGTACCAAGATATGTTGAATGGATTGTCAGAAACAGCAATCCTTAACAGAGGACTTAACTTCAATGAGTTTATAGTTAATTATCAGGAAGTTTACTATAACTTCAATGAAGAATCTGGAGAATTAGATAAGAGTTTTGGAGAGTTCCGTCGCTACAATCCCCGTCAAAATCAGTATTTTAAACCTATCGTAACGATTCGAGATGTTTGGAGCTTATCAGATAGGTCCTCGCTCACGACCACTGCTTATGCAAGTTTTGGAAGAGGAGGTGGAGAAGCTTTGAACAGTACACCAGGTATTCGGCTAATGGATGGAACAATTAATTTACAAGAAACATGGAATAGTCATCAGCTTTTTGAATTTGGACCAAATGGATTAAATTTAGACGAGAATGGAGAACGTAGTGGATCTAATTTCATTCGTATTGCCCATAATGATCATCGTTGGTTTGGCGCATTATCCAATTTTACATCTACATTAACAGAGCATCTTACTTTTAGCGCCGGAGTGGACGCACGTCACTACACGGGTAGTCATTACAGGTCCATTGGGGATTTGTTTGGAGCAGATTATTATGATGCACCAGAAGATCGACGAGACCAAAACTCAGATTTTCACACCCCACTTCGAACAGGTGATAAGTACTATTATCACGATGATGGACAAGTAGCATGGGGAGGCGCATACTCTCAGATTGAAATTGAAAAATACAATTTTTCTGCCTTTATAAATATCTCTGGCGCGCAAAGTTGGTATCGTGCTATTGATTACTTTAGGCCCAAAGTAATCACTTTAAATGATACTACTTATGAAGTCCGTTCAACTGACGAATACCGCGTCTTGGGCGATAATGAATGGCGAGAGAATGATTATTCACCCTATCTTATAAGAGGAGTTCATGGCCCCTCTTCTTACGCAGGTGATGTCTTGCCTTTCTTGACTTCTGATCATCCCGGTTTAACCACCTACAAAACTGATTGGGAGCGTCTTAACAGCGCTACAATAAAAGCTGGAGGTTCATATAATTTTAATGAGTGGCTTAACGCGTATACCAATTTGGGATACTTAAGCCGTGCACCTTTATTTAATTCGGTTTTTGACCTCAATAACAATCTTATTGATGGTTACGCTAATCAGTTCGTTAAGGCGGTTGAATTTGGTGTTAAATATTCTCGTGAAAATTTTGCCTCTAATATAAATGCTTATCGCACAGGTTGGGAGAATAAGCCTGTAAATCGGTTTTATGGTTTATCAGGTTTGTGGAAAGACTCTAATCTTTCTGTTTATGCTGATACTTCTACCGTTGCAGGTCGTGAATTTATGATTGAGCTGGCTGAGAGCAATTCAAATGCTGATCAATGGAACGAAGTGGCTACTTCTGTAATTGACGATGTTGATAGAAATCTTGGCTATAATTTACTTGATGCAGATGCAATACATTCGGGTATTGAGTGGGATTTCTCCTATGATCCCACTAAAAAGTTTAATGTCCAAGGCGTTTTTTCTTTTGGAAACTGGCGATGGACTAGTAACGAGAGTGTTCAATTAATTAATCGCACTACTAATGAATTCATCACAAGATTAGATGATAACGCTATTGCAGATACTTTGGTAAACTTAGATGGTGTCAAAGTGGGTGATGCGGCGCAACGCCAAATATCTTTCGCTTGCCGTTACTCTCCCAAGCCAGGTACATATTTTTCTATTCGAAATACTTACTTTTGGCAACACTATGCGCAATTCTCTCCGGGTGATGTCATCACTGATGGTGAGCCTAAAGATGTGTGGATAACCCCCGCATATTTCCTCTTGGATTTTAATGCAGGTACATCATTTAACGTGTCAGATAATGCTGTATTACGCTTACGCCTAAGTATAACAAATTCTCTTAATTCTTTTTATATCACGGATGCGACAAACAACTCAGAGTATGCAAACAACGCCTATGGTTTAGAGGGTGGAAGTGGACGGGCCGAAGTGTTTGTTGGACCTCCACGTATGTTACGTTTGAGCGCTGTACTTGAATTGAAAGGACTCCAGAAAAGAATCTTAAAATAATGAAAATAATTAGATACACAATTTTAGCATTGCTTTGCAATGCAAGCTTAAACTTTCAGGCTCAAACAGATATTCTTGATGCACGAACTAACTATTCTGTAGGTCAAATTGTTTCAGTTGCAGGTATTGTAACAAGCGGTGCTGATTTAGGATCAGTTCGTTACCTTCAAGATGCTTCAGCAGGTATTGCGTTATATCCTGGAGCTGATTGGTCAGACTGGACTTTCGAGCCGAATCCTGGCGATGAAATCTCGATAACAGGTGAAATAAGTGAGTACAACGGTCTTCTCGAGGTTGGACCTAACTTAAGTGCAGTTGAGCTTCTTAGTTCAGACAATCCACTTCCAGACGCTCAAATAATTTCGCCTAGCCAATTAGCAGAAAATCTAGAAGGCCAAATTGTAGAAATCCAGAGTGTTACCTTTGAAGCTGGAGGTCAAATCATTGAAGGCAATGCTACATACTCCTTCTCTAATGGTGTCGAATCTGGAGTAATCTATGTTAGATCTTCTAATTCACTTGTAGGTACTATTTTAAATGGTTGTGAACTTAACCTTAGCGGAATATGTTCTCAATTTAGTTTTGATGGATTCGGAGGATATCAACTTCTTCCTCGAGGAGCTGCTGATATGATTTCAACTTCTGAAATTTGTCTTACTTCTGATGTAGTTCAATCAAATATTACAACTAGCTCTTTCGACTTAAGCTGGTCAACAGATATACCTGGGAACTCAGTTGTTGAGTGGGGAACCACACCAGCTCTTGGAAATACAACTGAAGATTCGGAATTAGTTGAAGACCATATCATAACTTTAGAAGGACTTGAAGCTGGTGTACTATACTACGCACGTGTATCTTCTTCACTATCTAACGAAGAAGTAGTTTCACCAATAAGAGTTTATGCAACTATTTCAAATTCTTCTGGTAACATTCACGTTTATTTTACAGGGGAAGTAGATAATTCTGTTGCTACAATAGATGAGGCTATATCACTTGGGATTAATACAAATGATACAATTGGTGCTTGGATTACTTCTGCACAACACACATTAGACCTTGCGTTTTATAATTTGAATAATGCGGGTATTCAGACTGCAATTAATGAGGCTGCAGCAAACGGAGTCCAAATAAGATACATTGCTGAAGGAAGTAATGCAAATATTGGTATTTCTAGCCTAGATCCTTCTGTGGAAGTGATTTACAGACAAGATGGCGAAGGATCTGGTATGCATAACAAAGTTGTGATTGGCGATGCTGAGTACACAGAGTCAGCTTTTGTTTTAACTGGTTCAACTAATATGACAACTGGAAACTTAAACACGGATAAAAACAACTTAATTGTAATTGAAGACCAAAGCCTTGCTCGTGGATACACTCTTGAGTTCAATGAAATGTGGGGTTCTGATACATTTGAGCCTGATTTGGAAAATTCTAAATTTGGCCCAGATAAAACAATAAATACGCCCAAGAAATTTATTATTGGCGGTTCACCGGTTGAGCTTTATTTCTCACCAACTGATGGTACTACATCTGCTATTCGCAAGACTATTGAGACTATTGATTACAGTATGATTTTTGCGATTCTTTCATTTACAAGAGATGATTTGGCCGATGCCATTATTGATGAGACTTCGTTTTTTGTAACACCATTGGGTGCAATTGAAGAAGAGAATGGAACAGGTTCAGAATATCTTACTCTTTTAGACGCTGGAGTAGAAATATATTCACACCAAGGTATTTCAGGTCAGCTTCACCACAAGTACGCTGTAATTGACTATACAGAACCACTTTCAGACCCTACCACTATAACTGGCTCTCACAATTGGTCTTCAACAGCTGAAAACCTAAATGACGAGAATACTCTTATCATTCATGACGAGCGTGTTGCAAATCTGTATTACCAAGAATTTATGGGGCTTTTACAATCAATGGGGGTTATTGCTGTTGAAAATGTAGATGGCGGATTTTTGCTTACTGCTTACCCAAATCCAGCCACTGATAATTTATTAATTGAAGTTGATAAGAAATTTATTGGAGAACAATTGACGATTGTTGACTTAAATGGTAGAAATGTGATGCATCTAACACCATCAGCTGCGCGTTCAACTTTTGACGTCAGTAACTTAAACACTGGGATATATTTCCTTACATCTCCATTCTTTAATGAGGTTGTGCGACTCGTAATACAATGACCACAAAAAACACCTCATTATCTCTTCTTTTAGTTATTTTATCTGCATTTAATTCAACTTACTCTCAAGAAGATGCTAATTGTGATGGAGCAAGGTATAGATATTTGGTGTTTGATGATTTTGAAAAGATAGAGGATGTAGTTTACGGTTCTAATATTGCTGCAAATGGATCTGAGGTTGAACTTGAGATGGATATTTATTTGCCATCAGGAGATACTGTAACAAATAGGCCCGCTATTATAGTTGCTCACGGAGGGTTTTTCCTAATGGGTGGAAATGAATTTGATGATGTTGTTCCCCTGTGTGAAGATTTAGCTAAGATGGGATACATTGCTGTTTCAATTAGTTATCGCTTGGGTATAGACAATTGGTTAAATCTACAAGAATCCATGCAAGAAGCAGTTCTTAGAGGTGTACACGATGGAAAAGCAGCAATTAGATTTTTGAGAAAAGTACACGCGGAAGAAGGTAATCCTTGGGGTATTGATCCAGACAGAATAATAATGGGTGGTTCTTCTGCTGGTGCATTTATAGCTCTTCATAATGCATATCTAGATTTAGACGAGTTTCCAGACATTATCGATATTACGCAACCTGGATTGGGAGGAGGATTAGAAGGCGAGTCAGGAAATTTAGGATATTCAACAAATTTACTTTCTATATTCAGCTTGTCAGGAGCAATTGGTAACGTAGAATGGATGCTAGGAGAAACAACACCAATAGTTAGCACTCATGGAACAGAAGATGACACGGTTCCAATCGGATCAGGGTCTATTCAATTTATGTTTATTTCAGTTGATGACGCAGATGGAAGCGAAGTGGTCCACGAAGTTGCAAACGCTATAGAGCTTGATAATTGTTTTTATGTTTTTGAAGGGGCTGGTCACGTTCCTCATCAATTTTCGGATAATTATTATGACACCACAAGAGCTGTTATAACTGGTTTTAATAGCAGAATGGTTTGTCCTATTTATGAGCCAATTTGTGGTTATTACGATGTAACATCCCCTCCAGAAATTGAAGATCCTCCTATATTTTGTCCTCAGGACTTAGTGCCAAATGGAATTGTCGACGTAAATGATATGCTTATGTTCTTAGCAAATTATGGATGTACAGGTGCTTGTATTGGAGACTTTAGTGAAACAGGTACAGTGTCAATTTCTGATCTTCTTTCCATTTTAGCGATATTTGGATCCTATTGTGAATAGAAAATTTAATGTTTCTGCTCCAGGAAGGGTTTGCCTTTATGGAGAACACCAAGATTATTTAGGGATGCCATCTGTAGTTATGGCTATTAATCTCAGATGTAGAATAAAAATTGAGGAGAGGGATGATAGGAAGGTAGTTTGGTCTAGTCCAAAACTAGGTGATGAGTATTCAGGTGAATACAACCTAGATAATCTTAAAAGTAGTGAAGTTGATGGTGTGCTAGACCACAAGTTGGCTTCTATGATTCTCGCTGAACAAAGAGGGCAATTACCTTCAAAGGGTTGGAAGGCAACTATTGATAGCGATATCCCTGTACAAGCTGGATGTAGTAGTTCTTCTGCGCTATTAGTCGCTTGGATAGCAGCAATGCAAAGGTTATCTGGATTTGTTACAAGCCCCATTGAATTAGCCAACCTAGCTTTTGAAGCAGAGGTAAGTTACTTCGATGCGCCAGGAGGAAATATGGACCAAATTGCATGCGCAGTAGGTGGTGCATTGAGGGTAGACCCTACCGAACAAGATGGATACAGGGAGTTAGAAAACCCTAATTTCGACTTTGTACTAGGTGATTCAAATGCTCCTAAAGACACAATGGGTATTCTTACTAGGTGCAAGTTTGATAGATTGGATATACTTGAAGCAAGAGGTGGAAATTGGGATGAGATAGATCAAACAAATCTTAGTGAAGATGAGTTGTCCATTGTAAAAGGAACTATTCGAAATAGGAACATAGAGAGGGTTGCTTCGGGAATATTATCTGGAGATTCTAAAAGTGAAAATTTAGGAGAACTCATGATCGAACATCATTCAATTCTGCGTGATGTTTTTAAAATAAGTACGCCTAGAATAGAAAGTATGTGTGATGCTGCACTAGATGCAGGTGCTGTTGGTGCTAAAATTTTTGGCTCTGGTGGGGGCGGTTGCATGTTAGCTTTGGTGGAACGAAAGGATGGACGCCCAAACATTCAAGCATTGGACAAAATTAAATCATCGATAGAAACAGTTGATGGTGCTATTGCTCATCACGTTGTATCTGAACCTGGAGTAAGCTGGGGGGATGAAATAGAAAACCCTGTAATAATTCTTGCCGCTGGGGCTTCAAGCCGAATGAAAAAGGCGGAAGGATTTTCTGAATCTACAACTGAAGAAGTTACAACTAGGCCAAAAGCAATGCTTAGGGTTGGAAAAGACAATACGCCATTCTTAGATCTTTTAATTCGAAGAATCCAAAACGAAGGAAGCAATTGCGTGTTAGTAGTTATTGGTGAACACGATAAGATTTCCAGAAAATATTTTGAGGAAAACCCCATTGAAGGTGTGGAAATACGATTTGTAGTCCAAACCATTCCCCCAGATAGATCTAAACCTCTAG